>Ga0137418_10001620_pt1 | contig 20815 bp, 16 predicted proteins | sample CZODoug3_1_2_16f_FD_122242 | JGI IMG/M metagenome (GOLD analysis project Ga0137418, IMG submission 122242) | Vadose zone soil fungal communities from Angelo Coast Range Reserve, California, USA - CZODoug3_1_2_16fungal (Hybrid Assembly) | ecosystem: Environmental > Terrestrial > Soil > Vadose...
CTTGGGCCACCAGGTTTCCAGCGACAGCGCCGGCTAGCGCCAGAGCCACGCCCAATTTCATTGCGGTAGTCATGGAATCTCCTCAGCCTCCACGGGGGAGGCTCAATTTTGTTTTCCGTTCAAGACGTAGGAACTACCTTACTTGCTTGATGGCGGCCTTTACTTTTTCCGCTACAGTTGTGGGCAACGGGGCGTATGAGAGATCGGCCACCATCTTCTGGCCGTCGTTCACCATCCAGGTCAGAAAGTCGGCGAGAATCTTGCCTTTTTGCGCGTCCTTGCTCGTTTGCGGAATGAGCAGCCAGGTAAAGCTCGAGATCGGGTAAGCGTCTTTCCCGGGTGCGTCCGTAATCGAAACACGGAAATCGGCCGGCATGCTCTTGGCCGAAGCCGCAGCGGCTGTCGTGCTCTCCAGGCTCGCCTTCATGAAGACCCCCGAAGAGTTCTTCACGCTTCCATATGGAATCTTGTTCTGCACGGCATAAATGAGTTCCACGTAACCAATCGAACCGGGGAGCTGGCGAACCGAACCGGCCACGCCTTCATTGCCTTTGCCACCGAGGCCAACCGGCCAGTGCGGCGACGTGCCTTTTCCCACCGTGTCTTTCCACTCGGAACTAACCTTGGAGAGATAGTCGGTGAAGATATAGGTGGTCCCGCTGCCGTCAGAGCGATGGACAACGATGATGGGCTGGTCCGGAAACTTAACGCCCGCATTGGCCTTCGCGATCAATGGACTGTTCCAGTTGGCGATCTTCCCGAGGAAAATCCCGGCCAGAACATCCGGCGTGAACTTGATCTCGTCCGTCACACCCGGAACGTTGTACGCCGGGACGACGGATCCGAGAACGGTCGGAAAATGCAGAATCTTAGTCTTGGCCGCACCCAACTGCTCATCCGACATCGGCCCGTCGCTGGCCCCGAAGTCTACGGTTCCTTCGGACACCTGGCGAATACCACCGCCGCTGCCGATGGATTGATAGTTGATCTGCACATCCGAATGTGCCTTGCCATATTCGCTGAACCATTTCTGATAAATCGGGTTGGGGAAAGTAGCGCCGGCCCCGGTCAGCTTGGTCTGGCTGAAGGCCGGAATGGCTAGAAATACGACGAGAAGCAGCGTGATTCGACGCATGACTCTTTTGCTCCTGGGGAGTCTAGAAGTTTGCCTGCCGGAATGCAACTCGGAGTGTAGTGGGGAAATGTTACGAATGCGTTACAAAACAATTACGGACTGGTGAATTCGTGGGCGGGAACAGGCGCGCGTCCAAGGCAACCGCTGGGCGGTTCTTAGAGCGGTTCTTAGAGCGGTTCTTAGAGCGGTTCTTAGAGCGGTTCTTAGAGAAGACTAGCGGCGGCTTGCCGGCGAGGAACCAGGCTGGAGTCGCTGCAACTCGCGTACGAAAAGACCGTTTTCCGGAAAGTCGTCGTGCAGTGCAGCCAAGACTTGGCGGGCCTGGCCTTTGTCTTTGTCGCGTACGTACGCGATCGCCAGCAGGATACGCGCAAAGGGTGCGAAATAGCGGCCATGAGCCGCCGTCAACCGCACGTCGGCCAACCCTTCTTCTTTGTTGCCCTCGACGCCGCCCAGATGGAGCAGCCAGCGGAAGGGAGCGAACAAGCTCCCAATGATGTAGCGGCTGAGTCCGCGCGCGAGATAGGCGTCATAGGCGTTCGGGTCGACGGCCAGCAATTGCTGCGCCCAGTTGGTTCCCTGCTTGGTGTAGCTGAGCGAAGCAAAATTGCGCTTTTCGATGAGCCCTGCGTAGTCGGCTTGCAGCCCGTTAACCATCACCATGGCAAGCAATGCATCGTGATCCTTCGGGTCTTTGGCGAGGTGCGCCTTCGCTAAGGTCTCGGCCCGGTCGAGCGCCGCTTGAAAACGCCCGTGCAGGGCGGCATCGGGGGACATCCTCTTCCGGTCAGCAAACGACTTGTCGTCTTCAAAGAATTGAGATTCCAGGATTCCTAAACGGTCCAACTCCGAGAACAGCAGGCCCGCGCCCTCACTGGCCGGCCCCATAGGATCCGTCGGGTTCTGCTGTTGCCACTGGCTGAAGTTCTCTTGCGCTTCATCGAACTTCAGGCTGTAGAGCAAGCGGAAACCGTGGTCCAGAGTCGGCGTAGGTAGACTGGGTGTCGCCCAAGCACAAGCCGTCGTTAGAATTCCTACGGCCAACAACTTCGTAACTCGCCGATTGCGCTCGAAAGACATACCGTTCCCTGGTCACACGGTCTTGCTGGTTACACGGTCTTGCTGGTTACTTGGATGCGCGGCAATGCGGATTAAGCATACTGCGAAACAATATGGTTGATCCATCCATTCGTCCGTGTACCCTTGCCCGGCACCGACCCGAGCGGCACGGGCTTTGCAAGTCCAGCCTTAAACCTATATTTATGAATAACTTAGCTATGCTTCTGGGGCTAGGCCTTGGCCGTAACCCTGGAAAAATAGGCTTCGATTTCTTCCAACGTCTTTCCCTTGGTTTCGGGCAGGAAGAAGGCAGCGGTGATGAAGTAAACCACGGTACAAGCGGCAAAACCAAAGAACATTGTCGAATATCCGTACTTGCCAACCGTGGGCAAAAATACGGCAGCAATGGTCGTGGAGACGGCTTGGTTCAGGAGCAAGGCGATGCTCATGCCGTTCGAGCGTATCCGCGTCGGCATCAACTCGGACAGCGCCAGCCAAACGCACACCCCGGGACCGACGGCGTAGAACACCATGAAGACAAATAGACTGATCGCTACCAGCCAGCCGTCATGAGTATTCGGCACGGGAGTAATGAGAGCGTTCTCAATGTGCAACGGAGCTTGGCGCGCTGCGTCCAGATCGGCAAAGGGATTCGAAAAAAAGGCCACGACTTTGTTGGCGGGGACGCAGCCATCGCGGGTGATCTCGATGGGCTTGGCGGCGGCGTCATCGGACCGTGCGACTTTGCTGGCAGCGCGAAAATCGCCATAGGAGTAGATAACGATCAGCGACGTATTCCGCGCCCCGATCTCCACTCCCCTGCTCCCGCTCAAAAGAGAGCTCGCCACTTGCGGGCTGTAGGCGAGCGTCAGCTTCGAGTCGGGTCCGGGCGCGACCATCGACTGCAGGGAACTACTGACATCGACGCGCTGCGTTTCTGTGTGGCGGAAAAGCAGGCCCACATGCACCAGCGAAAAGATAATGCCAGCCGTACCCAACGACAGAAGGAATTTGCGACCCTTGCGATCCACCAGGACAACGGCTCCCCATGTCGCCAGGAAGTTGATAAAGGTAAACATCACGTAACCAAAATGCGACGCCACGTCGGAGAGGCCGCTCTGCAGGAGAATGTCGGTGTTGTAGCCGATGATGGAATTGATGCCCGTGGCCTGGTTGCACGCCAGGATGATACAGGCCAGCACAAACGGAATGACATATTTGCGCCGCAACAACGACTCTGCGCCCCGGCCCTCGGACGATGACTTCGCCTTCTCGGCAGCCATGGTCTCTTCCATTTCACGCAGTTCGGCTTCTGCCTGCTCTGGGCTCCGCGAGCGCAGCAGGGACGCGAGGGCTGCGTCCTTGTTGCCCCGGCGGAACAGCCACCGGGGCGACTCCGCCACAAAGAAACTACCCATCACGAATAACAGACCGGGTGGCAACGAAACCCAGAAAATGCTGCGCCAGGCCGTCTCTTTGAAGGCCAGGAGCTGGGCCGTATCCCCGAGCCTCGCCACTTCGTCAACTCGCCAGCTGAAATAGTAGCCCACGACGGCAGCGGCGAAAATCCCCAGCGTGAGAAGCCACTGGAAGATGCCGGTCCCCTTACCTCGCTGCGAGGCGATAAGGCATTCGGCAAGGTACAGCGGAATCACCACGCCGATCAGCCCCCCGCTGACGCCCTGCAGCAGACGTCCGAACACCAACAATCCATAACCGTGGGAAAGTGCAATCACAGGAATGCTCAAAACGAACAGGAACCCGCTGAGCGTCATCAAGACCTTGCGGCCCATCCAGTCTGCGAGTAGGCCGGCAAACAAGGTGGAAATGACGCTGCCCAGCAGCACCGCTGCCACAACAAAAGAGAGCTGGCCGGCATTGAAACCAGACGTTGCCTGCAAATACGGAAGTGCGCTGGCGATGATGCCCACGTCGACTCCATAGAGCAGACCGCCAAGGCCAGCCACCAGGAGAAGGAATCGATTGTAGGCAGCTCCGGATAGATTCGAATTCATGTCGAAGACAATCCCTTTCTTGTCCCATTCTTGTCCCAAGCAAGCGTGAACCGGCTCGCTCCGATCCGTCCCGCCATCATGCCAGTATTTCCGCCGCTGGAGAAGTCCGACGTGAGGTTACCGTAACCGATGGCAAAAGTAGAAGAAGGATGAGCAAAAACACCGGCAACGACAGTGCGGCATAGTGAGGTAGCTGCCAGGCCCACTGGACAAATCCCTCGGCGCCGAACAATCCTCGGGCGCCGATCAAAACCAGGCAGGCAAACCAAGGCCAGGCCAGCAATGCCGCCAAGAGTTTGCTGAGGAAGCGGGTCAGCACCCCGCTCAGTGGTGCGGTCTCGACACGTTCGATCCAAAGGAGCACTCCGGGCAGGAGGAGAATCTGATTGTAAAGAGCCAGATTGGGCGACGTGCACACGACCCCTACCAATGCCAGACAGAAGGCGCGGCTGGCGTCGGGAGCATTGGGGCTCAAGGTCCGCACCCTCCACCCAATCCAACCTATCAACAAGACAATCAAGACCCAAACCGAGCTGCTCCAGCGGGGCGTAACCAGCCAGTCGAGGAAGGATGTGTTTGCCATATAGATCTGGTAAAAGTGGATCGCCTTGTAGAAGCGAAACATCCACCCCGGAAGCACGAATTCTGCAGCCGCCAGCAGCGCCAGCATCATCGCCGAGAATCCCCAGAACCAACGCTGCCGAGTCCGCCAGTCTCCCGTCACCCACAAGAGCATGACGGCAACCGGAAGCAAGGCAACTTGTGGTTTGATCGTCGCCAGCGCCAAAAGAACTCCTGATACAACCAGCCATCCGCGTTGACGCGCGACGCAAGAACTGGCCAGGAGGAGCGCGACGAGCAACACTGGCTGTTGCAGGGAAACGCCTTCGATGAAGGGATAGCTCCCCAGCAGTAACACCATGGTGGTCAGGGTGCGCCACCGAGAAACGGGAACGTTCAACCACCGTTCCCATAATGGAACACTTAGCGCAGCACAAGAAGTCAAGAACCAAAACGAGAGGACCTTCACCGCGGAGAAGCTCATGAACACCGTCGGCGCTAGCAGGAACACCACGTAGACCGGGTAGGCGAAGCTGCTTTGGTCTTTGGGATCGTTGGGCCGCGACGAATCGAGCTCGCGCCCGTAGTAGCCTCGCTGAATTTCCCGCGTGATCTCCGGGCTATAGGGATCGCGTCCGTGCAGCAACAGTTCTCGCGCGCCGAGCCAGCGTGGATACAGGTCGGAGAGATTCCCGCGCGGGCGCTCCAGGCGCGCGCCTTCTGTCACCTGGCGAGGCACCAAGATGCGGCGGACGTAAAACCACATGCTAGCCGCGGCCAACAAGGCCAGGATCGGAGCGAGGATCTTTTGACCCTTTAAGGTTGCTGACATTCGTCGAGACCGGTGGAGAAGATGTTACAACTAACCGTCCAGGTTTGGAGGCCCAGACGATAGCGGCCAAACCGGACCCACAGACTCTATAACGCCATGAAGCGCCGACTTGCCATCTCGATCGTGATTGGCGTTCTCAGCGGTTTATGGTGTGGGGCTATCCTGCTCCGCAACCACCAGGGAGCCGCCGATTTTCAGTGGAGCATTCACCTCGCCCAACATCTGCTCTCTGGACAACCTGCATACGATACGCCGATGGAACAATATCCGCCTCCGGCCGCTCTGGTGGGACTTGCTTTCGTTGGAATGCGCGGTGAGATTGCGGGGTCGCTGTTTTTTGGGATCAGCTCCGGGCTACTGGCGTTCGGACTGACTCGCGAAAACTACACTCGACTGTGGATCTTCTTGGCCTACCCCTACTGGGCGGCGATGGTGACAGCACAGTGGTCGCCCCTCATCGCAGCCAGCGCCTTCTTTTGGTGGCTCCTGCCCGTTGTTCTGATAAAACCGCCGATTGCTTTGCCCGTTGCCCTCACACATTTGTCGCGCCGCGGGATCATAGCCTGCGTCGCTTGGCTGGGGCTGAGCTTCGCGATCACGCCCCGTTGGTTCGGGCAGTGGACGCACCAGCTTGGCGGGTACCACTACTTTATTCCGTTCCTCGTGTTCCCCGGCATCTTGATCCTGCTGGCCTTTCTCAGACTGGGGAACGACGATGCGCGCCTGCTTCTGCTGGCCGCAGCTTTTCCACAGCGCTGGTTTTACGATGCTTTCGTTCTTTGGCTGATTCCCAAGTCGCGGCGTGAGATCGTCGCCAGTATCGGAGCCAGTTGGCTGGTGGGCCTATGGAGGTGGTTCCATCCCCCGCTGAGCTTTGCCCAAGTGGGACGGTGGTCGGTCGTTGGATTCTACCTGCCCATGCTCGCCATCATATTGCTACGGCATCGTCACGGGGCGCAATCGCTTCCCCTCCCGTCCAAGCCTTGATCGCTCGCGACAAGCCCCAAGCCAAGCCGAGGACTGCCACCGCCATCAAGTTCAATCGTGCCCCGACCATGAGCAACAGGTAAAGAGGCGGAAACATGAGCGCAGCGGTGCTGCACAACAGGATTCGACGAGTGGACGAATCCAGTTCGCGATCCTCCCATATCGAACCGGCGGCCAGCAAAACGACGGGAAGCAACAGGCTTAGGTCATACCCAAATTCGTGATATCCGGCCAACAGGGTGGCCAGAAAAGCGACGGAAACGCCGGCCCAATAGGTCTTGGAAACGCGCGCCGCCTCAGTGTGCCATTGCCGCGCCGCCCAAACTAGAACCGCCACCGAAAGCCCTCCAGTAATCCAGTCCAGGCCGGGCCGCGGGCGCAATGGGTCCGTCCAGCCTTGGACGAGTCCGCGCAAGCTCGGCATTACGCTCGGGTAGATCGCAGCCGCCGCGCCCTTGGCGTTCAGCCGCCATAGGTAGGCTGGATAGGCAACCATGCCGTGCCAGCCCACGGCCCCCAGACTCACGCCCGCCAGCAACGCCGCCACTAGTGAGAAGCCGGCGAGTGTACGGATCTGCCTTTTCAGAATAAGAATAAAGACCAGGGGCAAGACAAGCTGAAACTTGATCAGGGCCAGTCCCAGGAAGCACCCGGCTAGAAAGTCCCGGCCCTCAAGCCATTGCACCGCGACCAGCCCGAACAGGAGCAACATCAGAGGCGAGTCCTGGCCCAGGATGAACCCGTACATGATCGGATAGAAACTGAAATATGCCGGGTAGTAGAGCCACCAAGGAATCGTGGCCAAGCCGGAGATTCGTGGGCGCAGATAGGCCGCGGTAGCCCCCACCAGGGCAACGCTGAACAGAACCCAAACCACGTAGGCGAGCGGAAAGGACAAATAACTGAGCGGCAAGAAAAGGAACGCCTCGAACGGAGGTCGCATATAGGGTAGCGCTCCGTTGTTGAGAGCTGACGCTTCCGAAAACTGATCCTGCACTTTGGTCTGCAAGGCCAGGTCATAAAGCCGGTCGCCGAGCCTGGCTTGAACGATTTTGCCCGCCGTATAAAAGGTGGAAAAATCCGCGTACCCGCGGGACATGCGGTCGTACACCCGCGGCACCATCGCAAAATAGCCGAAGAGCATGACCCAGAAGAAGGTCGCCACGAGGAGATAGGGTTTTCTGTGCGGCGGCAGCATCGGCGTGGCGACTCGGGGGTTACTACACTGGCCCAAATAGAGCGTGCAGCACAACCTATCACACAGGTTCTCGCACGGGTCAACAATTTACAAAGACTGGAGGAATCCACGCTTTGCCGCTCCGCCCCGCTTGACGTTCGCTTCACAAACGGTGACACTATGAACAGCGCCAGTTCGTTCACCAGCTAGAGTGGGTGCGGGACAGGCCCCGGGGAGTGGCACCCCGCCTCCGCTTGAATGGAGGAAGCGTGCCGCAACTTTGCTGAGGAGCCGACCACTATGATGACGTTGAACCGGTTTTGGAATGACGAACAGGGACAAGATATCGCCGAATATGCTGTCATGCTCGCTGTGATCCTGGTCATCGTGATTGGCACAGTACGCTTGATCGGAACCAACGCGACCACCGTATTTTCGCAAGTCGCGAGCTCGGTCGGCTAAGACCAGCGCGCCCTCCAGTGGGGCTTCCGAAGACCGAGGGGATTGCTTGCGCTTCGTTCTGCAGGTCTGCTCTGGGAGCAGCTTTTTGTAGGGAGGCTTGATGAGCCGTTCTCGCTTGTTCATTCTTGGATTGGTGGCGTTGGCCTTTGGGGGCTTTCTGGCCACGCAGGTGTACAAGAATCTGCAGACCCGAGCAAGCGCCACGACCATGGCCACGACTGACGTACTGGTGGCGGCCCGCGACATTCAAATTGGCACCAGGGTCGGCGAGGCGGACGTGAAGTCTGTCAAGTTCCCATCCGCTGACCTTCCTCCCGGCTTCTATACGAGTAAGAGCAAGATCTCGGGCCGCGGAGCCATCCTGCCCATCTCCAAGGGCGAGTTCTTTCTGCCCGGTAAGCTGGCGGCGGAAAACAGCGGAACGGGTCTTCCTTCTCTGATCCCTCCCGGCATGCGCGCCGTTTCGGTGCGGGTAAACGATGTGGTCTCCGTCGCTGGCTTCGTGATTCCCGGCACACGCGTCGATGTACTACTGACGGGAACGCCTCCGGGGGGCAAGGAGCCGGTTACGACCACAGTCCTTGAGAACGCTCTGGTACGAGCAGTGGGGCAGCGCATTGAAGGCACCTCCGGCGATCCGCAAACGGCTGCGGTGATCACGCTGCTGGTCAGCCCTGAGGACGCGCAGAAGCTGACGCTGGCCACCTCGGAAGGAAGAATTCAGCTCTCGCTGCGCAACCTCGTCGACTCCGAACAACAGAATCTGGAGTCGGTTCGCAACACGTCCCTTTACCGCGGGGCGATGCCGCTTCCTGACAGCACGCCGAAGGTGCATGTCGCCAAGGCGAAACCGGCTCCCCTCATTCCGGTTGTTCCCTACTCCGTTGAGGTCATTCGCGGCCACGACGTCACCTCCACGAAATTCTAAAGGCTTTCTCCCAAACGACTCAGATTCGGGTATTCTTTCTTGACCGTCTTCTACTTGACCGTCTCGTATTGGAGAACCAAGCACCATGCATCATGGGATTAGGGCTGCCTGGCTCGGGCTGCTGACTGCTGTGCTTTGTTGTTCCGCCGCTGCACAGAACGCTCCCCCGCCCGCGGCCCCCGCCGATGCCCCAGCCGCCGTTACTCCCGACACGGCAACGACCACGCTACCTCCCCAATCGACGTCCCCTTCCGCCGAGCCGCAGGGTTCTGCGCCTCTGCGCGTAATGGTCGGCAAGTCTCTGCTCATCAATACCAGCGAACGGCTCAAGCGCATTTCCGTTACGGACCCGGCCGTTGCCGACGCGTTGGTGGTTACGCCCACCCAGGTCCTAGTCCATGGCCGCACGCCTGGCGAAGTCTCCCTGCTCATCTGGGACGAACTCGAGCGCTCTCGCGCTTTCGATCTTCGCGTCGACGTCGACGTAACCGCCGCAGCCGAGGAGATCCACCGCATTTTCCCCGACGAAGTCATCGCCGTCTCTCCTTCACGCAACGCCATGGTTCTGAACGGGCATGTCTCCACCGAAGATGTTGCCAAGCGTGCGGGGTTGATTGGCGAAGCCTACTCCAAGAACGTAGTCAACGTGCTGACTTTTGGTCCGATGGGCGCGCAGGAAGTTTTGCTGGAAGTGAAGTTCGCGGAAGTGGACCGCAGCGCTCTTAACACGATCGGTTTCAATCTGCTCTCCACGGGCGCTGGCAACGTACTCGGCAATATCACGACCGGCCAATTCGGCTCGACCTCCTTCGGCACGATCGCCGACCACATCACCACGCGAGCCACGCCTTATCCCGATGTTCCCCAGCCAACCACCGGCTCCGGCACAACCTCTTTCCCCACCACCACCACCATCGGCAACCTGCTGAACATGTTTCTGTTCAGCCCGGAACTCCATCTCGGAGCCGTGGTTCAGGCGCTCCAGGCCAGGAACCTGCTCCAGATCCTGGCCGAGCCCAATCTCATTGCCGTCAACGGCAAGGAAGCCAGCTTCCTCGCCGGCGGCGAATTTCCTTTCCCTGTCATTCAACCGGCCAACGGCATCAATACGGTCACCGTCCAGTTCAAGCAATTCGGGGTGCAGCTCAAGTTCACGCCCGTCATTACGCCCTCCGGACTCATCCACCTCCACGTTGCGCCGGAGGTCAGCACGCTGGACTTCGCCAACGGCGTGCAGATTTCCGGCGTCAACATTCCCGCGCTCAGCACGCGCCGGGCAGAAACCGAATTTGAACTCCAGGACGGCCAAAGCTTCGTCATCGCCGGCCTCATCGACAACCGCGTCACCAGCGTGATCGATAAGGTCCCGGGCCTCGGCGATCTGCCCATCTTGGGAAATTTCTTTAAAAGCAAAAGCTATCAGCGCAATAATTCCGAATTGATCGTTCTGGTTACGGCACGCCGGATTTCGCCGACCACAGGCCTGGCTCCCCTTCCGAAGTACCCGAAGCCTTTCCTTGACCACGACGAATTCGATGGAAAAGCGGATAAGAAACCGGTGGTTCAACCCAAGTAGCAGCGAGGAGCACAGTGGTAGCCATGCCGGAGCTTTCGGTCGCAATCCTGGCAGCGGACAACGAGCAGCGAGCCGTGTTGCAGGTCCTTGTCGATGGCACCAGTGTGGCTCGCGTCAGCTTCGCCGGGGGGCAACTGCCAGTCGCCTCCACCGACTCCACCCTCCGCCGCGTACAAGCTCTGGTCAGCGATGTCATCCTCGTAGACATCGCCAGCGATGATTCTTTTCCCGCCATCCACGCCATCGAACTGCTGCACCAGGAAATTCCGGACACGCCGGTTTTCGCCTTCGGGCCCATCTCGCAGCCGCAATTGATCGTCAGCGCCATGCGCGCCGGAGCCCGGGAGTTTATTGAGCGGCCCACCACCACCACGGAACTGCTCGAAGCCTTCGTGCGCCTGACCTCCGCGCAGCGCAAGTCCCGCGGCGAAACGAGGCGCGGCGGCAAGGTCTTCTCCATCATCAACGCCAAGGGCGGCAGCGGCGCCACGACCACAGCCGTCAACGTTGCCTTAGCGCTCCAATGTTCTTTGGGCGGAACAGCTTTGGTCGATCTGGCGCCTCTCGGTCACGCCGCCCTGCACCTCAACGCCAAACCCCAATTCACCGTCGCCGACGCTCTGCGCAATCTGCACCGCCTGGACAGCTCCCTGCTCGAGAGTTTCATGACCCACCAGGACAAGGGCCTGCATCTGCTGGCCGGCACAACCAATCCCAGCGGCGAGGGAACTTCGACCTCCGAGCTGGCGCGCCTGTTTGATCTGCTCGTCGGCAATTATCAGTACACCGTCGTGGATTTTTCGACTCGCTTGGATGCGACGGCCCGGCTCATCTGCAATCTGTCCGAAACCGTGCTCATCGTGGCCCAAACCGATGTCGCCTCGCTCTGGAGCGCGGGCCGAATCGTGCAGTTCCTCAGCGAAACCGGCGGCCGCGACCGCATCCGCCTGGTCCTTAACCGCTTCCGCAAGGTCCCCGGTTTCGAAGACCGCGACACCGAGACTGCCGTCGGCGCCAAAATTCTGTGGAAGATCCCCAATAACTTCTTTGCCATCTCGGCGGCCATCGACCGCGGGAATCCGCCCAATCGGCAAGGCAGTTCGGAAGTAGCCCGTGCCTTCACGGGACTTGCCAGCGCCCTCACGGAATACGATGATGTATCCAAGCGCTCTGCCAAATCCATGTTCCGGAGCCTCTAGGCCGGCCGGCCTCTCGCGTCAGCGCTGAGGTAACCTCCCGCTTGGCCTAGCGGCTTGAATCGCCTTGAGAATGTGCGATGATTAACGAGGCGCTGTAGGGCGCAGTTCGCAACTCTAGGACTCTTCATGCCCGACGTCCGATCCTTCGAGCGCACCGAATACCAGCAGGTCAAGGCCGACCTCCATCGCAAGATTCTGGACCGGCTCGATCTCGAAAAGCTCGGCCGCACGGCTAGCGACGCCGCCCGCGAGGAAGTCCTCGCCCTGATCCGCAATGTCGTCAACAGCGAGGCCGTCCCCCTCAGCTTCGCTGAGCGCGAGCGTCTGGCTCGCGAGATCCTGGATGAAATCTTCGGCCTAGGTCCACTCGAGCCGCTGCTCAAAGATCCCACGGTCTCTGACATTCTGGTGAACCGCTTCGACCGGGTCTTCGTTGAGCGCGCTGGCAAACTCGAACTTACGGCCTTATCGTTCAAAGACCCTGCCCACCTGATGCAGATCATTGACCGCATCGTCTCCCGGGTAGGGCGCCGCGTGGATGAATCTTCACCCATGGTCGATGCCCGCCTGGCCGATGGCTCCCGTGTGAACGCGATCATTCCGCCGCTGGCCCTCGATGGGGCTTGCCTCTCCATCCGCCGCTTCGGCCGCGACCCCATTACCGCACGCAACATGCTGGAGAACAAGACCCTCACCGAGCCCATGCTCGAACTGCTTTCTTCCATGGTGAAGGGCCGCCTCAATTTGCTCATCTCTGGCGGAACCGGCGCAGGCAAGACCACTCTGCTCAACGTGCTCTCGGGCTACATACCCAGCAGCGACCGCATCGTCACCATTGAGGACGCGGCCGAACTGCAACTCAAGCAGGAACACGTAGTTCGCCTGGAAACGCGTCCGCCCAACATTGAAGGCAAAGGCGCCGTCCGCCAGCGTCAGCTGGTGATCAACAGTTTGCGCATGCGCCCTGACCGCATCGTTGTCGGTGAGGTCCGCGGCGAGGAAGCATTCGACATGTTGCAGGCCATGAACACCGGCCATGAGGGGTCGCTGACCACCGTGCACGCCAACTCCACGCGTGATGCTCTAGCCCGTATTGAGAACATGGTGTCCATGGCGAACCTCAATATCCCGGAGCGCGCCGTCCGTCACCAGATCGTTTCCGCCATCCACGCGGTCATCCAGGTGGCTCGCCTCTCCGACGGCACACGGCGCGTCATCGCCATCTCGGAAATCAGCGGCATGGAGGGCGATATCATATCCTTGCAGGACATTTTTGCATTCGAACGCCGCGGCATGGACGAAAACGGGCGCGTTCGGGGCACGTTCACACCTTCGGGGATCCGCCCCCTGTTCGCCGAACGCCTGGCGGCGGCCGGCTACCGCTTGCGCCCCGGATTGTTCGAAACCCGGATGGAGGTCTAGCGGAACACTCCCGCGCTCACCCCATGGCCATGATTTTTGCAATTCTGATCTTCCTCATTGCGGCCCTCGCCGTCTTCCTAGTCGGGGCCTGGATCGAAGGACGAAACGCCCAAGCCCGCATCTTGCGAGAACGCCTCGGTGGATCCCAGGAGCAATCGGCCACTGACAACTTGGAATTGCTGCGCGATGAAATGCTCAGCAAAATTCCGGCCTTCGACACGATTCTGCGACGCTCCGAACGCGCTTCCCTGTTGCAGAAATTGCTGGAGCAGGCTGGCATCAGCACTCGCGTCGGCAATTTCTTTCTACTCTGCTTAGGCTCGGCTGTGGTGGGCGCAGTGGTTTTCTTCATCCTGGGCCGCCAGAACTTGCCCCTGGCTTGGGCTGGCATGATGATCGGATTAATCGCGCCTTACTCCTACGCTTCCATCATGCGCACCCGGCGCTTTGCCAAGTTCGAGGAGATTTTCCCGCACGCGATCGACACTTTAGGCCGCGCCGTCCGCGCCGGGCATGCTCTCACAACCGCCCTCGAAATGATCTCCGGCGAAATTCCGGAACCCGTGGCCGGCGAATTCCGCAAGCTCTTCGAAGAACAGAAGTTCGGTATGCCGGTCCGCGACGCACTGATGAATCTCGCTGACCGTGTGCCTCTGGTCGACGTCAAGTTCTTCGTCACCGCCGTCATGCTCCAGCGCGAAACTGGCGGCAACCTTGCCGAAATCCTCGACAACCTGTCTTATATGATTCGTGAGCGGTTCAAGATCCTCCGCCAGGTGCGCGTCTACACCGCGCAGGGCCGCCTCACCATGATGCTGCTGATGATGCTGCCCCCGGTCATCATCGTCGTCATGCTGATCATGAACCCGGACTTCATTCGTCCGCTGTTTACTGACCCGATTGGTCACGCTCTGGTCGCTGCTGGGATCACGCTGCAAACAGTGGGATATTTCGTAATCCGCAAGATTATTCAGATTCAGGTGTAAGAACTGGTACTGGTAAAGACCTAAACCATGGAAATCGTAGTCGCCATCATCGTTTTCCTGACCGTTGTTGCCGTCATCTTTCTGTTCGGTGCGGCAGTGTCTACCCCGCTCTCGGTCCTCGGAGAACGCCTGCGGTCGCTCGGAGGCGACAACGCCAGGCGCACCGAACAGAAACCCCAGTTCCGGGAACGCCTGCAACAGGCTCTCGATCCGCTCAGCCGAGCTCTTCCTCTGTCCGCCGACAGCACCTCCAGCACGCGCCTCATGCTGATGCAGGCCGGTTACCGGGATGCCAAAAGCATTCCTTTCTACACTGGACTTCGGGTCTTTGGCGCGCTCCTCGGATTTGTCATTTGCCTGCTCTCCGGAATCGGAATCTCGTCCCCGCTCCTGCTTCTCGGCGGGCCCCTGCTTGGCTTCATTCTCCCCCGATTCCTGCTCAAACGCGCGATCAAGAAACGCCAGCTCCGCATTCGCCTCGCGCTGCCGGATGCCCTGGATCTTACCGTCATCTGTGTGGAGGCCGGTCTCGGTCTCGACCAGGCGCTCATGCGCGTTGCCCAGGATCTCGACCACGCCCACCCCGAACTCAGCGAGGAGTTCCGCCTCGTCAACCTCGAAATGCGCGCCGGCAAGCCCCGCACCGAAGCCATGCGCAATCTGGCCGAACGCACTGGCGTCGACGACATTCGCTCCCTGGTTGGCGTGTTGATTCAGACCGACCGCTTCGGTACCAGCGTCGCCCAAGCCCTGCGAGTTCATTCCGATTCGTTGCGCACCGAGCGGCGCCAAAGGGCCGAAGAGCAGGCCGCCAAAACCACCATCAAACTGGTCCCGCCGCTTGTCGTCTTTGTCCTGCTTCCGCTGTTTTTCGTTGTCCTCGGGCCGGGCTTTATCCAACTGTTTCGCACCTTCCAGGGCGCGCCCTGATTCTGGAACGGACGCCGCCGCGCCTCCCACTCTCGGAGCCTGCTCGGACAGCGGCCTGATGACCTACCCATGAGCTAAAATGAGGGGAGCATGCAGATGTCCGTCTCCGGGGAACGGTCTTATGCCTTCAATCAGACCCGCCAGGCCAGCCTGGCTGACGATCTGCGCATTGCCGATACCCACTGGACCCGCCTTCGCGGCCTGGTGGGCGCAACCTCCGACCAGTTCGTTCGCGGTCAAGGCCTGTGGATCGTCCCTTGCCGCGGCGTTCATACGATGTTCATGAGCATCCCGATCGACGTGATTTATCTCAGCGCCGATAACACAGTGGTACATGTCGAGAACAGCTTGCGGCCCTGGCGTTTCGCGTCCGTCCGCATGAGTGCCAAAACCGTCCTGGAAGTGCCTGCCGCCACCATTCAGGCCACCGGCACAACCGTGGGCGATGCCATCGAAATACATACAGCAAGTTCTCGCAAACGCGCGTTCTGTCAGTAGTTCACTTGGATTCGTTCAGTTTGGATCGTTCACTTGGATCGTTCACTTGGATCGTTCACTTTGGATAGGTTCACTGGGATAGGTTCAGTTGGATAGTTCAGCCAGCCCATCGATGAAACGCCGACGCCAACTCGAACCCTCGGATCTTGAGCTGAACCTGCTCGTCCCGTGGACCCCGCGCTGGCACAATTTCGTCACCAGCATTCGCCCCGCCCTCGGCCGCAAGGAACGCCCGCTTGCGGGAGAGGTCGCCATTGGCTTCGTTCCATTCCGCGGCCTGCTAGGCGCGTGGGCCTTCGAGGCGTTGCTGCTGTTCGCCGTGATTACACTGCCGGGAAAATTCGCCTCACTGCACCGGACGTTTCCCCCTCCACGCCCGAAGTCCGACGTGATTTACTACTCCGGTGCGGAGCTCCCCCAAACCGAGGACTCGGGAGGCGCTCCCACCGGACACTCGGGCAAATCCGGAGGCCGGGAAGCGTTCCACCGTACCCAGGTCATCAAGGTCGCGCGCGAACAAAAGCTTACCGAGCAGGTTCTGGACGCGCCCAAGCTTAGGCTGCCAGCTTCGGCCGTCCCCGTAGCCAATCTTCTGGCCATCCAGCGAGATCCTGGCCCGCCGCCTTCCGAGGGCTTGCGCTCGTCCCTCAAAGCCGTTCCCCTGCCGAATGTCGCCCCCGTACCGCCCTCGCCTGAAATCGCCCGCGAGGCCATGCGCAAGAATCAAACCCTCACGGCCAGCGTTATTCCGCCCGCCCCCATTGCCCCTCGCGACATGCCGCAGGCCCATTTTCCCGAGATGCGGACCGAGGTTGTGCCACCTCCAGTGTCCGCCCCGCCACGGGATAGCTCGAATACGGTGCGGCCCACGCTGCCTGCGCCCAGCGTGATCGCGCCCCCCCCAACGGTTTCGAATGAAACTGCCCGCGTTGCCGGTCAGCTCCCGGTGCGGCCGAGCATCGACGTCGTACCACCGCCGCCTCAGGCCAGCGAAGGCGAGGTTACCGGCCGCAATGTTCCCACCCTGAATGCCAGCGTGGTCCCGCCGCCCCCGAACGTCTCCGGAGGCACCTTGGCGTCTGGACGCGGCTTGGGCCACATCGGTACGGGCGCGGGCCAGACGCTCGCTCAGGGCACGATTGTCGCGCCACCAGCCAATGCTGGGGGCAGTACCCAGAAGGCCGCGGCCATCATTTCCAGCAAGCCTGGCCCTGCCCTAGGCGCGCCCACCAGTGGCGAGCGCGGCGCGTTGGCTATGTCTCCATCTGGCGGCAATGCGCCAGGTATTGGCGGTTCCGGCGGCGGCTTGGGGAACGCTACCGGTCCCGATTCCGGCAGCGCCAAGGCAGGCACTGGGCCGGGTAGCGCCAATCATGGCACCGGGCCAGGCGCGAGTCCGACAGCGAAAATCGGCACTTCCAACGTTCCTGGTGTTGGGGGCGCCGGCACCGGAAGCCGTCCCGGAGTGCCCAACACGCCTGGCATTTCCGTCCAAGGCGGTACCAGCACCATTATTTCCCTTCCCAGCTTTGGCGGGACGCCCAACGACCCCACGGCCGCCGGGCACAGCACCGACACCTCCAGCCACCGAGGCCCAGGCATTACCGTAGTCGCTACATCACGCTCCGGTGGGGCTTTTAACTTCTACGGCGCTCTCAAAGGCGACCGCGTTTACACCACCTACCTCGATACCACGCTCGGGACGGTCGTCCTCCAGTTCGCCGATCCCACTTCCGATAACAGCGCTTACAGCGAAGAACTCAACGCCCCCGAGCCCATCCGCAAGATTTTGCCGCCCAGCACCTCGCACACGCGCGTCGTCATTTCCTGCACCATTGACCGCGAAGGGAACCTGAAAAACCTGCGCGCGGTCGATGGCAGGTCTTCCCTGCTCACCGTGAAACTGCTCCCTGCGCTCGAAGCCTGGCGATTCCGCCCCGTCCTGCGCGGCGACAAACCCATCGAAGTAACGGCAATTCTGGGTTTCAATATCGACACCCGGTAGAAGGCGGTGCGGCCGTGATGCCAGGTTGGCCGCGCGTGGTACAGTGCGAACCATCCGCACCCGCCGTAAACTTCTGTCGAACCAATTCTGTCGAACCAATGACGACCAGAATGATGACGACCAGAATGATGAGGACCAGAATGATATTGTCTGCCCGGCCTCGCATCTCTCCGAAGACCGCTAGCCTGCGGTCGGCACTCAGCATTCTCGGCGGCGCCGTTCTATTGTGTGCGCAGCTTAATCGGGCTCAGGCTGCGCTGCCTGCCGCGTCACCGCCCGCAAGGTCTTCGCCAGTAGAAAAAGTCATCATCGACACTGACATTGGCGACGACGTTGACGATGCCTTCGCGCTAGCGCTCGCGGTGAAGAGCCCGGAGTTAAAAATCCTCGGCATCACTACGGCATTCGGAGACACGGAAACGCGCGCCAAGATCGTGGATCGATTTCTTGGGGAAGTGGGGCGGCCCGAGATTCCGGTGCGTGCGGGAAAGCCAACCGTGGCCAAAAGCCCTCTCACGCAGCAGCGCTACGCGGAAGGGGGACAGTTCGCCAAGGCAGCGCACGCCGACGCGGTGGATTTTCTGCTGGAACAGATCCGCCGCTATCCGGGAGAGATCACGCTGGTTGCGATCGGGCCCCTGATGAATGTGGGCGCGGCGATTGACAAAGACGCGGCGACGTTTCACAAGCTGAAACGGGTGATCCTAATGGGCGGGTGCATCCGGCGTGGCTACGGCGACTTGGGCTACACCGCTCCCGTCGGCGCGATGGCGGAATGGAATATCTTGAATGACATCCCCTCCGCACAGAAGCTGTTCGGCGCAGGCGTCCCGTTGTTGGTGATGCCGCTGGATGCAACGCAGCTCAAAATGGACGAAGTGAAGAGGGCATTCCTGTTCGGCCAGGGCACACCCGTGACGGATGCGCTGACCCTGCTGTATCACCAGTGGGGACAACAAACCCCGACGCTGTTCGATCCCATGACGATCGCCTACCTGTTGCAGCCGGAGCTATGCCCGGTCAAGGCGATGCGAATCCGAGTCGACGAAAAAGGCTTCACGCGCGTGGAAGAAGGCGCGGCCAACGCTGAGGTTTGCCTCGACTCGAATGCGGAGGACTTCTTTCGGTTCTATTTGAAAAGGGTTGGGTCCGAGTAGCGCCGAATCCTTCCCGGGGCGCAGGATCGCGCGCGGGTGGGGGGTACCCGCCGAGCCCTGTACCGATGATTTGCGCCGAACCGGATCAGTTCACGTCCGCGGCAACAGCGCTTGCTATGCTTACAGCGTGAAGCAATTTGCTTGCGCTTTCGGCCTTGTAATCTTCATCCTCGCCGCCCCAGCGTCTGGAAAAGTGGCCAGCCAGCGACGCACGGTTCCCCTCGCTCATCTCACCGCCAACCTCTCCGTCGTCGACCCCATCATCGAGGACGCAATTCAAGACCACAAGATTCCTGGCGCGGTGCTGCTGGTTGGGCATGGCGGGAGGGTGGTTTACCGCAAGGCGTATGGGTCCCGCGCCTTGGAGCCGCGGCGGGAGGCGATGACGGCCGATACGATTTTTGATCTGGCATCGCTGACCAAGGTGTTGGCAACGACTACCTGTGTCATGCAGCTGTTCGAACAGGGCAAGATCCGGCTCAACGATCCGGTGGCGAAATATCTGCCGGAATTTGCGCAGAACGGCAAGCAAGACATTACCGTGCGGCAGTTACTGGTGCACTACTCCGGGCTGACCGAGGATTTGGATCTGAAGGATAAGGATTCTCCCATCCAATGGGAGGGGAAAGACACGGCCTATCGGATGGCATTCGCGGAGAAGCCGGTGTTTCCGGCCGGCTCTCGGTTTTTGTACAGCGATATCAACTTCATCACGCTGGGGGCGCTGGTGGAACGGGTTTCGGGCGAGCCGCTCGAGGTATACGCGGCCAGGAATGTGTTCCAACCGCTAGGGATGATGCATACGCGCTATCTTCCGCCCAAGGCCTGGAAAGCCAAGATTGCTCCGACCGAGTACGACGACGCCCATGTCATGCTACGCGGCGTGGTCCATGATCCAACCGCGCAGCGAATGGGCGGGGTGGCTGGACATGCTGGCGTTTTTTCGACGGCCGACGATTTGGCCAAATTTGCGCAAGCCCTCCTGAGCGGTGGAGGAAAGGTTCTTGCGTCGGTGACGGTGGAAAAGATGACCACGCCGCAGCAGCCACCGAATGCGACGGCGGTGCGCGGATTTGGCTGGGATCTGGACTCGCCGTTCTCCAGCAACCGCGGGGAGTTGCTGCCGGTGGGATCTTATGGCCACACCGGCTTTACTGGAACGTCGCTGTGGATTGATCCGGCGACGGATACCTACATCATCCTGCTCACGAACGCCGTGCACATGCGTTCCGTGCGCAGCGAAGGCGGCAGCGCCATCGCGTTGCGCACGAAGGTGGCTTCGGCCGTGGCGGCGGCACTGCATTTGTCGGTGAGTGAGCGGGAACGGGCGCGGCTGGCGAGAATTACTGGATACAACGAGAGCATGGCCGCGGGACGGCGGGTGAACGAGCGCAATGGCACAGTCAAGACGGGCATCGATGTCCTCGAGGAGAGTGGTTTTGCGCTCCTCGGCGGAGCCGCGGGCGGGACTTTGAGCGAAGATCCATCGAATCTCCCGCGCCAACGTGTGGGACTGCTGACCAATCAGACCGGCGTCGACAGTCAAGGACGGAGGACGATTGACGTACTGAACAATGTATCCGGCACGACGCTGACTGCGATTTTCAGTCCCGAACATGGCATCGAGGGGACGCTCGATACGACTGCCGTTGGAAACACGAAAGATGCTACGACCGGGGTGCCGGTCTATAGCGTCTATGGCGGGACGGATGCCGCGCGGCGGCCTTCGGTTGAGGTGTTGAAGACCCTGGATATTCTGGTAATCGATCTGCAAAACGTGGGCGCGCGGTTCTACACCTACGAGACCACGCTCGGCTATTTTCTGGAGGCTGCAGCCAAGGCGCAAATCCCGGTGCTCGTGCTGGATCGCCCGAATCCAGTCACCG
>Ga0137418_10001621_pt1 | contig 20811 bp, 18 predicted proteins | sample CZODoug3_1_2_16f_FD_122242 | JGI IMG/M metagenome (GOLD analysis project Ga0137418, IMG submission 122242) | Vadose zone soil fungal communities from Angelo Coast Range Reserve, California, USA - CZODoug3_1_2_16fungal (Hybrid Assembly) | ecosystem: Environmental > Terrestrial > Soil > Vadose...
TGGCCGACGCGCTGGTGGAGGCTACCCGCACCACGGATCTGATCGTTCGCCACGGCGGCGACGAGTTCCTCGTGTTCTTTCCCGACGCGAGCTCCGGCGACGTCGACACGGTCATCGCGAGGGTCAACGAGAAGATCAAGGGCCTCTCGGGCAAGCGCGGGATACCCGTCGCCATCACCTGCAGTTTCGGCGTCGCCTATGCGCAGTCGCCTCCGGAGAGCGCCGAGGACCTCCTGCGCGTGGCCGACCAGGACATGGTGCGCCGCAAGCGGTAGACGCCTACTTCTTCTTCCGGCTCGCGAACTCCCGGATCCTCTCGCGCGCCGCCGGGCTCGTCCTCAACGCGGTGGCGTAGCCCTCCGCCTCTCGACCCGACCCGCCGGAGCGAATCGCCGCCACGATCTCTTTCGTTGCGCTCAGTCCGCTCCGCGGAGAGCGCGCGATCTCGGCGGCCAGGCTCGTGACGCTCGCCTCCAGGGTGGGTGGGGCGACCACGCGGTTGACCAGCCCGATCCGCAGCGCCTCGGTCGCATGGATCGTGCGGCCGGTGAGGAGCAGGTCCCGCGCGTGACCGCCGGCGACGACGTCGAGCAGGCGCGCGATCCCGTAGGCCGGCGGAAAGCCGAGCGTGACCTCCGGCAGTCCAAAACGCGCGCGATCGGACGCGACGCGAAGGTCCTGGGCGATCGCGAGCATGAGCCCTCCGCCCAGCGCGTAGCCGTCGACGGCGGCGATCGTCACCTGGGGCAAGCTCGAGAAGCGCTGCATGATTGCCCCATGGCGCCGGGCGAGGGCCTCGGCATCGTCGGGCGCGACCGTCTCCATTTCCTTGATGTCGTTGCCCGCGCAGAAGGCGCGGCCCCGGCCGGCGACCACGAGCACGCGCACCTCGTCCATCGCGGCCACGCGCTCGAGCGCGTCCTCGAGCGCGCTCGTCAGCAGCCGATTGAGCGCGTTGAGCGCCTCCGCGCGGTTGAGCCGGAGCCAGGCGACGCCGTCCTGCGCGTCAAGCTCGACGATCGGGTCTGGGGCCATCGGTCCGGCTCCGGCCGAGAGCGGTGAAGGCGAGAGAGGCCACGGCGCCGAGCGCGATGCCAGCGAGGGCGGTCGCGGCGAGAGGCCAGAAATCCGTCCTGAAGAACGGAAGGACGAAGAAGGGAGAGCGGCCGGCGCTCGGCGGGATTCGCCCGTCGAGCAATCCTTCGACGAGCTCCATCGTCTCCGCCATCAGGACCTCGGAAGCGGCCTTGGCGAACGCCGATTCTGCCAGCGCCGGATGCCCCACGTAGCCCCGGCCGCCGTTCCGAAGCGGAAAGTTCGGCACCGCCCGCTCGGGAAGCGAGTAGCGCGCCGGCGGAAGCGTGCGATAGGACTGGTCAACCAGATCGGGACGGATCAGCAGCATCAGCGACGTCTCCCACCAGCCGCCGTGCGCGTCCTCGGCGAACGCCCGCCGCTCCTCGTCGGTCAGCGGGCGCCCGAGCGCCGCCGCGATCTTGTCGACGTATCGGCCGCGCAGGAACTGCCAGGCGAGACGGCCCGAGACCGATGCCATCATCACGCGGTGGCGCCGCGAGACCCTGGCCGACGCCTCCTCGAGCGCGGTGAGGTGACCGGGACCGCCGTGGCCGTTCGCGACGAGGATGTAGCGGAACCCGGCGCGCGCCAGCGAGCGGCCGTAGTCGACGACGGCGTCGCGCACGACGCGCTGCCGCACGCTCACGGTCCCGACGGCGTCGAACGTGAACGAGCCGAGGTGGAGCGTGGGCGCCAGCAGCGCCGTCCAGCCCGGCCGCGTGGCGGTGAGCCGCTCGCTCAAGGCCTCGGCGAAGTGCCGCGCGGCCATCGCGTCGACGCCGACGGGCAGGTGCGGCCCGTGCTCCTCGAGCGGGCTCACGGTCAGGACGACGACGGTGCGCGCGCGGTCGAGCGCGTCGAGCGCGGGCGTGGACATTTCTTCCAGCAGGCGAACGCTCAAAACGAGCTCCCTTTCGTCGCGGTCAGGTAATCGTTCTTGGCGCGCTCGAGCTCGGCGATGAGCGCTTGGCGCTCGGTCGTCAGCCGTCTGGCCGCGTGCTCGCGAGTGAGCGCGAGCACGCCGAAGCGCAGCCGGCTCCGGAGACGTCCGGCGCCCACCCAGTAGCGATACGCGATCACGCCGGAGATCGGCAGCGTGAGCGCGAAGACCAGCGCGGCGGCGGGGCCGGCGAGCCGCGCGACGAGCCAGGTCTCGAGCCCCCAGAAAAGCGGCAACGCGAGCATCGCGGTGAGAAACCGCCAGGTCGCGTAGTCCGTTTCCTTGCGCGACATGCGGCGCGCCACCCGGCGCGGGATCCAGTACGTCAGGAAGTTCACGGTCGCGCCATACAGGAAGAACGGAAAGCCGACGATCGCCTCCCAGCCGCGGCGGATACGCTGGCGCGGTCGCCGCCGCTCGAGGCGGGCGCGGACGGCCTCGTCCTTCACGCGGTACTCGGCCAGGAGCGCCCGGTAGCTCTGGATGCTCTGCCAGATGCGCTCGACCCGCTCGGGGTCGCGCTGCTTGAAGTAGGTGGTCGAGTCGACGATCGCCCGCGAGAGGCGGACCAGATCGATCTGCCGCTCGGCGAGCCCACGCTCCTCACGGAGCTCTCGGACGAGCTCGTCGCGATAGAGCGCCTGGATGGCGCTCACGAGCCGGCTTTCGTCGATCCGCTCCACGTGGACGACCTCGGCCTCGATGCCCCACTGGATCGCGTCGGTCAAGGCTTCGACCGCCTTCACCGGATCCCGGCGGTACGCGTCGAGGTACGGCGTCACAGGGATGGCCGGGCCGAAGGATACGAGGACGCGTCCACGAAACGATTTCCGCGCGTCGAAGTTGAGCCCGACGGGGATCACGCGCAGAGCGCCCGACCGTTCGCCCTCGTAGCCGAGCGCCAGGCGCGCCGCGCCGGTCCTGATGCGCTGCACGCGCACCTCGGCGTGCGTCGTGCCTTCCGGGTAGATCGCGACCAGCCGGCCCTCGCCGAAGGCCTTGAAGCACGCCTCGAACGTGCCGGCGTTCCGCTCCGCCGTTGCCGCGGGTACCGTGAGGCCCGCTCCCCCCGAGGGTGGCGTGCGCAGGGCGCGTGGATCATCGTGCTTGCGATAGACGGGGATCGCGCCGCACGCCAGGAGGAAGCGCGCGACGAAACGATTCCTGAACAGCGCCGCCGTCGCGAGGTAGTGGACCTTGCGGGGGATGGCGCCGCCGACCAGGAGCGAGTCGATGAAGTTGTTGGGGTGGTTGATGCACAGGAGCACGGGACCGTCGGCCGGGACGCGCTCGGGGTGGCGCACGTCGACCGATCGGAAGAAGAACCAGAGCCAGAAGCGCCCGACCGCGCGCACGGCGCGGTAGAAGCCGTCCATCGTGTCGCGCCGCGCGCCGGTGTCGACGGTGGCGCTCACGGAATACGCGCGAAGCCTTCCATCAGCCGGCGGGCCGTCCGATAGACCGTCACGCGCTCGGCCCACGCGGCCCCGTCGCGCAGGCGCACCGCGGCGTCGATCGGCAGCACGCCCGACGGGTGGCCCAGTCGAATGTCGCGGCTCGCGTCCCCGGCGCACTCGCGCACGACGGTCCCGTCAACCCGCGCCGCGACGCCCAGGCACATCGCGACGGTGAGCGCGACCGCGCGATGGCAGTTGCCCATCGAGATGACGCGCGTGATCAGATCCACCGCGTCGGCCGGGTGCCGGACGCCGTCGAGCGCGGTGAACGCGGTCGGCGGGGCCACCATCGCGATCTTCGGCACGGCGGCGCTACCCGGGATGCCCATCCGCTTGGCCGCTTCGACCCGGACCGCCTCGAGTCGCCCCGAGAGCCCGCGATCGGCGTCGATCTCCTGCGGCGTCTCGGTGCCGGCGAGGCCCAGGTCCTTCGCGCGGACGAACACGACCGGGTTCGTCGCGTCGACGAGCGAGGCATCGATGCCGTCGATGGTCTCGCGCGGGGTTCCCGTCGGGAGAAGGCGACCGGTGCCGGCGCCGCCGGGGTCGAGGAAGTCGAGCGCGATGCGCGCGCCACGTCCGGCCACGCCGGCCAGCTCGAAATCGCCGTCGACGGCCGCCTCACCGTCGCGCACGGGCACGTGGGCGACGATGAGCTTCTTCGTGTTCGTGTTGTGGATGCGGACGCGCGTCTCGCCCTCGACCGCCTTGACCAGGCCCTCGTCGATCGCGAAGGGCCCGACGGAGGAGGAGCAGTTGCCGCAGTTGCCCTTGTAGTCCACGGTCGCCTTCGCCACCTCGATCTGCGCGAACGTGTAGTCGACGTCGGCATCGGGATGCGTGGCGGCGCCGATGATGCACGCCTTCGACAAGGAGGAGATCCCGCCGCCCATGCCGTCGAGCTGGCGGCCGTAAGGGTCGGGGCTCCCGAGCGCGGCGAGCAAGATCCGGTCGCGTTCGGCGCCGGCCGGCGGAAGATCCGCCTGGTGGAAGACGAGACAGCGGCTGGTACCGCCGCGCATGTAGACGGCGCGGATCTTCTTCTGGCTCATGAGCCCGTCTCCTGTCCGGCCTTCGTGTGGGCGAGAATGCCGCCCGCCAGGAGGATCTCGCGCTCGCGCGGCGTCAGCACGCACGAGGCGATGAACACGGCACCCGTCCGCGCGTTCTCGACGCGCACGCGCTCGCCGGCCGCCAGCGCCGCGCGCAGACCGGGCATCCGCAACCGGTCGTCGCGCTCGATGGCGGCCCAGTCCGCCGGGTCGTCGAGCACGAGCGGGACGACGCCCCAGTTGATCAGGTTCGTCCGGTGGATGCGGGCGAAGGACTTGACGATGACCGCGCGCACGCCGAGGAACATGGGCCCCGTCGCGGCCGCCTCGCGCGAGGATCCCTGGCCGTAGGTCTCGCCGCCCACGATGATGCCGCGTCCGGCGGCCTTCGCGCGCGCCACGAACTCGGCGTCGACGTACTTGAAGCAGAACTCCGAGATCGCCGGGATGTTCGAGCGGAAGACGAGCACCGCGGAGCCCGCCGGTGAGATGTCGTCGGTCGACACCTTGTCGCCGAGCTTGATCACGACCGGCGCCTCGAGCATCTCGGCCACCGGCTCGCCCAGCGGCACCGGCTTGATGTTCGGCCCGCGCGGGATCTCGCCGGTGCCGTCGGGCTCGACGAATCCGACGGTCGACGACGCGAATCGCGGCGGCAAGGTGACCGGCGTCGGCGCGCCGAGGGTGCGCGGATCGGTGATGACACCCGTGAGCGCCGAGGCCGCCGCCACGGTCGACGAGCAGAGATAGACCGAGTCGTCCTTCACGCCGCTCCGTCCCGGGAAGTTGCGATTGAACGCGCGCAGGCTCTTCGCGCCCGCCGCCGGAACGTGGCCGATCCCGGCGCACGCCCCGCACGTCGATTCGGAGACCGTGGCGCCGGCCGCCAGGAGGTCGGTGAGCAGGCCTTCGCGGGCCATCGTCTCGAGGATCTTGTGGCTGCCCGGGAACAGGACGAACGACACCGAGGAGTGAACGCGGCGGCCGCGCACGATGTCGGTGACCGACGCCATGTCGTGCCACGAGCCGTTCGTGCACGAGCCGACCATGACCTGCTCGACCGCCGTTCCCGCGACTTCTTCGATCGGTACGACGCGATCGGGCGAGCCCGGAAGCGCCACCAGTGGGGTGAGTGCCGCCAGGTCGAGCGTGATCTCGTCGTCGTACGCCGCGTCGTCGTCGGGCGCTGCCGGCCGCCAGGCGTCGCCGCGGCCCAGACGCGTCAAGAACGAGCGCGTGACGTCGTCGCTCGGAAAGACGCTGGTCGTCAGCCCGAGCTCGGCTCCCATGTTGGCGATGGTCATGCGCTGAGCGGCCATGAGGCTCCGGAGCCCGGGGCCGCCGTACTCGAAGATCTTGCCCGTCCCGCCGCGGACGGTCAGTCGCCGCAGGAGCTCGAGGATCACGTCCTTCGCCGTCACCCACGGCTGGAGCGCGCCGGTGAGATGAACGCGGACGACCTCGGGCATCTGGAAGAAGTACGGTCCGCCGCCGAGTGCGACCGCAACGTCGAGCCCACCCGCGCCGATCGCGAGCATGCCCGCCGCGCCGCAGAGCGGTGTGTGGCTGTCCGTGCCGAGCAACGTCTGGCCCGGGATGGAGAAGCTCTCCATGTGCACCTGATGGCAGATGCCGTTCCCGGGCTTGGAGAAGACCGCGCCGTACTTGCGCGAGACGGCCTGCATGTAGCGATGGTCGTCGGAGTTCCGCGAGTCGACCTGATAGACGTTGTGATCGGCGTAGCTCACGATGCGCGCGGGCACGGCGCGCGGAAACCCCATCGCCTCGAACTGGAGCCAGGACATCGTGCCGTTGGTGTCGGTCAACAGCACCTGGTCGACCGTGATGGCGATCTCCTCGCCGGCCACCGCCTTGCCGGCGACCAGGTGCGACTCGATCAGCTTCCGGGCGAGGCTACGCCCCACGGCGGTCCAGCGGGACGAACGCGCGCCGGCCCGGCCCGATGTAGTCGCCGCGGGGCCGGATCAGCCGGTTGTCCTCGTGCTGCTCGATGATGTTCGCCGTCCAGCCCGCGATCCGTCCGGCCGCGATGACCGGCGTGAACAGGTCGACCGGGATCCCGAGTGAGTAGAAGAGCGGCGCCGAGTAAAAGTCGACGTTCGGGATGAGCTTCTTGGCTTCGTTGACCCTGGCGTGGAGCTTCACCGCCATCTCGTACCACTTGAACTGGCCCGACTGCCGGCACGCCTCCTCCGCCATGCCGCGCAGGATCGCCGCGCGCGGGTCGCCCGCGGTGTACACGCGGTGCCCGAACCCCATGAGCCGACGCTTCTCGGCGAGGGCCTTCTGGGTGAAGGCGTCGACGTTCTTCACCTCGCCGATCTCCATGAGTGTCCGCATGACGGCCTCGCCCGCGCCGCCGTGGAGGGGCCCCTTGAGGGCGCCGACGCCGCCCGCGACCGCGGAGTGCATATCGGACTGAGTCGAGACGATCACGCGCGTCGTGAACGTCGACGCGTTCAGCTCGTGCTCGGCGTAGAGCGTCAGGCTCGCGTCGAACGCCTTCGCGACGACGGCCGTCGGCCGCGTGCCCGTCAGCATGTAGAGGAAGTTGGCGGCGTGCGAGAGGTCCGACGCGGGCGGGACCGGCTCGTGCCCGCCGCGCACGCGATGGTGGGCGCAGATCGCCGTGGCGAGCTGGCTCGTAAGCCGCACGGCCTTCCGGAGGTTTGCCGCGTGCGAATTGTCGGCGGCGTCGGGGTCGCTCATGCCGAGCATCGCCACCCCCGCCTGGAGCACGCGCATCGGATCGGTGTCCTTCGGCATCAGCCCGAAGGCCCGGATCAGCTCCCGTGGGATCGCTCTCGCCGCGATGAGCGCGAGGGTCGTCTTGTCGAGCTGGGCCGCCGTGGGGAGCTCGCCCTGCCAGAGCAGGTGGCAGACTTCTTCGAAGGTCGCGCGGCGGGCGAGGTCCTCGATGTCGTAGCCGACGTATGCGAGGCGACCGTTCTTGCCGTCGAGGTCGCAGAGCCTGGTCTCGGCGGCGACGACACCCTCGAGACCGCGGATCAGCTGGGAGCCTTCCTTGTCCATGGTCGCGCCTCTCGAAAGCTAGGGTAGCTGGATGGTAGCAGGAATCAAATCCGTCGTCCGGTCTCGCAGTAGTCGCGCCAGCGGCGTCCGCAGCCGACGCGGCGTCACGCGGCTGATCCCCACCGCCTCGGCGCCCACGAAGGCGGCCAGCGAGCCGATCGCCTCCACGAGACCGGCAAGCGCCTCGTCCTGATCGACGTGGCCCCATCCGGCCGGCGGCGTCCTCGCCGCGGCGAACCACGGCTCGAAGTGCACGTGGCGGACCTCGAGCCGGCGCTCGGCGCGATGGGCCTTGGCGTCGAGGCGGCCAAGGAGATGACCGTGATGGAGGATCGGCAGCGTGTAATAGCCGTGCACACGCTTGGGCCCCGGGGTGTAAACCTCGATCCGGTAGTCGAACCCGAACAGGCGCGCGACCCGATCGCGCTGCCAGAGAAACGAATCGAACGGTGAGAGGAGCGTCGTCCCGTGCGATGGCGCCGGCGCGCGCTTGGCGCGGGCCAGCGCGGGCACGTCGCGGGTCAGCGCGAGCCAGCGACCGGGCGTGGCTTCCACCTGGATCTCCGTGACCTCGCCCCGCTCGTGCATGGCGCGGAGCGCGGCCCGCCGCGCGCCCCGCTGGAATCGGGGGAAGCTGAGATAGCGTCCCAGATCGGCCTCGGTCGCCGCGCCCATGGCGTGGAGTGATCGCTCGAGGTGCCAGCGCTGGAACTCCTCCGACGAGACCGCCTCGATGTCGAGCGCGCCCGGTAGCGCCCGCTCCAGGAGATCGAAGCGCTTCTGGAAGTGCCGGCGGGAATGGACGGCGAGCGTGCCCGTCATCCAGAGGTAGTGCAGCGCGTGCTGGACGGGTCGCCAGGACCACCACCCGCCACCGGACGGTCGGCGTCCGTCGAAGTCGGCGTTGCCCATCGGCCCGTTGGCCTGGACGGCCGCCTTCACCGCGTTCAGCACCTTCCCATTTCGACGGAGCCAGCCGGACCAGCCGGTGTGCCGGACGCGATAGTCGAGCATGGCACGCCGCCACCACGGCAGCATCGACGTCGGCACGAGGCATGCGGCGTGCGCCCAATACTCGAACAAGAGCCGGCGGTGGTAGACGAGCCGGTCGAGCCGCGCGCGGTCGTACGGGCCGAAGCGGCTCCACACCGTCAGGTAGTGGGCGCGATCGAGGACGTTGATGGAGTCCAGCTGGAGGCCGCCCACGTCCTCGACGAAGCGGCCGAGACGCCGAGCGGTCAGCGCGACGGCGCGCGGGCGGGCGAGATGCTGCCGCTCGAGGAAGAGCGCGGCGACGGCGCCCAAGGGGATGGGGCGGCGTGGCATCCGAGGGAGCTTATCATCGGTGCCATGCGGGACCCCACGACGATGCGCGTCACCCGGTTTTCGCCACCACTTCCTCCGCGTACGCGCGGAGCGCGTCCCAGTCGTATGGGCCGTCGCGGAAGGCGATGTTGACCCGGGCGCAGCCGGCGTCGCGGAACGCGGCGATCATCTCCCCGGCCTGCTTCACGGTTCCCCGCAGCCAGCCCGAACGCTGCGCGCCCTCGGCGCCCCAGTGCTGCCGGAAGATCTCCTCGCCGCGGGCGGCCCCGCGGGCGTCGGCTCCGAGATAGAACCCGAGATTGACGGTACGGAGGATCGTCCTGGGGTCGCGACCTTCCTTCTCGCACCACTGGTCCAGGACCTTGCCCTTCGCGATCCACTCCTCGGGGCCGATGTAGGGGGCGTTCCAGCCGTCGGCGTAGCGCGCGGCCGCGCGAAGCGTCCGCTTCTCGCCGCGCCCGCCGATCCAGATGGGCACGTGCGGCTGGAGCGGCTTGGGATTGTTCGGCGCGTTCTCGAGCCGGAAGTGCGTGCCCTGGAAGCTCGAGCGGGGCGACTCCAGGTCGAAGAGCATGCGCATGATCTGCGCATACTCCTCGAGCATGTCCTCCCGCACCCCGATTCGCGGGAACTCGTACCCGAAGGCCTTCGCTTCGATCTCGTGCCAGCCGGCGCCGAGCCCGCAGTCGACACGGCCGCCGGAGAGATGGTCGATCGTGGTGAGCGACTTCGCGTGAAGCCCGGGGTTCCGGTAGGCGACGCAGTAGACGAGGGCGCCGAGGCGGACGCGCCGTGTCTCGACCGCGGCGGCGGTCAGCGTCGCGATCGCCTCGAAGCAGTCGAGATCTCCGCCCCGGGGCGGAGATTCCTGGAAGTGGTCGGAGACAGAGAACCAGTCGAAGCCGTTGGCGTCGGCGAACTTCCACAGCTTCCGCATCTCCTCGAGCGGACCGCCCATGTGGCCGATGTGAATCCCGAACGTCATCGCCATGGTGGGTTCCCGGGCGCTCAGCCCATCAGCAGCTTGCCCGGCACCTCGCGGCCCATGGTCGTGATCTGGTCCTTTGTGATGCCCTCGGCCGTGAGCCCAGCGACGAGCATCGCGTAGCCGTCAGGCTGCGACGGGTTGCCCGTCTGCCCGAGGTCGGTTCCGAGGACGAAGTTCTGAGCGCCCACTTCCTTGATGTGGCCCGCCGACTCCTTGTAGGTCACCTGACGCCAGTGGCGCATCCAGCCAAGGTGGGCCTGCGGGCCCATGAGCGGTCCCATCGCGTCGATCTCCAGCTTCCCGCCCATCGCCGCGACCTTCTTCATCTGCTCGACACTCATGTTGACGACGTCGAACTCGGCGTGCGTGACGACGATCCGGTCGCAGCCGGCATCGCGCGCAGCCTCGACGATGGCCAGGACCTCGCTGGGCGAGGCGTGGCCCGTGCAGAGCACGAGCTTCTGCTGGGCGCAGATCTTCGCGATCTCGCGCACGGCGGGCAGCGCTTTGCCGTCCGGCCCCACGACCTTGACGCCCTCGGGCGCGTCCTTGAAATGCTTCACGTGGTTGTCGGCGTCGAAGGTCGGCAGCCACACGATCCGGCCGTAGCCACCCTGCATCCGCCACATCCACTGGACGGCTTCGGTATTGAGCCCGCCCGAGGCGCCGTTCAGCGTGATGCCACCGAAGGCCTTGATGCCAGGGTTGTGCTTGCGCACGAGCCACGCGCGGTCGGCCGTGAGGGCGACGTGGTTCTTGAGCACCACGGCCTCCATCTTCCGCGCCATGTAGAGCTGCGCCATCTCGTCGTCGTCCACGGCGCGGCCGAAGACGTCGGGCGCGCAGTGGTTGTGGAAGTCGATCAGACCCTCGATCGGGCTCACGGCCGGGGGCGGCGGCGGGAAGACGCGCACCTGCGCGGCGGCCTTCGTCGGCAGGCTAGAGAGCGCGGCGAGACCGGCCACGCCCGTGGCCGCGGCGCGGAGGAAGTCGCGGCGCGAGGCACCCTCGGGCACGGCATCGGCCGGACGCGGCTCGACCGGGTGGCCCCAGGTGTGGCCGCAGCAGTTCGTGAACCGCCAGCGTGGGAGCGTGAATGGCTTCATGCGGAGCCTCCTCGGTTGACTCACGCGAACGAGGGGTCGATGCGCACGTCCAGGAGGCACGGGCCGCCGCTCGCGAGCCCGCGGCCGAGCGCGCGCCCAACGTCGGCTGCCTTCTCGACGCGCTCGCCCGGCACGCCGAGCGCCTTCGCCATGCCGACGAAGTCGATGAACGGCCGGTCGAGGTCCATCGCGACGTACCGGTCGTCCTCGGCCGAGAAGCCCTTGAGGGCCCGCGTCCGCTGCTTGAGGATTCGGTCGGAGGCGTTGTTGAAGATGACGTACACGACCGCGAGGGATTCGTGCGCCGCGGTCCAGAGCGCCTGGTTCGTGTACATCGCGCTGCCGTCACCCACGAGCGCGACGACCGGGCGGCGCGGCAGCGCGAGCTTCACGCCCAGCGCCGCGGGGAGCCCCCAGCCGATGCCGCCGCCCCGGATGCCGAAGAACCCCTTGGCGTCGGCGCACGTGAAGAAGTGGCGCACGCCCTGCGAGGACGAGATGGACTCGTCGACGATCACGGCGTCGGCGGGGACGCTCTTCGCGACCTCGTGCACGAGCGTGAGCGGCGAGATCGGCACGCGCGCGGCGTCGGCCTCGGCGCGGCGCACGAGGTCCGCGCGCTCGGCGGCGAAGGCGGCCGCGACCGACTCCTTGCGCTTGGCGGCGTGCGGGTGCCCCTGCTTGCCGGTCGCGCGCCGGACGGCCTCGGTGAGCTCTGGCAGCGTCGCCTTCGGCTCGCCGAGGATCGCGACGGCGGCCGGATAGTTCTTCCCGAGCTCCCACGGGTCGACGTCGAGGTGGACGACGGCGAGATCGGGTGGCATCGGGTCCACGTCGTCGGGCAGCGAGAGGGTGAAGAGGTCGCCGCCGACCGAAAAGAGCAGGTCGTGGCGCATCAGGAGCGCGCGGATCGGCGGCCCGAGGCGCGGCATCGAACCCGCGTAGAGCGGATGGGTGAACGGGAAGCTGCAGGTGCTCGCGACGCCCTCCGTCATCACGGGCGCGCCGACCAGCTCCGCCAGCTCCACGAGCTCGGCGAGGGCATCGCCGTGGGCGACGGCGTCCCCGGCCACGATCAGCGGGCGCTCGGCCTTCGCGAGGAGCGCCGCCGCGCGGGCGACCGCGGCGCGGTCGCCGACGATGCGGGGCGCGACGCGTGTCGGCGATCCCAGCGGGAGGTCCCGCTCGGCGTTGAGCACGTCCACCGGCAGCGAGAGGAAGACGGGCCCCGTCGGATGCGCGAGGGCGGTCTTCGCGGCGCGGTGGACGATGCGCGGCAGGTCCTCGAGCCGGCGCGCCTCGGTGGACCACTTGACGAACGGCTTCGCCACGGGCGGGAGATCCGACCAGAGGATCGGCTCGGTGACGTTGAACGCCTGGTCGTGCTGGCCCGCCGTGAGGAGCAGCGGCGCGCCGGATTTCATCGCGTCGTAGAGCATCCCCATCGCGTTGCCGAGGCCGGGCGAGACGTGGACGTTCACCGCGGCCAGGCCGCCCGTGGCCTGGGCGTAGCCGTCGGCCATCGCGATCGCGACCGCCTCCTGGAGCGCGAGCACGTAGTGGATCCCGGGCTCGCGCGCCAGGCCGTCCATCAACGGCAGCTCGGTCGTGCCCGGATTGCCGAACATGACCGAGACGCCTTCCTGCTTCAGGATCTGGAGGAACGCTTGCTTGCCTGAGATGTATGCCATGGGGCCAGATGATAAGCTCTCTCGCGTGCCACCGCCAGATGCACCGCTCCTCCGCGCGGCCCGTCGGGAATCAGTCCCGTACACGCCGGTGTGGCTCATGCGCCAGGCCGGCCGCTACCTCCCCGAGTACCGCGCGATGCGAGCGAGGCACGGTTTCCTCGGGCTCTGCAAGACCCCGGACGCCGCGGCCGAGGTCACGCTCCAGCCCGTGGACCGTCTCGGCGTGGACGCGGCGATTCTCTTCGCCGACATCCTGTTGATCGTCGAGCCGCTCGGCGTCGGCCTCGAGTTCGAAGAGGGCGAAGGCCCGGTGATCCAGCGTCCGGTGAGGAACGAGCGCGACATCGCCGCGCTCCGGCCGATCGACGTCGACGCCGCGGTGCCGTTCGTGTTCGAGACGGTGCGACGGGTGACGCGGGCGCTCGCGGGTCGCGTCCCGCTCATCGGCTTCGCCGGCGCGCCGTTCACGGTCGCGTCGTACCTCGTCGAGGGCGGACCCTCGCGTGACTACCTCCACACCAAGCGGCTCATGTACGAGGAGCCCGAGGCGTGGCAGCGGCTGATGGAGATCCTCAGCGCCGCGACCGCGCGCTACCTCAACGGCCAGATCGCGGCGGGCGCCCAGGCCGTGCAGATCTTCGACTCCTGGGTGGGCGTGCTCGCGCCGGACGACTACCGCGCGTTCGTCCAGCCTCACATGCGCGCGCTGATCCGCGCCCTCACTCCGGGCGCGCCGGTCATTCACTTCGGGACCGGCACGGCGGCGCTGTTGCCGTTCATGCGCGCGGCGGGCGCCGACGTCATCGGTCTCGACTGGCGCGTGGACCTCGACACGGCGTGGGTGGCGGTCGGCCACGACGTCGCGGTGCAGGGGAACCTCGACCCCGCGGTGCTTCTCGCGAAGCCGCCGTACATCCGGCAGCGCGTCAAGGACATCCTCGACCGCGCGGGCGGCCGCCCCGGCCACATCTTCAACCTCGGTCACGGGGTCCTCCCCGGGACGCCCGTCGAGCACGTGAAGGCGCTCGTGGACCTCGTCCACGAGCTCAGCGACCGCCGGTGAGTGGCTTCGACTCCGTCCTCCTGGTCGCGTTCGGCGGGCCGACGGCGCCGCACGAGATCCGCCCTTTTCTCGAGCGCGTCACGCGCGGCCGCGCGACTCCCGCCGAGCGGCTGGAGGAGGTGGCGCGTCACTACGAGCGCATGCCCGGCGCGCGCTCACCGCTGAATGAGCTGACCTTTGCCCAGGCGCGGGCGCTCGAGGGCGAGCTCGCGGCGGGCGGCGCGGGTCTGCCCGTCTTCGTCGGAATGCGGAACTGGCACCCGTTCCTCGAGGAGACGGTTGGCGCGATGGCCGACAAGGGGCTCAGGCGCACGGTCGGCGTCGTCCTCTCCGCGTTCCGCACCGAGGCGTCGTGGGAGCGCTACCAGCGGGACGTCGCCGACGCGCGCGCGCGCATCGCGGGCGCGCCCGAGGTCGCCTTCGCGCCCGCCTGGTTCGAGCGCCCGCGGTTCGTCGACGCCGTCGCGGACCGCGTGCGCGCGGCCTTTGCCGGGATCCCTGCGGCCGAGCACGCCCGGACCCCGCTCGTGTTCACGGCGCACAGCGTTCCCGTGCCGATGGCGGAGGCCTCGCCATACGTCGCCGACTTCACCACCGCGTCGCGCGCCGTCGCCCAGCGGCTCGGGCACGGGCGCTGGTTGCTCGCCTATCAAAGCCGGAGCGGGAGCCCGCGCGAGCCGTGGCTCGGACCCGACGTCGGCGAGGTACTGGAGCGGCTCGCCGCCGGGGGCGCGCGGCACGTGGTCGTGGCGCCGATCGGCTTCGTCTGCGACCACGTGGAGGTCTTGTACGATCTCGATGTCGAGGCGCGCGCGATCGCAGAGGCGCGGGGCCTCACCATGCACCGCGCGACGGCCGTCAACGATCACCCCGCGTTCATCGCGATGCTCGCCGACCTTGTCCGGAGCGCCGCGTGACGAGCCCGAACCCGGCGCCTGAGACGCGGGTCTCCGAGGGCACACCCAGCCCCACCGACCCGAACCCGACGGGCCGCCGGGACGCCGTCTCCGACGACCGGCGCCGAGCTGGGCGATGAGGGTCGTGGTCGCCGGTGGGGGGATCGCGGGGCTCGCGGCCGCCCACCGCGCCGTCGAAGTCGCGCGCGAGCGGGGGATCGCGCTCGAGCTGACGTTGCTTGAGGCGCGCGAGCGGCTCGGCGGCACGATCATGACAGAGCGCGCGGGCGGGTTCCTCGTCGAGGCGGGGCCGGACTCGTTCCTTTCCGAGAAACCCTGGGCGCTGGCGCTCTGCCGGCGGCTTGGCGTCGAGGATCGACTCACGCGCACGGACGACCGCTTCAGGAGAGTCTTCGTCTGGCGCGGCGGGCAGCTTCATCCGCTGCCCGACGGCTTCCACCTCCTGGCCCCGACGCGGTTCGGCCCGTTCGTCACGTCGCGCCTCTTCTCCTGGCCCGGGAAGCTCCGGGTGGCGCTCGATCTCGTCCTGCCGCGCGGCCGGGCCGACGACGAGAGCCTCGGCGCGTTCGTGCGGCGCCGGCTCGGCCGCGAGGCGCTCGAGCGCGTCGCCCAGCCGCTCGTCGCCGGCATCTACACCGCCGACCCGGATGACCTGAGCCTGGCGGCGACGATGCCACGCTTCCTCGAGCTCGAGCGGCGCGAGCGCTCGATCGTCCTCGCCCTCTGGCGGGCGGGCCGGAAGGCGGCGCAATCCGGGACCTCCGGCGCGCGCTGGAGCCTCTTCGTCACCTTCAAGGACGGGATGGAAGAATTCATCACGACACTCGCCGCGCGGCTCCCCCCGGGCGCCGCGCTCCTGAAGCACCGCGTGACCGGCATCGAGCGGATCGGCGGGCGTTGGCGGGTCGCGACCGACGCCGGCGGGCCGATCGACGCCGAGCGTGTGATCGTGGCGACCGAGACGCACGTCGCCGCACGCGTCCTTCGCTACGTGGACCCGGCGCTCGCGACCCTCCTCGGCGAGATCCCGTACGCGTCGTCGGCCACGATCTCGCTCGGCTACCGCCGTGCCGACGTCCCGCACGCGCTCGACGGCTTCGGCTTCGTCGTGCCGCGCACGGAGCGCCGGGCGCTCCTCGCCTGCACCTTCTCGAGCGTGAAGTATTCCGGCCGCGCGCCCGAGGGCCATGTGCTGCTTCGCGGTTTCGTGGGCGGCGCGCTCGACGCGGCGAGTCTCGACCGCGACGACGTCTCGCTCGTCGAGAGTGTGCGCGACGAGCTGCGCCAGGCGCTGGGCATCACGGCCGCGCCCGTGCTGACGCGCGTCTGCCGCTGGCCCGCCGCGATGCCTCAATACCACGTGGGGCACCTGGCGCGCGTCGAGACGATCGAGCGGCGCGTGGCTGCCCTGCCCGGGCTCGGCCTCGGGGGTAGTGCCTATCGTGGCGTCGGCATCGCCGATTGCGTGCGCTCCGCGGAGGACGCGGTCGAGCGTGCGCTGGGCGTCGACGCGGGGTAAAGCGCGCGCGGGCGCGCTAGGAAGGCGAGGAGTCGCCGGACGCCGCCGGGGCCGCGGCGCGGCCGAACGTCCGTTGCACGAACTCCCGGGCCCGAGCTGGATCGACGTTATTCGCCTGCTGGCAGGGTGTCGTCTCGGCGAGGATGCGCTCGGGGTCCTGCCAGAGCCGGTACGTCTTGTATTTGTCCTCGAACTCGATCCCGAGGCCGCGCGCGAACACGGAGAGGTAGTGCTCGATCGTGACCGGCCGCTCGGCTTCGAAGCCGCAAACAAGGCGCTGGCAGCCGTGGTAGATCGTCGCCAGTGTGTCGGCGCCCGCGGCGCGCGCCCGATCGATCTCGTCGAGGATCAGGCCGTTCCAGACCTCGAGCCCGAGCTGTGTCTGGACGTCGGCCGTGCAGAGGCGGCCGAAGCGCGGCTCCGGCTCGACCTCGACATAGCTGAGCCCCGGCACCGCCTCGAGGAGTCTCCGCCCCGCCAGGCCCTCGCGGCGGCGCGGCTCGCTCTGCGTGTGACGATGGAGCGCGACGCGTGCCCGCACCTCGCGAGTGAACGCGAGCCGCGGGAGCTGGGCCACGAGGAATTCGGTCGCGTGGCGGAACGGGAACGGCAGCCGGATCTGCTGGACCTCGTCGTAGAAATAGATGCACGACGGGCACCACATCACGACCTCTTTCGGCCGGTAGCGGCCGAACAACTCGAGCGTGCGGTGGCTCATGCCGTCTGCCGCCGCCGTGTCGCCGTTCTTGTGATGCTGGATGCCGCAGCAGTATGTGGGGCCGCCGACCGCGACGTAGTCGAGCCCGAGGCGGTCGAAGATCGCGCTGATCGTCTGTACCATGTGCGAGGTCCGGAGCACGTTGCAGCCGAGGTAGAGGACGATCTCGTGCGGTTCCGCGTCGCGTCCGGGCGGCGCGAGGCGCCACGTCCGCTCGCCCGGCAGCGTGGTGAGGTCGTGCGTCACCTTGATGTCGCCGAAGTAGCCCTTGTAGTCGTATGCCACGGCCAGATCGTACTACAGGTGGTTGCGGAGCAGCAGCTCCTTGGGATGCGGGCTGAGGTAGACCTGATCGCGGAGATACGCCGGACCGACGCGGCGGACGTGGTGCTTGACCAGCGTCAGCGGCACCACGAGCGGCACGAGGCCCAGACGGTACTCGTGGATCACGTCGGCCAGCTCGGCGCGTGACGGGGCGTCGAGCTCGCGCTTGACGAGGTCCGCGAGGCGCTGGAGGACGTTGGCGTGGCGGGTGCGGGTGGCACGCACGGCGAGCGCCTGCATGAAGACCGTGTGGTACTGCACGAGTGTCTCGGGCGTCAGCGATCCAGCGGCCGCGACGAGGCGCTCGAGCCGCGCGCAGTGCGCCGGGCTGTGGGCGAGGATCGCGAACTTCTGGGCCACGTGGAAGGCCACCAGGTCACGGGGTCGGGGCTTCCGCTCGACGAAGCTCCGCCATCGGGCGGCGGCGAAGACGCGCTCGATGAAGCTCTCCCGGATCGCCCCGTCCACGAGCCGCCCCTCCTCCTCGACCGGGAGCATCGGCAAGCGCTCGACGAGGGCTCGCGCGTAGAGCCCTCGCCCGGCGCTGCGGGGCGCGCCGTTCTCGCGATGGACGCGCACGCGGAAGAGGCCGCAGGACGGCGAGGCGCGCTTGAGCACGTACCCGTCGAGGCCGAGCGCCTCGAGCTCCTGCGTCTTGGCCAGAGCAAAGCGCCGCATGCGGTCGGTCAGATCGTCGCCCGTCTTCTGGACGACCAGCCGCGGCTCTCGCGCGTCACCGACCAGCCGGATGGTGTCGCGCGGAATAGCCAGTCCGATCTCCACCTCGGGGCAGACCGGGATCCATTCGACGAATGGGCCCAGCGTGTCCGTCAAGAACGGATCCTTCTTGTGGCCGCCGTCGTAGCGGACCTCCTCGCCGAGGAGACAGGAGGAGACGCCGAGCCGGATCTTTTCGCTCTCGCGTTCGCGCATGGTCTTCATTAGTCTATCAGCGCGATGCTTGAGGTCGTCACGATGAAGGAGATCGACGCGATCTTCGCGGTGACCGACGGCCTCGGTATCCATCGCGAGCAACTGGTGATCCCGCTGGGTCCCGCCGCGCCGGGGCGCGTCCGCCGCCTGCCCAACGGCAAGCTCGAGATCACGGTCGACGCCGCGCGTCCGATCGACGAATGGCTGACGGAGCTGCCGCGGCTCATCGCCGCCGCCCAGGGGAAGTGAGCTGACGGCAGGGCTCAGGCGCGGACTCGGGCTCTTCCCGCTCGCCGCGATCGTCTTCTTCAACGTCAGCGGCGGACCCTACGGGATCGAGGACACGGTCCCCGCGCTCGGTCCGGGCATGACCTTGCTGCTGCTCGTGCTCACGCCGCTTCTCTGGAGCGCGCCGGTCGCCCTGGTGATGGCCGAGCTCGCGTCGGCCATGCCGGACGAGGGCGGCTACGTCACGTGGACGCGCCAGGCCTTCGGACCGTACTGGGCGTTTCAGGTCGGCTGGTGGAGCTGGATCGACAGCTTCGTCGACGTCGCCGTGTACCCGGCGCTGTTCGTCGAGTATCTCCAGTTCTGGTTTCCGTCGCTGGCGCCGATGGAGCGCTGGCTCCTCGTCGTCGCCTTCATCGTCGTGCTGACCGGTCTGAACCTGCTCGGCGTGCGTCCGACCGGCCACGCCGCCCTGGCGCTCGCCGTCGTCGCGCTCCTGCCGGTCGCCGCGCTCACGCTGGTCGCGCTGATCGGGCCCCGGGTCGCGCCGTGGACACCGCTGGCCCCGACGGGGCAGGGGCTGGAGACGCTAGGGCTCGGGCTCGCCGTGCTGATGTGGAACTATTCCGGATGGGACACGCCGTCGACGATTCTCGGCGAGACGCGCGCGCCCGAGCGGGCGTTCAGATCTGCGGTGTTCCTGACCTTGCCGATCCTGATCGCGGCGTATCTCTTGCCCGTGGGCGCGGCGCTCGCGAGCGGCGCGCTTCCGTGGGGCCAGTGGACGACCGGCGTGCTCCCGACGATCGCGCGTTCGGTCGGCGGCGAGTGGCTCGGTCACGCCGTGGCGGCGGGCGCCGTGTTCAGTACCGCGGGGCTCTTCATGTCGCTGCTGCTCACCAACTCACGGCTGCCGTACGTCCTGGCGCGCGACCACGTGATGCCCAGGTGGCTCGGCGCGGTCGATCCGAGATCGGGTTCGCCGTGGACGGCGGTCGTCGTCTCCGCGGCGCTCTACGCCGCCTTCGCGGTCTTTTCCTTCAAGGAGCTGATCGTCCTGAATATCTGGCTCTACTCGTTGAGCCTGTTCGTCGAGCTCGCGGCGTTCGTGCGTCTGCGCGTCACCGCGCCGGAGATGCGCCGGCCGTGGCGGGTCCCGGGCGGTCTCACTGGCGCGGTCGTCGTGGTCGTGTTCCCCGCGCTCTTCTGCGCAGGCGCGATGGCGACGGCGGGATGGACGAACACGATCGCCGGCGTCGCGGCCGCGCTCACGGGCCCGCTCGCGTACCGCGTGCTCGGCCGGCGCCCCGTGCTGGTCGAGGAGGGCCGGGCATGAAAGGGCTGGTCCACAGCGTGACGTACGCGGACGGCCTGCGAGTCGGCGAGGTGGCGATCCCGGACATCAGCGAGGTCCTCAAGCAGCCCGGGCGGTTCGTCTGGGTCGGCCTCCACGAGCCCGACGACGGGATGCTGGCGGAGATTCAGCAGGAGTTCTCGCTCCACGACCTCGCGGTCGAGGACGCGGCCCGCGCCCACCAGCGGCCGAAGCTCGAGCGGTACGGCGACTCGATCTTCGTCGTCCTGCGCACCGCCCACGTCGATCCCGCCACCGGCGAGATCGACTTCGGCGAGACGCACGTCTTCGTCGGGTCGAACTACATCGTCTCGGTCCGGCACGGAGGGTCGCTACCGTACGACGAGGTGCGCGCACGCTGCGAGGCGACCCCGGATCTCATGGCCAAGGGCCCCGGCTTCGTCCTCTACGCGCTCATGGACTTCATCGTCGACCAGTATTTCCCGCTCGTCGATACATTCGAGGACAAGCTGGCGGCGCTCGAGGACGACATCTTCGGCCAGACCTTCACCCGGCATACGACCCAGCGCATCTACCAGCTGAAGCGAGATCTGCTCGAGGTCAAGCGGGCCGTCGCTCCGCTGGTCGACATGTGCAACCGGCTCGTGCGCGCCGACTTCCGGTTGATCCCCGACGACGCGCGCGTCTATTTCCGCGACGTGTACGACCACGCGATCCGGATCAACGAGATGGTCGACACCCTGCGGGAGCTCCTGACGGCGGCCCTCGAGGCCAACCTCTCGCTGATCTCGGTCTCGCAGAACGAGGCGATGAAGCGGCTGGCGGGATGGGCGGCGATCGTCGCGGTACCGACGATGATCGCCGGGATCTACGGGATGAACTTCAAGTTCATGCCCGAGCTCGATTGGTACCTGGGCTACCCGCTGGCGATGGCCATCATGATCGGCGCCTGCGGGTTTCTCTACTACAAGTTCAAGCGCTCCGGCTGGCTCTGACCCGGGCTCAGCGCCGGGACCGCCCGAGGTTGTCCTCGATCACGGCGGCCAGACAGTCGAGGCTCCCGAGCGAGTAGACGTAAGTCTTCCAGTCGACGGCCACGTGAT
>Ga0137418_10001622_pt1 | contig 20808 bp, 20 predicted proteins | sample CZODoug3_1_2_16f_FD_122242 | JGI IMG/M metagenome (GOLD analysis project Ga0137418, IMG submission 122242) | Vadose zone soil fungal communities from Angelo Coast Range Reserve, California, USA - CZODoug3_1_2_16fungal (Hybrid Assembly) | ecosystem: Environmental > Terrestrial > Soil > Vadose...
TCGTCAGCCAACACACTCATCGGCGTCGGTTGCCCTCACGCACCTCCGTCGTGCGCAAACCTCCATAGCGCTCGGCGCTCGCGGCGCCACCGCCTGCCATTTCCCGCGGGTTCCTTCATTGAAGGCTTTCGGACGCCGGCCACCGCGCAAACCGCATCGCTGCGATCGGCCGGCATCCGAAACCCTCAACAATAACCGACATCAGTCTGGGCGAGCATCTCATCTGATCTGTTGCTGGATTTCGAGCGATGTTGCAAGAGCGATCACTCCGGCGTTTGGTTGGTCACGGCTGCTCCAAGACATGCGCTGAGTCAGGCAGTCACCGAAAGTTTAATAAGCATCCTTCGGAGCCAAACAGGCAGACGGATTGACCCGGCGGGCCCGCGTCGCGGGATTCGGAATTTAGCAGACCTTGCTTGGAAATCGCCTTCACATCATAAGAAGGAGCAAGGCCTTCCAACAAGCATCGGCGTCTCAGCGTGCCGCGAGGATGTTACGAATCACGTAACGGCTTACGTGCTGGCCGAGATACAGTGCATCTTCATCTGAGAAACGGAAATGGGCCCCACAAAGCATTCGACCCTCAACGCATTCCCGAGATGCGTCATCAAAGCTGCTGAAATTGCGACTGTGTCCAGCAGGTAACAAGGTGGTGCCGGTCGCGGCAAACGTCGTGCTGCGGCCGAATGCACTCTCAAGCATGATTTGAGCGCTCCCGCAGGCAGCGGAGTGGCCCGATGGATATTCCGGGAAGGGTGGCGTGGGCAATAGCGGCAGCCAGGAGCCAGAGGTGGTCTTCTCGTTGCCATCAGCCCAGCGGATCGCCATGGTTGGGCGCCAGAACTGATAGTGGTACTTTGCATCGAAGACAGCGACGTAGCTGTCAGCCATGGCGACATTCAATAGTGCTAGGGTGCGATTGCTTTCCCACAGATCATCGTTTCTCGCAGAGATGAGATTGCGAGCGATTTCGTTGAAGGTCCTAAACAATGAAGTTTCACCCCAGAGCATTGCGATCATGGTTTGGTCGGGCGTTCGCACAGTCGAGGCTTTTCCCCCAAGGGTCCTGACCTCTTCGAGTTCACGCGAATATTTGCCAGAGCTAAGGTTCAAAGGCCCCGGGAGCAGATTTCGAAATTGCGAAGGGTTCTTCAGTGCCAGAGGGGTAACAAGGCTTGCGCGTGGAAAATTGGCATTCTGATGTGGTGAATCCGGCGCAGGACGCCAAGCGCCAGGTCCGGAGCCATAGGGGCCCTTCCCGCTCACAAATGGCTCTGGGGTCGCATAATCGAAGTGGTCATCCGCGCGGAGCGCAACAATCTTTGCAGCAATTTCGTCGCCTAGCACGAGCCCTTCATTCTTGCCGGGCTCATCGGGAATGGTCAGAAGCATCTTGCTGTAGAGGTTGTCCAACGAGGATGCCTGGTCCGGGTAGAGCCGGACCGCTACGCCATGGCCCGCAGCCATGACTGCCGCCCGGGGATTTGCGTCCGGCGAGGAACGATGAACGCCATAAGAATCGTGGCGTCGGCTGATTGAATTGAGGGTGTCATGCATCGCAAGATGCATCAGTGAAACATTGCGGCCCGAAAGGATGACGCCTGGTTTGACGCTAGACGCTATGGCTGTCTGCTCGATGATGACACTCCAGTCGGTCACCTCATTCGCGGCGGCGCTTCCGATTGGGAGCCACAAGGCGAAAAGGAGACAACAGCTAAGAAGCGAACCCGGGCTGGGCCCGAAGGCCGCGCGCATTGCTAGTGCTACTGTGGGTATCATGACGTCCCTCCCTGACAATTTTACAATCAATCAGCCGGGCGCGCCTACGCGCACCCGCGTTGGAATGCGGATGCTGAAGGACCGGCGAAAAAGGAAGTCGGTTATTTGAGTGCAATGCTTGCCGATGGCACGACTGCTGTCCGTTCAGTCCCGCGAGGACTCGGCATTTCCCGCCTGCGACGACAGCTATTCAAAGAGTACACGATCTCGTGCGTCCTGGAAAGACGTCTGATCTTTGGTTCCGCTTTGCCCCGCTGAACCGACATAGTCAGCTGAGAGCTTACGTCCGAAAAGTGCCATGTAAAAGCATCATGCTCTAGAGCAAATTCCTCAAAAAGTGAGTCGGAAGGGATTCTCTTGAGGAGCGAATGCTGATTCCATCTTTTCGGCTGAGTCGGGAGGATGGGGACGGGCAAACCGTACAGCGTGGATTTGCGCCAACGGGTGGTTGCAGCGATCGAAGGTGGGTTATCGACGCGTCAGGCGGCGGCGCGGTTTGCGGTTGGGATCGCGACGGCCGGGACATGGGCGCGGCTGAAGCGGGCGACGGGGGCGGTTCGGCCTGCCAAATAGGGCAAGCCGAAGGGCGCCGTGCTTGATGCGCATGCGGATTTCATCCTGGGTGCACTTGCAGAGGCGCCTGATACGACGCTTGACGAGATGGTAGAGCGGTTACGGGAGGAACGCGGCGTCACGGTTGTGAGAACCGCGGTGTGGAAGCTCCTCGACCGGCACGGTCAGACGTACAAAAAAAGACTGCCCATGCCAGCGAGCAAGCGCGCGCCGATGTGAAGGCCGCGCGCGAGAATTGGCTGGACGGCCAAGACGATCTTGATCCCGAACGCCTGATTTTTATCGATGAGAGCGGCCTGTCGACGAAGATGGCGCGGCTTCGTGGCTGGGCTCCCAAAGGCGAGCGTTGCCGCGCCGCAATTCCGCACGGTCATTGGAAGACCACCACTTTTGTCAGCGGCTTCACGCTTGCAGGCTTCGTTGCGCCGATGCTTCTCGACGGACCGATGGACGGAGAGTCCTTTCTGCCTGGGTCGAGCAGATGTTTGCGCCAACGTTGCGCCCCGACGACATCGTCGTCATGGACAATCTGGCCGCCCACAAAGTCGCAGGTGTCAGGCAAGCTATTGAAGCCTGCGGTGCCGAACTCCGCTAACTGCCGCCCTACAGTCCCGACTTCAATCCGATCGAAAACGCCTTCGCAAAGTTTAAGGCGCATGTGCGCAAGTCCGCTGCGCGAACCCTCGATGCACTCGAACGAGCCGCCGCCAATGCGTTGCAACAGTTCAAACCCGACGAATGCGCCAATTTCTTCGCTCACGCCGGATACGGCTTGGATTAAGAGGAATCTGCTCTAGTCTTCGTCCGGCTCGCGCACGACCGGCGGTTCGTCGCCGCGGTCCTCTTCCTCTTCGTCCTCTTCGTCCTCTTCGTCCTCTTCAGGATCTCGGGGCGGCATCGTGTTGCCCATGATCACGAAGGGACTCCAGTCGATCAACCTGGTGGAAACTTCCTTGGGGATGTGTGGGGCCATGTTGTTGTTCCTCGGATGTGGACCCTAGGGGATTTTACCCCTTCTGCTCCGATTTCAGCATGAGGGTTAGCGCCTCACCGTTTTTCGGGGCATGCCAGTGGTGGTCAGGTGCGGCGGCTCGTCAACACGACCGGACCAATCGCGACCATGTCCATGCTGCGGATAGTTTCCCGGATCTCGGGCCCGTTGAACGCATCATCGAGGCAGTCGCGCCGTGTTAGCAGCGGCCTCAGTCAACATTGCTTTCAACTGCGACTTGGTGAATTCCACAGGTTGCCTCACTCCTGGCTTGCGCGACACCTTCTTTGCCACCGGGCGGGCACAGGTGGCCAACAACGCCGGTCTTCGCTTCGGCATCGGCCTTATCTTGGGTTTTGCTGTTGGCGGCTTGTGACCACGCTTCATACCCAAACGAGTTAGCTTGGCGCAGACCGCGTCACGGCTACACCCGAGACGGTGCGCGATCTGCGCCGCGCTCTGTCCTTCGGCCCATAGTTTTTTGAGCAGTGCTACGTCTTTCGCATCCCAACTCATGGGAGATACTATACGCCGACTGCCAACGACAGGCTAGTCGCTTCCCGGATTGCCATGAGGCATCACAGCGCGGGCGCGCCTGCGTTGCTCACGCCGCTGCAGCGAGCCGATAATCTCTTCGTCAACACAAGGTGTCGGACATCGATTCCGAGCGCATGCTGCTGCGCATCGAGCAGGGCAAGGGGCGCAAGGATCGCTTTGCAATGCTTTCCCCGCGGCTATTGGGCGATTGGTATCGCATCGCCTGGCCCGCGGTCTGAACAGCCACTCGCTTTAGCACCGCGTCCGCAACCGTTAGGTGCTGGAGGATGATCCGAATATCATTGATATGCCGCATGAACGTCCGCGTAATCGACGCCAAAAAGTCCTGGTCTTCTTTGGGATACTGGAAGATCGGCTCTAGCAATGCATAACAAGCAATTTCCAGGCTTCTGCGCTAGTATCTGGCAACCGAGCCTCAACTCGGTCAACGCAATTGCACCCGAGCCTAAGGAGTTCGACATGAGCAGTACTCAGGCGCGCAGCGAAATGAGCCGACTCGATATGATCCGCCTTTTAGCCGTCAGCATGTTGTTGCTTCTCCCTGCGACTGCCAAGGCGCAGCAGAGCCCACCGATTGCCGAACAGATTGCCAAAGCCTACGGCCTTGATTCGTTTGGGCAAATCGAGGCAATCCGCTACACTTGGAATGCGGAGTTTCCCGGTGGCAAAGTTTCTCGCACATGGGAATGGAGCCCGAAGACCGACACCGTCTCCTACGAGGGGAAGGACAAGGAAGGCCAACCCGTCAAGGCGAGCTATCAGCGCTCGCAGCTCTCTAGCCAAAGCGATGCCATCAAGAAGGACATCGATCCCGCGTTCGCCAACGATCAGTATTGGTTGCTGCTCCCGTTCCACCTCGTATGGGACGGCGCGGCTGTGACCGATGATGGCATGCAAAAGCTCCCCCTGGGTGACGCTTCCGCTCAACGGGTCGTGATGAAATACCCCTCGGAGGGTGGTTACCAGCCAGGCGACACTTGGGAACTCTATATTGGCACCGACAAACGGGTCCAGGAGATGGTCTACCGCCGGGGCTCTCCCAACCCGCCCCACCTCGTGATGGCGACCTATGCGGACTACAAGAAGGCCGGCCCGCTCCTGATCTCGACGGATCACCGCGGCACCGTGGACGGAAAGCCCCTTCATCTTTCCCTTTCGGATGTGTCGGTTAAACTGACGGGATCGGACAACTGGATCAACGCGCAATGACACTCGGAAGGGTTCGTTCGGGCTGCCGATGAGGAAGGCTATGGCGCATCGCTCGATCGCCCGCGTGGCGGTGCGCCTTGTCAGTTAACCGATGCGCAGAGTAACGATTCAATCGACCGATACGTAGGGTAGCTTTTCAATACTCTGGAGCACGCTCACATGCCCAAGAATCCCTTCACCGATGTCTGGCAGTTCCTGACCGCAACGACGGGTGATTATCTCCATCAGGGAAACTGGCGCTATCTGATCCTGGCGCTGTTCTGGGCACTGCTGCTCGCCAGCATCGCAGTTGCCTTTCGGAGCTGGCAGGAGGATTCGGCGCAACGTTCCGGCCGACATCTTGGAATCTGGCTGGTCCGAGTCCTCATCGGCTGCCTGTGGTTCCAGGGAATGTTGTGGAAACTGCCGCTACCGGTGTCCGACGGTCTGCAGTACTGGACCGAACAGGAAACGACCAGCGCCGCTTTCGAATTTCACCGCGCATTCATCAAGGATGTCGTGTTGCCTCACATGACGATCTTTGGGCCAATTGTCTTTCTTGCCGAGCTGGCGTTCGCGGTATCGATGATCCTCGGACTTGCGGTGCGCTTGGTGGGCGTGCTGGCCATCGCCTATGTGCTGCAACTCTGGCTCGGCCTCTATGGCAATCCGTCCGAGTGGCCGTGGACGTACATGTTCCTGGCCATGCTGATGTTCCTGTTTGTGATCGAGGCTGCCGGCCGCAGTCTCGGATTGGATGCCTGGTTGCGCCACAAAGTCCCCGCCGTGCGCGACGGGACGGGCCTTATCGGTTGGTTCTTCAACATCGCGGGCTAGTCATCATCTTTTTGTGTAAGAGACGAGCACATGATGGCACTGGCCCGCACGGTGACGCTTCTTGTGGCGGTGGGCACAGCTTGCGCACGAGCCGCTGACATTGGTTATCTGGCTCCGCCAGGAGTCCCTGCAAAGGAGTTTCCCTCACCTCGGCGCCCGGTAGCGTCGATCGTCAGTCCGAGCCGCTCCGCCGAGGAGCACCGCGATTCGCTGAATGAGGCCGGCGAGATCGCCCGTCTTCTTGCACTGAAGCCTGGCATGACGGTCGGCGACGTTGGCGCCGGCAGTGGCTACCACACAGTTCGTCTCTCGCGCCTCCTCGGCCCCCACGGGGTCCGTCGTCGCCCACGACGTCACGCGGGATTACCTCGTCGAGCTCGCCAGGCGAACGGAACGCTTGAAGCTGACAAACGCCATGTTCGCGCTGGGCGAACCGCACGACCCGCGCCTGCCCGCTTCCTCGCTGGATGCCGCAATCCTCGTGCACATGTATCACGAGGTAGCCCAACCCTATGCATTCCTCTACAATCTCGCGCCCGCCTTGAAGCCGGGCGCGCGCGTCGGAATAGTCGACCTCGAGCGTCCGACCTCGCAGCATGGCACGCCAATTGCGCTCTTGCATTGCGAGCTGACCGCCGTCGGCTATCGCGAGATCGCCACATATCAGCTCGCCGGCGATGGCGGATACCTGGCGGTGTTTTCTGCACCGGAGCAAGCGGGTCGAAAATCGCCCCGGGATATCGTTGCTTGTGGAGATGGTGCCGGCACTCGCTGATCACCGCTCCCGACAGCTATTGTCTGTGAGAAGTTCGTAGCTCAAACGCGAGACGAACAAACGTTACCGAAATAGACCAGGCCGCCTTGACGCCGGCGATGAGATTGCCGGAGACCTTCGATACCCCGCCGATTCGGCGTCGCTGCCCGACAGCGATCTCCAGTGCCGGCAAGCGGGCGGCGGCGACCCGCATCAGCATTTCCAGGTTCCAGCCAAATGTCTCCTCCTTCATGCCGAGACGTCGGAGTTCATCCCGCCGGATGGCGCGAAACGGCGACAGGTCGGTGAAGCTTGCGCCATAGACGAGGCCCAGCAGAAGCCCGCCGACATGGGCCGCGACGAGCTGCTGGGGCGCCAGGCTGCCGGGCTCGCGCGAACCGCGAACGCGCGAGCCGAGAACGAAAACAGCCTGCCCGGCGATGATCGGCGACACCAGGGCAGGAATGAATTCGGCAGGATCGCTGCCGTCGCCGTCAAGGAAGACCAGAATGTCGGCATCATCGCGCACCGCGGCGATGCCGGCCTGGATGGCACGACCATAGCCACGTCGTGGCTCGACAATCACGCGAGCCCCGGCGGCTCCTGCCCGCTCGGCCGTACGATCCCGCGAGGCGCTGTCGACAACGATGACTTCGCTCACATTCTGCGCCAGCACCGTGGTCACGACCTTACCGATCGACGTCTCCTCGTCGAGGCACGGAATAATCGCCGAGACGACGGGCACCTCGTTCACAGGCTCCAGCGCAAGCCGCAATTGGCGCAGCTCTTGGGCGGCTTGTCCGAAAGCAGCGCCGCACGAAAGTCCCGATAAGCGGGTCCGTTCCAGATGTCCCCCACGGCTTGCTGCGTCGCATGACCGAGCGTGTAATTGTCATAGCCATGTTGCGAAAACGGCGCGATACAGCACGGCAAGGCCCGGCCATTCGCTGTGAAATACATCAACGACCACGGCCGCCGGCAGAGCGACCACGGCGAAACGTCTCCACTACCCTTGAGACTCAACCCCGGCTCGGTCGCTGCGCCCGACGCGCTGAAGGTCACGCCAAGGGAATGCGCCAGATCCTCGGCCTGTTTCAGATAGACGGCTTCTTCCTGCGTCAGGCGTTCGAACAGCGCCTGATCCGGCTGTGCCTTGCCGATGGTGGATTCGGCGAAAAACACGAGCCGCTGCAGGTAAACCTCCTTGACACCGATCTCGGCTGCAACTTTCACGAATGCCGGAAGTTCCTCGACGGTCTCTCTCAGGCCAGTAAGCCAAACCGAAACCTGCGGCCTGGTGTGTCCCTCCCGCTGCTGCAGCTCGCGAAACGCGCGCACGTTGCGGATGATGCGGCCGAAATAATCCCTGCCACGAACCGCCTTGAAGCTCTCGCGGTTTGACGCGTCGAGCGACACACGCAGCTCATCAAGCCCGGCGTCGATCAGCGCGCGACCGTTGCGCTCGCTGAGCACCGTTCCATTGGTGTTGAACAGGACGTAGACGCCGCGATCCTTCAGATATCTCACCATCCGCGGCAGGCCCGCGACCAACATCGGTTCGCCGACGCCATGCAGAACCGCCCGCGCGAGATCGGGAACCTGGTCGACAATCGACGCGAACAGGTCCCAGCTCATGTCTGCCGGCGGCTCAAGCTCCTCGTAGGTACGAGGACAAGTCGTGCACAGCAGATTGCAGCGGTTGGTCACTTCCAGATAAAGGCAGACTGGCGGACGGTGGGCGACCTCGGTGCGCTCGCCCGCAACCGACTCGTGATAGCGGCGCGGATCGAAGGGCGCGTGAGTGACTGGCATTTCCCCGGAAGGGCTCATTGCGATGCCCCCGTGTCTGCTGTCCGCTGCATGCGGGTGCTCCAGGTGACCAAGGCCGAAGCCAGCAAAAGACCTCCGAACAGAAATGATTTGGTCACCATTCTCGGAATGTAGAAATCCCAGTCGAGTTGTTCGGACAGCAAGAGCGCTCCGATCGAAATGACCCACGTTGGTGCGGAGCCACATAGGGCGACAAACGGCATGACGATGAGAAAGTACCAAGGGTAGTTGGGCGACAACAACAAGAGAGCGATGAGTAACAGCATGTTGATGTCGGCAAGACTTGAGGCGATGGTGCGATGAGAGCTGCGGGCCACGGAGAGCCCCTTGAACATGAGGACCAGCGCGGCCAGCACGACATAAGCGACAACATCTCCGTGATGCTCGCCAAACACCAGCCGCCAGAGCGACAACAGCCAGAGATCGTTGCCGGCACTGATCCCCTCTTCCGTCAGATAGCCTGTGGTCAGGAATCCGAGAACGCCCCAACCGACCGACATATAGGGAATATAACAGAGCGCGACGGTGGCGATCACAACCAGCGGCATTTTGAGATCCCATGGGCGGCAGATCCCGGCCAGCACCGTTGCTGCATAGGGTTTGACCAGCACCGAAAACGCGATGAAGACGGCTCCGCGCAGAGCACGGCCGGTCAGCGCAATCCACAGGCCCAGCATCATCAGTGCAACCATCAGCGCGTCGATATGGCCGCTATTGGCAATCTCCCACAGGGGTAGCGGATGCCAGAGATAGGCGATCACGCGCGTCACCGGGCGGTTCATACGCCGCAACAGGAGCACGATAACTGTAACGGTGACGGACTCGCACCCCAGCAGTGCGAGACGCATCATGGTCACGCTTTCATCGATCCGCGTGACAATGAGGAAGAAAAATTGCGCCACCGGAGGATAGATGGTGACCGCAGTATCGGCCCGGTTGATGTGGGGAAAGATCGTCCCGTCGCGCAGAAACGCTAGTGTCTCGTCGGCCGGAATGTAGCGGTAAGGGTTGAAGCCGGCGGCCTGAACCCTTCCATCCCAGACATAGCGATAAATGTCACTGGACAGAAGCGGATCGAATAGCAGCACACAGGCTCTCAGCACGATCCCAAGGCCGAAGATGAGCCAGAGAGCGCGGTATGTCGGTGTACGCGCGGCCAGGCGGGTCGCGACGATCGTCAGTAGACCCGCTGACATGGTCAGTGCCATGAAGGCATTGTCACCGAGAGCCTCGAAGGCAAAGGGGGTCGCCAGGGTCAGAGCGACCAGAACGAAACCGATGCTGGCCAACAGATGAAGTGGAGGCACGTTGTTGACCGTGCTCACCAATCGACCGACCTTACTTACGATAGCCCCAGGCATCGGCTTCATGGATTTGTCTGCCACGCGGCCTTGAGGAAGGCTCGGCTCGCCTTGGCAAGGCCACCGCCGCGAAAGCGGGTCGAATGGCCGGCCAGTTCGTCCTTGAGCCAACCCAGCGTTTCCACGTCGTCAATATCGTACCATTCGGGAAGCAGCGTCGTAGCAAGCCCGATTTCAGCAGCACGCTCGCATGTGCTGCGAGCCACGGTTTCGGTTCCCCAGGCAATCCGCGTGAACAGCTGCCTGTGCGGCTGTTTCAAGCCGATGAGATAGTAGCCGCCATCGCTCGCCGGTCCGAGCACCATCCGATCGCCCGGCTCGCGCAGGGCTTCAATAGCCTGCACCAGGAAACGCGTCGGCAGGGTTGGGCTGTCGCCATTGACGAGCAAGACGCAGTCATGTCCGTCGAGCAGGAAATCGCGCGCAGCGCCCAACAGTACATCGCCGAGATCGTTGCCAACCTGCAGCTGAAGCCCGAACGTTGCCGGAAGCAGCTCCCGCATGATGTGCTCGACTCCCGCCGGCGCATAGACGCCATACCCGCGCCCGCCGAGGGTCTCCGGGACCGCATCGATGGCTGCGGCGACGTCACGCAGAAAGCAGGCCGAGAGCTCCGAGGCGGCAACCGCGCCAATGGCCGTCGCAAGCCGCGTCTTTGCGCGGCCAGGCTGCGGCGCCTTGCATATGATCCCGATCGCCGCGACGCTCACAGCAGGAGCCGGCACCGCAGGCGATCGGCGGCGATCGCGATCAATTGCAGCGCGTCATGACTTCCGTCCGCTTCGCCCTTCTCAAAATCGCCGTCGACCCGCCCCATTTGATTTGTCACATGGGCAAAACACAGGACGGACTTTTGTCGGACTTGTGCGAAAGCGTAGAGCGCCGCGGCTTCCATTTCGACTGCCATCAGGTTCCTTTCGACCATTGCGTCGATCCCCGGCTGGGTTTCACGGAACGGCGCGTCGGTTGTCCAGGTCGCGCCCGCAAGGACCGGCACGGCAAATTTCTCGAATGCGCCGTCGAGTGCCGAGATCAATCCGGTATCAGCATGCGCATAGTCGGACGCCGCGATGTAGTGATAGCTGGTGCCTTCGTCACGCAGCGCGCGTTCGATGAGAATGAAATAAGGCGGCGGGCGTATTGGCACGATCTGTCCGGAGGACGTGACGCTGATCAGCAGTTTGCAGCCTGACGCGAACATTTCCTCGGCGATCAGCACCGCGAACGAGGCGCCGACGGCGCACCCGACGATTCCGAACTTAATCCCGCCGCTGCTGAAAGAGTGGAGCTGGGTATGATAGCAGGCCCATCCCGATTCAAGCCGGGCCTCGCCACGGGCGAGCAGGCTGTGCAGAATGTCGCCGTCGGGGTCGAGGACGCAGATGTCCGGGATATTCGAGCTCGTAATCCGCTTTTGCCTGCGCGCTTCGCGCAGCAAATTTTCCGGCGTAAATGCGGACGGCCGCGTGTAATGTTTTTGCGCGAGGATGGGCGGGAGCCCGCCGTCATTGACCGCCATCACCAGACAAACCTCGTTTGTGCCGTTGCCGGTCATTGGTAGCGTCCTCCTCGACAGCAAGCAAGCGCCGCAAGCCCGCTGCGGCTTTACGGGTCGTAGCCGGAAGAGGGCAAGGTGTCCGACGTCATCAAGAAAATAGACTTGGTGTGACGTAACGTGATGGCTTTGAATTTCGTAATGGCTACGGAAATCGCCGGCTTCTGATACGGCGAAAGCTTGCGATTCCTGAGGCTGGTCGTGTTGATCCGATCGTGCTGATCGCGTAGCATCATATCCGACCGCCGCAACGCTTGGTGTGGAGGACCATTATGAATCACGAGACCGTAGTTTCGAATGCCAAGGAGATCGCCGATCGCATCCTTGCGCCGGCGGCCAGACAAAACGACAAGGAAGGTCGTTTTTCGTCCGAGGCCATCGCGGCCCTTGGTCCGGCCGGATTGCTCGGGATCATGCTGCCCTCCGAGGTGGGCGGCTCGGCCCTGGGACCACGAACCCTGGCTGCCGTCATCGCGACGCTCGCGGAAGCGGACGCGTCCGCCGCGATGGTTTACTTGATGCACGTGAGCGCTACCGCGACCATCGCGGCGGCCCGTCCGGATGCCGGGGTCGCGCAGACGCTCAAAGACATTTCGGCCGGAAAACACCTGACCACCCTGGCCTTCAGCGAAGCCGGATCGCGCAGCCACTTCTGGGCGCCCGTCTCGCGCGCGAAGCGCAACGCTGTCAACGTGCACCTCACCGCCAAAAAATCATGGGTGACGAGCGCCGGTCATGCGCAAAGCTATGTTGTCTCGGCGCTGGCGCCTGAAGGCAAGAGTCCAACGGACTCGACGCTTTATCTTGTCGCCGGCGGTACGCCCGGACTCTCCGTCGCGGGCCCATGGGATGGTCTCGGGATGCGTGCCAACGCTTCCGCGCCGATGATCCTCGAGGATTGCGAGGTCGCACCCAGTCTCCAGCTGACCGACGACGGCGCCGGCTTCAAGGCGATGCTGGAGGTCGTGCTCCCATTGTTCAACCTCGGAACATCGGCGGTCGCGCTAGGTCTTTGCCGGGCGGCGGTGGCAGGGACTGCAGTTCATCTCAAGAGCGCTCGTTTCGAGCATTTGGGCCAGACCCTCGGAGAGAGCCTGCCGACGCTTCGCGCGCAGCTTGCGACGATGCAGATCGACACTGACGGGCTTGCGGCGCGCATCGACGATCTCGTCGATCACCTTGAGCGCCCCCGAGAAACCACTATGCTGCGCGTGCTTGAGAGCAAGGCGGCGGCGGGTGATATCGCTATCGCCGTCACCTCGGCGGCGATGCGCGTGTGCGGAGGCGCCGCGTTTTCCAAGCATATGGCCATCGAGCGATTGTTCCGCGACGCTCATGCAGGCGCTGTGATGGCCCCGACGGGCGATGTTCTGCGCGAATTCATCGGCAAAGCCATTTTGGGAATGCCGCTGTTCTAGTGCTCCGATCCCAACATTCACATCCCGATCGGATCGCGATCGGTCGCAGTTGAATATTTAGGCTTGATAGGCGAGATGCAATCATGAGCCGGACGATTTGGGTAGGTGCTGTCGCATATGATCCGAAGGTGGTCAGCATCTGGGAGGGCATGCGACGATACTTTCACGAGGAAGCGCGTCTGCCCGTCGAGGTGGTGCTGTTTCAAAGCTACGAGGCGCAGGTCGCCGCCCTCCTGGCCCTGCCCGGCGAGCCGCTGCCGCGCATCGACATCGGATGGAATACGAATCTCGCTTTTATCCAGGCCGATGCCTGGAGCGACCACCGTTGCCGACCTATCGCGATGCGCGATACCGACGTGGGCTGGACGACCGGGATCGTTGCGGTCACCGGCGGGCCGGTCGCCACGCTTGCCGATCTTAAGAGCCGCACCCTGGCCCTTGGCAGCCGCGACAGCGGCCACGCGGCGATCCTTCCGGTCTATTTCCTCGAGCGCGAAGGACTGGTCGAGGGCAAGGACTACCAGACGCTTCGCTTCAACACCGATCTCGGCAAGCATGGCGATACCGGGACCAGCGAGTCCGATGTCGTTCGCGCGGTCCTCGACGGCCGCGCCGATGCCGGCGCAATCGGCAGCCCGTTCTGGAACGCCGTGCGTGCGGAGCGTCTGGTGCCGGAAGGTGCGCTAACCGAGATCTGGACCTCGCGGCCCTATAATCACTGCATGTTCACGGCGCGCTCCGATCTGGATCCCTCGTTGGAGCAACAGTTTGCCAAAGCACTATTCGGGATGAGCTACGACAACCCGACGCATCGCGCTGTGCTCGAGGCGGAAGGGCTGCGCCAATGGTTGGCGCCGCAGCTTGAAGCTTATGCCGAGTTGCGGGAAGCGTCGGCGCAACAGGGTTTTTTGAAGCGGCCTTAAGCCCACGCCCCGCGCTTATCAGGCGCAATTGAAAATCTTCGCCAGCCGGCGCTCATGCTCATATTCGCGGTCGAAGGCGCGACGCACGGCTGCGAAGGATTCGGCGAGTGGAAAGATATCCCGGCTGACCAGCAGGTCATTATCCTCGGCTCCGACCGGATGCCAGAACACGCCTTCCGCCGTAATCGTCACCTCAGGAAACAGATCTGCCCTTGCCAAAGCAATGCCCTGGATTGCCGAGCCTCGCAGGGCAATTCGCCTGATCACCCGGTTCTCCTCACTAAAGTGATGGGCGTCAAGGAAGGTGCGGAACTCCTCGGCCTCCGCATCAGTCGACACTGTCGCCGCCAATCGCACCCGGAATCCTTCGGCACGGGCCAACTCGATCCCCTTCCGGGCGCGTGCCCATGTCCCCTTTCCACGATGGCTGTCGTGGCGCTCAGGTGTCGGACTGTCGAGGCTGATTTGCAAGGTCACGCGTTCGCGCTGCAACGCGCGCAGCGTTTTGAGCCGACTTCCGGCAAACAGCATGCCGTTGGTGAGGACCGTGGTCGGTGCCGACACAGCGCACGCGGCAAGGATCTCGCCGATATCTGGCAGCATGAATGGCTCGCCGCCGGTGACAAAGATTTCACTTACGCCGAGCTTCGCCGCCTCGATCGCGATCCGTCGCACCCGCTCGATGCCGAGAGCCCGCCGCGGAGCTTTGGGTGACGAGCGCACGCAGCAATAATCGCAGCTCAGGTTGCAGTCGAAGTTGGCGTAAAGCCACAGACGAGAGCCGACGGGCCGATCTTCTCCGACATTCTCACCAGCCTCTCCATAGCGGAGCACCCAACGGGCGCGACCTTCTTCGACTGCCACGTCGACGAGGCTGTTGCGGGTGAAGCGACACCATGCCTCGAGCTCGGGGCCGATACCTGGATCGCCGCTGATCACGGCCACGAGGTCGCCCTTACGGCTGCGGCGCAGCGCAGCTATCAAATCCGGCAGTAGGCCCGAGGCAAATGTCTTGGTGCCGGCGTCGAGTTCAACGTTCGCGTTGGTTCTCATGCAGTCACTATAGTTTTTGCCTCAAGAAATCCAAGACGAACTGGATTGGTCCTTCAGACCCTCCAAGTTTACCGCACCAGTTTCGCACCGGAAACGATCTCACCAGAACGCAACGAACACAATCAGCCTCCAAGGAAAACGCAGCAAAATCAACGATCGCGTCCTTTATCCTCCCGCTCATAACGGTCTGGTTGCAGGTTCGAGTCCTGCCGGGCCCACCAATGAAATAAGGGGCTTATTCGATCCCTTTTCTGGATCGGCGCACCAGAAATGACCAGCTTCCTTTACGGCCGCCATGCCTTAGCAACTGCCAGACTAATGCTGAGCTGCGGACCGGACCAGACTCTCAGCCCTTCAATCGTAGCTTCGGCGGGTTCATCGCACGAAACGGCTGGACTGGGTGCATCCCCGGCTCGCCGACCGGTCGACCGGCCATCGTTGAAGTCCTCGAAGTGTCCGCGCTGTGTCGTCAGAAGCAGGAAATCATGTCTGGCAATCGAACAGGGCTCCGCTCCCCGCCGCATGTTCACTTTCCGATGCTGTCTTCAAAGGCTGCCCGCTGACGCACTGTCAGGTGCAGTCCATGCTTGGTTCGACGATCCAGCATGTCAGCGGCGTGGGTCGCCCATTCGGTCTCGCGCAAGTAGCGCGCTTCCCGCTCGTATAAATCGCCACCGAAGTGGTATCCGAGATCTGCGCAGCTGCGCGTCGGCCCCAGCAACTCCCGGCCGCGTGTCCCATAGAGGCGTGCATAGTGACGGATTAGAGAGGCTGGCAGGCCCGAATATTCGCGCTGCAGATCGGCCACGAAATCCTCGAAATCGCCTGGAATGTCGCCGCCGGGAAGGAGCGCGGCTGGAGTCCATGCTGGTGATAGCCGTGGAAACCAGGGCATCAGACGCTGCAGCACATGTTCTGCGAGTTTGCGATAGGTCGTGATCTTGCCACCGAAAATCGACAACACCGGAGGAGTTTCGGGGGTGCCGTCGATTTCAAGCACGTAGTCCCGGGTCACCGCAGACGGATTCTTCGCGCTGTCGTCATAAAGCGGTCGTACGCCCGAGAAGGAATGAACAATGTCGCGATCCTCGGGTGGGTTGCGTAGGTAGCGGCGCAGCGCGCGCAGCAGATATTGAGTCTCGGCGCCGTCGATCGCGACATCTTCCGCGCGTCCCTCGTAGGGAATATCGGTGGTGCCGATCAGCGCGAGATCGCCTTGGTACGGATTTACGAAGATGACGCGCCGGTCGTCATTCTGGAACAGGTAGGCGTGGGAGCCGACCCAGAATTTCGGCACCACGATGTGACTGCCTTTGACGAGCCGAACATTGTGGGAAGAGTTCAAGCCGGTGACGCCTTGTATGACGTCCTCGACCCATGGTCCGGCCGCGTTGACCAGGGCGCGGGCACGAGCCACGTGCACGAGACCATCCTCGCCTTGCATCTCGAGATGCCATGTCTCCCCTACCCGTCGGGCCCGGGTCGCCCCCGTACGCGGCAGAACGAGCGCGCCGTGACGCGCCGCATCGATCAGATTCAGCACCACGAGACGCGCATCGTCGACCCAGCAGTCGGAATATTCGAACGCGCGACAAAACTCCGGCCGCAGCGGTGCGCCTTCGGGCGCACGTGACAGGTCGAGGCTGCGGCTCGGCGGCAGTCGCTTTCTGCCACCCAGATGGTCGTAGAGAAACAGTCCGGCCCGCACGAGCCAGGCCGGCCGCTGGTCGGGCGAGTGCGGCAGGACGAACCGGAGCGGCCAAATGATGTGCGGTGCCGACGTGAGCAGGACCTCCCGCTCGATCAATGCCTCGCGCACCAGGCGGAATTCATAATATTCGAGATACCGCAGCCCGCCATGCACGAGCTTTCCCGAGCGGGACGAGGTTCCTTCGGCGATATCCCGCTTTTCGCAGAGCAGCACCTTGAGACCGCGGCCGGCGGCATCCCGCGCGATGCCGGCGCCATTAATGCCACCACCGATGACGGCAATGTCGACCAGCCCGTGATCCCTGGCCGCGGCCGCGGCTCGCGTTTCAGCAATCGTACACACGCACGCCGACAACGGAATGACCCTGAATTTTGTCCAGTATCTGTACCGTAGCGCGTTCGAATGCAGCTTCACGTAACTTCGAAGGAAGGTTTCCAGTATTTTGTTCTCTAATGCGACGCCCCGCGATCAGCGAATTGACGCCAACTATTCCCGCCTTGCTTGCTTCCATGTCGGCGTCACAAGCTTGCAACGCCAGCCTCGCGGGAGTTAGGTCGAGCGGGGCGAGTGTGCCATTGGGCAGCACCTCTTGAACCGAGAACGCTGAGTTTCCTATCCAGCCAACAATTGTGTCCCCTTCAACAACTGCGGAGAGGAATGCGGAAATCACCGCGCCACCCGGTGAACAACGATCTTTGGCCCCAAGCGCTTTGTTCACGCTTATGGGCATCCAGCGGTTACCTCGCAGCAACAAGTGGCAACCAGCAATGCGCCGGCCCTGACTGGTCATGAGATCCTCGCATTGAGTTTCGACGTGGGCTTGTCGAGCCGACGGGCCACACTGTTCGCGCAGCGTGATTGGAAACCTATAGCACGAAAGTTATTTCCCGTTGACACTCGGACGGTTGCTGCGCTGGTGGCCTTGGCGCAACCCTCAAAGGCTGCGTGAATGCCGACTTGCGTACTGGGTCAATCACTACCGAAATGGAGTGTCCGCCCGATGTCCGCTCTCCCCCCGATAGCGACCAAACTGCGGACATCGCCGGAGGTCGGATTCTGCCATTAGCGGAAGTCATTCGATCCTCGTTGCGACCGGCGAACACTGGCTGCGATTGTCATTCGGGTAACCCGGCTCGCCGCAATCCTTCTTCATATCGCGAGAGGTCTTCGGCCCGCCAAGGGCCCCGGCCTTTGAGATTGGAAACTCGTAGCGCGGGATTGAGTTGCCGCAGCCGAGCCACTGCCTTATGTGCTTGCTCCGGTCGTCCGGCCATTGCATTGCTTGCGGCGGCGATGCGTAGACCGAGTTGAAAGTCCGGATTGTCCTGCAATGCCATTGCTGCCCACGATGCCGCCTGATCATAGCGGCCCAGGAAGAAATGTGCATGCGCGGTCCCGCTCCACATTCTTGTTACCCGCGGATCAAGTGGGCTCAGGCGCATGGCACGTGCGAAGCGCTCGAGCGCCGTTTCCGGCTCGCCGAGAAGGATTTTTACCCAGCCGCCGTAAGACCATGCCTCGGCCAAATTGGAATTGAGCACAAGCGCGCGATCGATTAAGCCGGCGCCTACCTCGAGATCGCGAACGACATACGCTAATGCAAACCCGCTGTTGGCGAGCGCGACCGCGTCATTCTTGCCCAACTCAACCGCCCGCTGAGCAAGCCTCGTCACTTCGGCAATCTCGTTCGCTGTGTCTGAAAACCAGCCATTGGTCTTGGCCCAGACGTAGCACAAGGTGGCACGACCGTAGGCGGCCGCAAAAGTTGGGTCGAGCTCGATCGCGCTGTTGAACAGGCGCAATGCCTCGTCGTTCGCTTGCCGGTTACCAAACTGATAAAACCTGGCCAACCCGCGTAAATAGAGGGCATAGGCGTCGAGGCTCTCGGTCGGCTTGCGCTTGGCACGCTCGATCTCGGCTTTTTCCACCGCTGGCGCGATCGCCCCGACAACGCTCTCGGTTACCTGGTCCTGCAGATCGAAGATGTCGCCGAGACCGCCATCAAACCGGTCTGCCCAAAGATGGGCCCCGGTAGCGGTATCGACGAGCTGTCCCGTGATGCGCACCCGGTTGGCCGCCTTGCGAACGCTGCCTTCCAACACGTAGCGCACCCCCAGCTCACGCCCGACTTGTTTCACGTCGACGGCGCGCCCCTTGTATGTGAAGCTCGAGTTGCGGGCGATGACGAACAGCGCCTTGAAATGAGACAGGGCTGTGATGATGTCATCCACCATTCCGTCCGCGAAATATTCCTGTTCCGGATCGGAGCTCAGGTTGGTGAAGGGGAGAATGGCGATCGAGGGTTTATCAGGCAGCGCGAGGGCGTCATCAACAGGCAGGCGGTTCGGCACAGCTGGCACGGCGCGACCGTATGGGACGCGCCAGACCCGCATCGGTTCGACGATATTCTTCAAAGATTGCGAACCCAAATCCTCAAATGTTATATCTATCTTGCCACGAATTTGCCGACGTGCGTCGTCCGAAATGCTGATACCGCCCGGCTCAGCGATCCCTTCGAGACGCACCGCAATATTGACCCCGTCACCAAAGATATCGTTCTCTTCGATAATGATATCACCGACGTGAATGCCGATGCGGAGTTCGATCCGCTTGTCCCGCGGCACATCGATGTTTTGTTCGGCCGTGCTGCGTTGAATTTCGTCAGCACATCGCACGGCGTCGACCACGCTGGCGAACTCAGCAATAGCGCCGTCCCCGGTATTCTTGACGACACGTCCGTGATGTTCAGCGATTTTGGGATCGAAAAGGGTTCTTCTAAGCGCTTTCAGTCGCGCCAGCGTGCCTTCTTCGTCGATCCCTATCAAGCGGCAAGAGCCCGCGACATCCGCCGCCAGAATAGCCGCCAGTCGCCGCTCTACATGATCGCTGCTCAAGATGCACCCCCAAGGTTGGGGGAAATTGAATGTTCATATAGCACAATTGTGGGCCCATGTCCGGCTATGCGCACGTCGGAAATGGGTCAAACTCGGAAAGGCTCACTGCGAGGATATGTTTTCCGCTTTGCCCCTGAGAGCGGACATCGCGCACTGCGGTCGGCATGTCCGTTTCGTGCCACGAACGGACATCCGGCACGCTTCCCAATCGCTCGAAAACGCGGTCATATGGCGTCCGGGGACACTTGGCGTTTTGGGGCGAGGGTGTCCGCTTGCACGGGGGAGAATGCGCGTGAAGGAATTCGCTGGAAAGACTGTGTTCGTGACCGGTGCAGCGTCAGGCATTGGACTGGGGATCGCGACCGCCTTCGCCCAAGCGGGGGCGAAAGTCATGCTTTGCGACATTGAAGAAGCGGCTCTGTCCGCAGCGCTCAAGCAACTGAGGCTCACCAACGTCGATGTCGACGGCGTGAAAGCGGACGTTTCACTCAAAGCCGAACTCGTGGCGGCCGCCGAAGCCACGACTGCCCGCTATGGCAAGGTGCATATCCTCGTCAACAACGCGGGCGTCGGCGGCGGTGGGCCTTATGGCACCTGGACCGAGGCGTCGTGGAACTGGACCATGGGCGTCAACCTGATGGCGACCATTTGGGGGATCGAGATTTTCGGGCCGTTGATCGAGCAGCATGGCGAGGGTGGACACATCGTCTCCACAGCCTCGATCGCTGGCCTTATTTCAGGGGAGAGCAATGCATACAACGTCTCCAAGTATGGCGTTGTCGCGCTGTCCGAGGGCCTGCGGCGTGAACTCGCGCCCCGAGGGATTGGCGTATCGGTGCTGTGTCCAGGGGTCATCCGCACTCAAATCATGAACTCAAGACGCAATCTCCCCAAGCGCTTCGAGGGGGCGCTCCCCGCCTTGCCGACTTCGGGCCCACGTGCCGAGCGGATCAATATGCTCCGGGAACGCATCTCTCAGGGCATAGAACCCAACTATGTCGGTGAACTCGTCCGCGAAGGCGTCGAAAAGGACTTGCCATATATCTTCACCGACCTCGAATTTGAGCCGATGATCGAAGCGCGCTTCGCCGCAATCAAGCAAGGCTTTGACCACATCCGCGGGCGCAACCCGAAACGTTGAGCGCGCAGCCCTTCGTTACATCCGCAACAGTGGAATCGATCGCATGAACCGCGCTACGCGCGCAACGCGCTTTCTGACTTTAAATTTAATCAGGCTCGCGCGGAGTTGAGCAACAGTGATGTCGAAGCCAGTAGCGTTTCTCTGGAGCGATTGCCACATGGCGACGCGTGTCGAGGTTGGGAGCGATAGTTCCTCAAGGAGGATGATCATGTTGCGTAAGACAGCGATCGCGTTATTGGCCG
>Ga0137418_10001623_pt1 | contig 20804 bp, 17 predicted proteins | sample CZODoug3_1_2_16f_FD_122242 | JGI IMG/M metagenome (GOLD analysis project Ga0137418, IMG submission 122242) | Vadose zone soil fungal communities from Angelo Coast Range Reserve, California, USA - CZODoug3_1_2_16fungal (Hybrid Assembly) | ecosystem: Environmental > Terrestrial > Soil > Vadose...
CCAACGCTAGACGCTTCGGCCTGTAGACCTTGGCGTGCCCCAGGGGAGCCCCGATGCCCGCGTCGTATTGCCGTCATAGCGTCGGGGGAATTCTCTCTAGATTCACGTCTCGAGCCTGAGCGCACGCCATGTTTCTCACCGATACAGCAGAGGGCTGTCGTTTTTGACAAGAGCTACGAAGAGAAAAAAGAATGAGAAACGGATGGAATTTTTTCTGTCCTTTAAAACGAGGGCATTCTAGCATTAGCAACATCATGTCAACCATCACTCCGCTGCATCAGATCGATTTGGAGAGCGGCCATCTGACAAAACCCAGTTGGTCGCCTAATGGCCGTCTTCTCGCGATTCCGGCGCAATCCGGATCCATCACTATTTTTGATCTCGACAGTGAGCAAGTGACCAAAACATTAGGACACCACTCTGACGAAGTGACTGCAGTGACCTGGGACCGGAAGGCGGAATTGATCTTAACCGGCTCGCTAGATCGATCCGTCGGTCTTTGGGAAGTGAGCACTGGAAGGCGAGCGCCGTTAGAAGTCAGCGGCCACAAAGAGCCGGTACACTCCGTCGAATGGACGGATGAGGAAGCTATCACGATGACGTGCTCTGCCGACCGGATACGCGTTTTGGATGGCTACTGTCTGCACACAGGGTGGACAGAAGAAATGGAAGAAGCAATGAACAGGGCGACCGGGTTTGTCGCGGCTTCCTGTTCTCATAGAACGACATTTCTTCTTGCGGCCCTGGCTGAACACGGCAGCCTTTTGATTCTCTCCAATGCTATATCCGCGGATGTGTTGGATACTGTGCGAATGGAAGAGCCGGCGCGGTGCCTGGCATGGTCACCCGAGCAAGAGTTGGTCGCCGTCGGTGCCGGTCGAAGCCTTCTGGTATTCCATGCAACGCATGAGGGCTTTAAGGGATCTCCTCGAAAGCTGACGAAGAATGCGCCTTACATCTATGCTCTCTCCTTTTCGGGCGACGGAACACTACTCGCTTCCGGTGATGCGCAGGGCCTGAAAATTTGGGAGGTCGAAAGCGGCCGGCTGACTGGCGCACGTGAAGATAACAACGAGAAGTTGGTCGGGAGATATCCGCCTGCCGGGATCGCATTTCACCCAACACAAATGTTGCTGGCAACGGTCACGCCCAACGGAAATGCGCTTCGAATTCTCGATCTGAGGTAAGAGTTCAGCGCTTCAGCCAGTTCTCAGCCACTTTCGCTATTCTGGACCTCAGCTCCCCTGTGAATTAATTGACGAAGTTCGACACTCCCCTCCTCATCTGAGGAGGGGAGTTCGGCGAGCGCCACAACTTATAGAATTAACTAAATCACTGATAAGATGCGTAACCGATACGCCGGTGCGGCCGCGGAGTCGTAAAGGAGGACCTGATCCCATGCTGTCGACCACATTCCTTGGCCATCAGGGATGGCTATTCCAGTCGAAGAGTTCCTGTTTTCTGGTGGACCCATTGTTATGCGAGGAGTTTGGTCAGGCCCATGCACTCGAGTATCGCGTGTACCCGCCACGTGTATTTAGTTTCGAACACTTTCCCAAGGTCGATGGTGTTGTCCTAACCCACGAGCACGACGATCACTTCGACATTCCTTCGCTCGCCCGGCTTGAGCGCACCATCCCCATCTTCCTTTCCTCGCGCTCCTCGACGGCCGCGCAACAGATCCTGAGAGAGATGGGCTTCACAGTGCATCCACTCGTACCTGGTAAAAGCGTGCGGTTTGGCGACCTCGAGTTCACTCCATTTTGCGGTGCGCATACCTCCATTAGTAACGGTGATGAATGGGACACGCTTCCCTTCTTTGTTCGTGACGTCGGCGGTTCAGGAAACTTCTTCTCGATGGTTGATATCACCCTCACCGAGCAGCACCTCAAGTGGGCGCGCGCCAAGGATTCGCCGCCCGTGGTCCTTGGCTGGACTAACAACACCCTCGACTGGAGTCACATGAGCGATTTTGTGGACCAGCGCAAGGGCGCCACGCAAGAGTGCTTCATGAAAATGGGGGTCGATCGCAAAATCATCATTGGCGTCTGGGGAACACCTGCGGCGACACTGATGTGCGCCGGCGGATTCACCTTCTACGGCGGGAGAACCTGGCTGAATCATCGCGTCTTCTGCGTCGACAACACCGCCGTCTGCCAGATGATGTCTCGGCTTTACCCGAAGGAACAGTTTCATGCAACGCGTCCCGGTCAAACGTTCTTGATGGAGGGCCACCGTCTGAAAAGGGTTTTCGACGACACACCCTTTCTCACTACAGCGCCGCAGGAGACCTGGCCGGCGCACGGTTCCAACGGCAAGGATGAGGCAACCGATATCCTCGACTACGCACCCGCCACCGGCCGCACCGAAATGGAAAGCGCCGAATACGCGATGCTTGAACAGGGGCTGCAAGAGTTTGCGGGATCGCTGGTCAGTGGGACAATCTTCAGGGGCCTGCATTCGCTCCTGGATGATCAGGCAAAAGGCCGGATCCCCACATTCGCGGTGGCGCTGCGTGACAGCCGTGCCGGTGAGCGACGCGTTTATGAATACGTGTCTTCGGCGTGCGCGTTCCTGCGCGGAACGTCGAATGCCGAGGAGACTTACCTGGCGGGGATCGAGTGCTGGGCGACCGATCTCCTGGCGGTCCTGAAGGGAGAGCTCGGGCCCATCGCGCTCAGCTTCGGCCGCGCCCGGCTCTGGAACGCCTTGTCGGAACAGTTCTTGTTTGACTTCTTCGGCGATCTTTATCGCATGAGCCATCCGCTGCGCAGGCCGGCCGAGTATTTACGCACATACCAGCGTCTCTGGACCAAGACCGCGAACACGGCTCCCACGATTTTCCACCGGTGAGTTGGGAATTTTCGGTGTCAGGTTCGGAAACGGATTCACGTACTCCCAGACAATTTCACCGGCGGGGGTTACCTCGAAAATACGTCCGTTCGAGCCTTCACAGATAAGGGTATTTCCGTGGCGGCGAAGTAACGCAAGGATGTCCATTCCTGCTGCTCGCTATAACGCTGTGACCTCAGAGATCTCGCTCACGTAAAGGCGCAGACGGTCGATTTTTCCATCGGCGTTATACTGCAAGAACACCGTGCCCGGCCCTGTAAACTTTCGACGATCCTCACGCCGGGACCAGGCAGCGATGATCTCGAAGGACATGCCCACTCCGCCCCAGGGCAGCGGCGTGGAGTAAATCAGCTTCGTTCCTTCAAATTGCTTCTTCGTCTGGCGTCTTTGGATGTAGAGAAGCCTGACTTGCGTTGTGGAAATCTTATCGATCCACTTCCGAACATTCGCGCTGCCGCGAAGGATAACCGGTCCTATCTGTTCGTCGTCATGCGGCGCTACTTCCGCAACGACATCTGGCGCGTACAGCTCCATCATTTTATTGACAAGATCCTCGCGTCCCACTTCCTTTCCTTCAAAGGTCAAGGTCCACTTGGAGAGGTTATTCAGGCGGACCAACCAATCCTCAGCCAGCTGTAGTGGGTCGGGTCCAGAAGGCTTGGCGGCCGCCGTTGGGGGGGGAGTCTGCGCAGCCGGTGGAGGAGGAGTCTGAGCCGGCGGCGGAGTCTGCGTCTGTGGAGGCCGCGGAGTCTGAGCTGGCGGCGGAGTCTGCGGAGGCTTCGGAGTCTGAGCCGGTGGAGCCTTAGTCTGCGGAGGCCGCGGAGTCTGCGGAGTTTGAGCTTGAAACTCAAGAGCCACTAAGGTGATTAAAATCAAAACGAAAATAACAATCAGTCGGCGCATAAAAATTTCCTTGAACTAAATGGTTTACACTTTGACACTCCCCTCCTCAGTCGAGGAGGGGAGTTCAAATCTACGAACTGGCTTACGCAGACAAACTTCCTTATTTCGCGCAGCGAAAACCAATCGTCGTGGCACGGAGGTCCGGATCGCTGAAGTCCCGGGTATCTACCGTGTTGTTATCGGAAGGCCCGCCAACGGTATTCGGGGGCGCATCGAGCCAACCCGAGCCTCGAACGCCTCGATATTTTCCGGTCTCTGGCCCCTGTGGATTCGTTTTCGGCATGAACGCGTAGTAATTGATGTCATACCAGTCATTGACCCACTCGCGGACGTTTCCGATCATGTCGTAGAGACCATAACCGTTGGGCTTGTAGGACCCGACTGGCTTCGCGTCGGTGCCATCGAGGTTTGCCGGCACGGGATCGGCGGTGGTGCGTCCAGCCGCTTGTGGCGGCTGGATGTACTTTTCACTGGTATCGATATAATCGGCGTCTCCCCACGCGTAGTGATTCCGGTCGAGTCCGCCTCGCGCCGCTTTCTCCCACTCGGCTTCCGTTGGCAAACGTTTGCCGGCCCACTTGCAGTAGGCAGTCGCTTCGAACCAGTTAACATTGTAAACGGGTAACTTTTCTTTTCCGTCCGGGATCTTGCCTTGAGGCCAATGCCACGGCGGCTTGCCGCCCGTTGCCTGAAGGAATTTCGTATACTCGGCGTTGGTTACCTCGTACTTGTCGACGTAGAAGGCATCCAGATGAATATTGTTAGCAGGCCGGTCGTCCAGCTTGTCTATTGGCACAAGGTCTGCTGAATCAGTGTAGATCGTATAGGCGCGACCCATCCAGAACTTGCCAGCAGGGATCTGAACCATGTTTTCCGGCGCTGCGGTTTGCGCCGCGAGTGGCACCGCGGCGCAAAGCAGGCAGAGAATGGTGAATAGAACTTTTTTGTTCATACTCTTCTCTTGTTCTTCAACAATCGATGCAGCCTGAGAATTGATTAATGATTAATGAACACATCAATCATTAAAACACTAATCATTAATCAATTCTCATCCGAATCGACCCTAAACAAACAGCTCCGCGATGTCGGTCAGCGGAATAAACGATGGACCTCCCAGGGGAGCCGTCTGCTGGTATTCATACGCGCGACCCGACGGCGTCTTTTCGAACTTCTTGCTGTAGTCGATCCCCAGCGCCGAGTAGACCGTCGCCGTCACGTGGTCCTTCATGGGTTGTTGTTTGTAGGCCCAACCATGATCGATGGACTTGCCGCCCTCCGTCTTGCCGATCATCCGGCCCGGCTTCACGCCGCCGCCAATGAACACATCGGTATAAGCGGGACCCCAGTGATCGCGGCCGAAGTTCAAATTCATGTCGGGAGTGCGCCCGAATTCATGGCCGATAACAACCATGGTCTCATCCAGCATGGTCTTTCCCGGTTCCTTGCCCGGCATCTTCGAAAGATCCTCGATGAGGCTGCCGACGGCTGCATCCAACCTGGGCACGCTATCGTATATGGGCAGCAGGAAACCTCTCGGAGCCAACGCGCCACGGCCGTAGATCTGATCGTGGTTGTCGGCCGCGCCGTTGTTTCCGTTGTAGGCATTGGAGACCCACATAAATCGCGTACCGGCATCGCTGGCGAGGATATTCCGTGCGAGCAGCATCGCGAGGCCGAGTTTGCAAGTGCCCTTGTCTTTGTCTACGCCATAACGCTGCCTTTCTTCGTCGGTCACGTTCAGCACTTTCTTGAACCGTGGATCCATCAGAATCTTGTAGGCATACTCGTAGTGCGCGCCGTACTCGTCGGCTTTCCCGCCAAGCGTGTTACCACTGCCTGAGGGTGAAGCCTCCGAAATCCTGTTGAGCACTTCCCAGCGTCTGGCCAAATCCACCTCGGCTTTTGCATCGCCCCCAGCGAAGCTGTCGAATACCGTGGAGGTGTTCAGGTCGAGTCCGGCAAACTTGGGATGCAACATTCCCGATCCGATTTGAGGACATCTGGTGTTCCACAAATCGACACTCATATATGTCGGGAACGTGTCGGACGGTTTACGGTCCTTCTCCAGTTCGTAAGCGACAACGCTGCCGAAGGCCGGAACTTCCCGAATAATCGCCGGGTTAAAGGCACGGCCCGCCTGCGAGTGGTACATGCCGGTGAAGTGCACCAGCGAGTTTTCCCACAGCGTGCGAACTACCGCAGCTTTTGGCGCCCACCTCTCATATTGCGGGAAGAGGGTTTTGGATATCAGGAACTCGGAATTGACCTTCTGGATGTTCAGGTCTTTTGCCGTCCACTTGGTTTCCTTGAAATCGAAGGTCTCGTTCTGACTCATCGCACCGCAATTTTGGATAAAAATCACGTTGCGCGCGGTGCCCCGAGGCGTGATCTTCTTAGACTGTGCCTGGGCGTTGCGCGGCCATGCCGCGGAGTCCGCGATAACGGCGCCGACACTGATGCCGAATAATTTCAGCAATTCGCGACGGCTCATCTCTTCTAGTCTCTTTACCATGGTTTTTTCCCTCACTTCAAATTTGAAGAAACTCGATCACTTCATTAATTAATGGTTGACTAAGAACTCCGTCGTGTTCAGGAGCGCCCATTGAATGTCCTCAAAGCCGATTGTCCTGTCTTTTGCGATCACACGCTTTGCCACGTCCACTTCGTCGGTTTTGGGGTGGCGTGACAGCGTCGCCAAAAACAGTTCCTCAATCACCTGGTCGTCCGATTTCCCGGCCTGCAATAATTTGGCGACGCGCGTCGTCCCTTCCGCCTTTACGCGTTTTTGGACGAGCGGCGACGTCATCATCATCATCGCCTGCACCGGAGTGGCGACGTTCTTGTCGATCGGTGGGGTTGTACGCTCAGCCTGGTAATAGGCCTGCATGAACGCATAGATCTGCAGATTCTCAGAGCCGGGTCTCTCGAGGCCCTTGACGGCTACCGGGTCGAACAACTGGCTGACGTAGTTGAAGGGCACTTCGAGCTTCTCCGCGCGATTACCGACTGTGCCTCGAACCTCCTTAATCTCGTACGGCTGGTCCGTTGCCTGGGCCACCATATCCACGGCCTCGACCGGCGACAAAACACGGACGAACCGGCGGGCGAAGTAGGGAATGTAGGCAAGCTTCCACTCGCCCTGGAAGCTGGTGGAAAGTTGATACGCATTCGATTTCATGATCGTCTTGATCACGTGCTGGATGCTGTAATTATTCGCACGGAAGTCTTCGGCCAGCGCCTGCAACAACTCGGGATTGGCCGGCTGTAGTGTCCACGGCTTCGGCGGTGGATTCTTCGGGTCCAGCCGGTTCAGATCGAAACCGTCGGTCGGTTCGACCAAACCGACGACCAGCAACTTGGCCCAAACGTTGTTGACCGCCGCGCGCGCGAATTGGATGTGACTCGGCAAGATGCGGCCTAAAGCCTTGCGAGGATCCTCACCCGGTTTCGGTTTCTCTCCGGTCAGGATAAACGCAGGTTCGTAGGTCTTGCCATCGCGCGGGAAACGACCCTCCGCAGGAGTATAGTAGGGCCAGTCGTCTCCTGTGTTATATCCGGGAGCGAGGTCGTCCACCTGGGCTTGCTCGCCATAGAAGTTGCGGCCGCTGCCGTCGCTGCTTCCGATGCTCCTCATCTTTCCAAAGAACGCGGCCTGCTGCCAGAAGTCGGTCCTCTTCCTGCTGCCGAGGAACATATTGAAGCTGTCGGTGTGGCCCGCGCCGTTATGACAAGAGAAGCACTCGATGCTCACGCCCAGGAACACGCGCCCGATCTCGGTCGTCATCCCGTCAATCCAGTCCAGACGGTTCAGACCCCTGTAATTGTTGCGATCGGTAAACGCCCCATCGCGGGCCGCAGTCTGGCCGACTGGATCAAAAATGGTCATGGCTGTCGGCAGACCCCTCGAATTCTTGGTGGTGGGCGTCATCATGTCCGCGAAGACCTCGTTATACGGCCGATCCACTTTGAGCCATGCTTTGGTCCAATAATGGAAAGACGCGGCTCGCGTCCTGAAGAGTTCCCCGTAGTAGTAGGCCCACTGGTCGGCGAATTCCTCGGTGCCGATCAGAGAGTCGATCATCTTATCGCGCTTGTTCGGATCCTTGTCGGCGACGAACGAACGGATCTTCTCGGGGGTCGGCAAAAAGCCGATGGTATCCACATACACCCTTCGCAAAAACTCCTCGTCATTGGCGAGGGGTGCGTGCGGGATGTTGTCCTTCTCGATCCGTCCAAAGATGTGTTCGTCGATGAAATTCTTTCGTGGTATCGGTGCCGACGATGCGGCGGCATCCGGCAACGCTGGAGCCACGGCTGAAGTGAGCTTGCTGGCTTCGGCGGCCTTATCTTTCGCATTCAACAATTCACTGTGTGCTGCTTCGATGCGATCCTGATCCTGCTGCAGGACCGGTTGCGGCGGGGCCTTCTGAGGTAGCTGTGCCGTGACGACGAGCGTCAGACACAACACCAACACGGTCGTTAGAACCAACTTCGCGGGTTGCATCAGTTCCTCCGAATTTCCGAATTTTTTGGCGTTTCTGCTCGAGCACTCATTTATCGACAAAATGACGGATTGACCAAAGTTATAGACCCCTCATTCTTAAGTGTCAAGGAATACCGCTTGCACAAATTTGGCCAAAGAACTGCGAACTTTATCCACTTGCAGGAATAAGTTCAGAATACGTACTTCAGCGCCATCTGCATGATCCGCTCCTGGCCTGCGGAGAAGCCCATCGGAGCTCCAGCTCCTCCTGGTACGCTCTTGCCGAAGACCGAGCTGTTTAGATTCACCTCGGGAATAGGAGGATTAAAGTGGTTCGGCATGTTGAACGCTTCGGCTCGGAACTCCAGCGTCTGGTTCTCACGGACTCGGAATTTCCGCGTCAAGCCCATGTCGATACGGACGCTTCCCGGACCCACAACATTCCTCCCGCCCATAGTCCCATAGGTACCCGTGGCCGGCCGTGCGAAGGCCGCGGGGTTGAACCACTGGTCGATGGTCTTTGTTGCAGCGTAAGGCGAGGCGAGCACCTGGTTTGGTCTTCGGTCGTCTGTGCCTGTTAACGCGGTGTCGGTACCGGAGGAGATGGTCAGATACGGGCCCGACAGGATTCGCACGATTCCCGAGATCTGCCAACCACTCGCAAGAATGCGTGCTCCGCGGTTGGAAAACTGCGGCATTTCATAAACGGTCGACATATTGAAGTTATGGCGGCGGTCCAATTCAGAATTCCCGCGGTTTGCTCGACGGCGCTCCTGGGTCTGACCCCCGCTGTTCTGAATAACGTCGTTGTAACCGTCATCAATGCCGTGCGACCAGGTGTAATTTGCTTGAATCGTGAGGCCCTTGGCGCGCCGGCGATAGAGTTGAAGCACCATTGCGTTGTAAGTACGCGTGGCGCCGTCGTCGCCATACACGATGTTGGCGTAATACTGCCCCACGGCCGGGTTCGCCAGGTTTAGCACGCGCCGCGAGTTCGTGTTGCCGGTTGTGGAGCAAGCGGCACCCGGGTTTACCGTATACGGGACTCTTACGCCGTCAAGGAAGCAGTTCCGACTTGCGTCGCCGACTCCGGGAACGAAGACAGCGGGATTCGCCTCATACCGGTACATCATGTGAATCACATTGCTGCCGATGTAGTTTCCGGTGATGAGCCAATTCGCTCCGAATTGCTTCTGAATACTCAGATTCCATTGATTGATGTAAGGCTTTTTCATCTCCCACGGAAAGATGGTGTAACGGCCGGCCAATGGGAACGGTGAGGATTTATCCAGCGGGATCGGGAAAGGATTTCCACCGGGAAAACTCGCCCACGGATCGTCAAAAGACGGGCTGTTCACGACAATCTGCGCGCCTTTGGGCGCCGTGTCGCGGCGACCGCCATACTGGTGCAGGTGTGGCGCATCGTAAAAGATTCCATAAGCCGCCCGAATTATCATGAGACCGTTACCATTCGGATCCAGCGCAATTCCCAGTCGTGGCGCGAAATGTTTCCATGCGCTCGACGTCATGGCGAGGCTGTCGGGAATCCCACCCTCACCCTGGAAGTAGATACCGGCTGGAGCGTTCGGGTATATGGTGCTCTTGATGCCCTGGTCGAACCGCTCCCTGCTGTAAAACGCGCCTTTTCCGCCGCTGTCGTATGGCGCGAAAAAGGGCTCAAACCGCAGTCCGGCGTTCACCGTAAGGCGGGAGGTTGCCTTCCAGGTGTCTTGCAAATAGGTAGCGAGAAAATTCTGCCGGTAGTACTGGTTCGTAATTCTGCTCTGAGTAAAAGTGTTGGCCATTCCCAACATCAGATCTGCCAGCGGATTCAGCAGGGCCGCGCCGTTGAAGTTGAACGCACCCACGGCCTGTGTGCTGGAGGTGTAGTTCATCATGTTATGGATATGCACCGCGCCAAACCCGATCTGGTGGTTTCCGCGGACCCAACTGAGATCATCGGACAACTGATAGACCGTCGAGTTCGTAATACCGGCCGCGCTCATATCCGCGTCGAACTGGCCTGTCACCGTGAGCCGCGTCTGTTTTGTTGTGTTCGGCGGGTAGTAAGGCATCTTTACTCCGAGGTCAGGGAAGCTGAACAAGTCGTGCTTCAGTTTTTTGTCGTTGACCGTGCGAAGGACGTTTCCGCGGAAGGAACTCACCATGTTGGGGCTGATCGAATACGTGTCGCCCAGCACAAACGACTTGGCGTGCCGGTAATAGTCCGGTTCGCTCGCCGAAATCGCGGTCTTGCCATCATAGTCGGAGGGTTGATCCAGGTATGCCACCTCATAACGCCCGAACAGCGAGTTTTTCGCGCTTTGTTGGAAGTCGATCCTCCCCAGGATGAAATGCTCGTCAAGATTCCTCTTTCGACCGAAACTCACTTTCCCGCATGGGTCGTTCGAAACCGGGAGATATTTTGTCGCCAGGACCACTGCCGCCGGAGAGAACTGACTGGGGTTGATCCGATTATTCACGAACGGCGGCCTCAACGTGAGCGCCCCGGCGCCCTGGCACTGTGCTGACGCGAAGGTGGTCCAGTCACCGGAGAGCATCTGTGGCGTTGGTACGTAAGCGACGAGCGCCAGGGGTACCGAGCGTTCGATCGTTCCCTGGTATCCGCCAAAGAAAAACAGTTTGTTCGAGACAATTGGTCCGCCGGCGACACCGCCAAACTGGTTTTTCTTCAGCCCGTTCTTTTCGGACGCGAACGGGCTCTGCGCATTGAATATTTTGTTACGTACGAGCCGGTCTCATTGGATACGACGCTGCGCAGAAGACCCGTGTCGGTTTGTGTAACAGTGACTTCGACTCCGGGCAGCACCGCACCGCTGCGATCGGTCACGTTGCCGCTGATCTGAGCCGTGGATTGTGCCCAAACGTTGTCGTTCAGAACAGCAAGGGATAGCAATCCGGCCAGCAGACTCAACCAAATCCCATATTTCATGAGGGTTCCTCCCAGGTGTCTTGCGATAGTTCCTACGGCGACTCCTGCAGCGGCCGCCGGTGACACACCACGCCCGCAGTAAACGGAGACGCTCCCAATCAAGACGATTCGTCCGAGGGCTACGCAAAAGTTGTCGCTTTGGCTTAAATAATTGGGAGGATTATCGGCAGGAAAATCGGAAGTGTCAAGATAACCTGACCTGGTTCGACATCGGGAACGGAGGCTTGTGAGCTCGATGCCACAAGCCTCCGCACGATTTCAAAGCGTCGGGGTCTCGGGTTTACTGTCCCCTCACGGCCTCACGGCCTGAAACAAATCGACTCGGCCGGCGCCCAGAGTGCCGGTGTAGGCCGGATTCAAACCATCGATATTCACGCTGGACTGCGGAATGACTGTCGCAGGATTTTTCAGCAGCCCTCGCAGAAGAGCGGCTTCGGCAGCGACGATCGGTGCGGCAAACGATGTACCGGAAATGGCCGCATAGTAACCACCGGGAAAACTCGAGATCACATTGACACCGGGAGCCGAGACCGTGACGTACGAACCATAGTTCGAGAAACTCGCCTTATTGTCCGAATTATCGGTTGCAGCCACGCTCAGAACTCCGGGGTATGCGGCTGGAAATTGAAACGTACCGCTGTTCTTGTTGCCGTCTGAGGCGACCACGGTAATACCTGCCGCTACGGCTGCCTGGATCGAGCTACGAATCGACGCCGAGTCGGTATCCATGCCGAAGCTCATGTTGATTACCTGCGCGGAATTCGCAACGGCAAAGTCGATTGCCTTCAGAATTGTGAACACGTCCGAGTCGCCGGCATCATCGAAGGCGCGCAGCGGCATAATCATGCTGTCCGGCGCTATGGAGTGAATGATCCCAGCGCAAAGAGTACCGTGACTGTATCCCGACTGATTGACCTGGGGTCCAATCGTCGAAGCTTGTACGCCTGTGACACCAGACGTGGTGATATAATCTTTGGTCGCAGCGTCCGCCTGTGCAGCGATGAGGGCTGCGTCCAGGAAAGCGACGTCGGCTTGATCCAAAAACGCAACGTCGGCCTGATCCAAAAACGCGACGTCCGCTTGATTCAAAATTGCGTTCGAAACCGCATACGGCCGCGCCAGAATAAAGTCATAGCCTGATGTGAACGCGCCGGCCAGCGCCGGATGTGCATAATCGAAAGACGAGTTGATGTCGGCAACGACGACTCCCCTGCCCGTGCCTACCTGCACAGCCGCCGGCCGCCCAATCCTGGTGAAGGCAGGCTGAGTGTCGTACCATCGCGGCGTCAAATTCGAAGCATTAAGAATGATGCCTTGAACGGCGTTAAGCTTCTTGACCCTCAGGTTCGACTCCCAGGCCTGGACACCAAAAAAACGCGCAGTTGCCGCCAACCGCTCCGGGACTTCCACCAGAAATAAATTCTGGCTGGGAATTTGGTCCAGCAGATGTCCGCGCATGAACCTGGCGACGTCTTTGATATTGATATTTATCCTGCGGTCCAACTTCACGATGACCTGTTGGCTGCCTGCAAAGGCCTGCGCAACTCCCATCAAGAGCACAACCAGGAACGACACTGCTCTCGCTTTCATTAAATCGCCTCCCCACGGCTAAATAAGACCGATATCGGGATCTATCGGCCGGAAGCTGATATGACTTTAAGGTTTCGGTCCGTTTTTCACCCATGAGCAGAAACAGAATGCCGTTTCATGCCCAGGGGAATCCGGATTAGCAGGGTGCGGAAAATTGCTCCGAGGAGGCAAACTGCACTGTAGCGGCGGTCTATGACCGCCGGTATTTCGTTGATTCCAGGAAAGACCGGCGGTCATAGACCGCCGCTACAGTTGCTCGAACCGATTTTATAAATGAACGCGGATCGGGCTACCGTACACTTGTTTGGTGCATCCTCTATTATAGTGGGTGGGAGGGGTGCCTTTCGGCAGCGTGCTCGCGCATCGAGCTCATGAGATCGCCCCACCAAAGCCCCATCATCCGGATGAACGACGCGGTATCGAGGCCATGACGTACCGGGTGATCGGGCCGGATTCTGCTCCAGCCTTGATGGGTGACGGTAACGAGAGTGCCGCCGGCGTGCTTCTGGAAGGTCACTTCGACTTTGGTGCTCTCGTCTGGCAAAAAGTTCACCGCGTGCCAGTCCAAGACCAGGCGCGATGGTGGTTCCCAAACAGTAACTTTCCCACTTTCAAAAATCCTTGTGTCGGAACCATTCTCGAGCGACTCGAAAAGGCGGCCGCCCTCGCGAGGCTCCATGTGAATGATTCCCCCACGGCCAGCGATGCGGTATTTCAGGCCCCGGCACCACCACTGATCGATCTCCTCGGTGAAGATACGAAAGGCAACCTCGGGCGTCACGCCGACAATCACGGACACACGAGCTTGATCTCCCGACATCGGTCGATCATCGTTGCTCATTATCCGCGGCCTTTGGGCGTGCGTTCGGCATGTGCTTTGAAAGCCCGCAACTGATCGGTCCAGAAACCCTCCACCTCTTCGATCCAACCCCGAAGCTGCTTGAAGGGCTCTCTTCGAAGGTGCAACAACCGGGAACGGGCATCGTCCTCGAGCATCTCCTCTTCGATAAGTCCCGCCGACAGCAAGACTCGGAAGTGGCGGCTCATTGCAGGGCGGCTCATATCGAGCGCATCGGCCACTTCGCTCGGACGCCTGGGAGACCGGCGCAGCAGATCCACGACTGCTCGGCGCGTCGGGTCTGCAAGGGCCGTCAACGTCCGGTCAAGATCAATTCGCACGGGCCCTCGGGTCTCGGATGCGCTGCATAAACCACCATTGGTGGCCTTCAGGATCTTCCGCGCGATAGGAGCGGTCGCTCGAGTATTGCTCACCGTAGTCCTGCGTTGCAGGTTCCTCCAGGATTTTTGCGCCTGCAGCTCGCGCCTTTTTGCAGTGCGAATCGACATCATCCACGTAGACGCATAGCGCCTGGGTGTTGGCGCCGCCGACCGAGCGCGGACTCCTGCATGGCACCGGCACAGGTCGCTCCGACTTGCCGCCCGCGCTGCCAACCATAATCAAGCCCTCGCCGAACGTGAGTTCCGAGTGCTCAACGCGGCCTCCTTCCCCTTCGATCTTGAGCCGAACCTCAAAGCCAAAAGCTGCGCAGAGCCAATCGATCGCTTTCGCTGCATCGTCGTAAAAAACTGCAGACGAAATCCGGGGCCAGCCTTCCGGTGTTTTTTTCATTGCATTGCCCTCCAGTTATACAGCTGCAATATCGCAATATAGTTAACACAATCATTAACTATCCGCAAGCCGGGAAAAACAAACGTCTACAAAAAGAAAACACGGTCTGTGTCAAAACCAGACGAACATCGGTTCTTTCATGTGCTAAGGTGCGCGCGATGCAGGACGCAATTCACATCAAGACATTCCGCCTCTTCGATCAGGCGCAGGCGCAAAGTTCGGGTAAGGATTTTCAACTTGCCGATTGGGAAGTCGCCCACTTCCACCAATGCACGGAATGCCAGGCCGTTTTTGGTGTGTTCGCCCGTCAGTTGAGAATGAGACTGCCGGCGATGTTCAGCAACGGAGAGATCAACCCCAAAGACGGATATTACAAAAATCTTTGCTGCGACCTGGAATCCCACATTCCCGCGGGAAACGTTTTCCCCGATTGTCCACGGCACGAGAAGCTGCCCACAGTCTGGAGACGGGTTAGAGACGAATCCAGTTCACAGGACCCTCCCGCTGCCGACAAACAGACGGCTGGGGATTGATACCTGTTTTTCTTTCCTTACAACTTTAGTGCGGTCAGAAGACTTCGTCGATTGGCCTGTACCGCTCTGGCTCGGTGTGTCGTATGTATTCGTAGGTCCAACCGGATGGCGTCGAGATTGTCTTCGTCCAGTTAATACCCAGGGCAGAGTAGATCGTCGCAGTGATATCTTCCATTCGAATCGGCCGCTCTCCCGACCAGCCGTAGTCGACGATGAAACCGCCGTTCGGGTCGGTCGCCCCTATGGCTTTGGGTCCTCGCGTTCCACCCCCTGCCAGCAGCGCTACCTGCGCAGCGCGGTAATGATCCCTTCCTTTGCTCGAGTTCAATGGTCCGGGAGTCCGGCCGAATTCTCCCATTGCGACAATGAGCGTCTTTTCAAGCTGACCGCCCGCTTTCAAGTCTTCAAGCAGATTTCCGACTGCCGTATCGAACTCGAAGGCCAGCCTGTACAGGCCCATCGGATTGGACGGGTCGAATAGATCAAAATGGTGGTCCCACCCGCCCTGGAACAATGCGAGGAACCGCACGCCCGCGTCCGCTCGAATAAGATTTCTCGCCAGAAGACATTGGTCGCCAAAGTAATTGTTGCCGTAATGCTCGCTTTCTTTTTTGTCGAGGCGAAATATGGGATCGAGGTCGCGCGTCAACAGGGTGCGTGCCCATTCGGCTGCGACAGCGTTGTCGTCCAGGCCGCCGTACGAACCGGGATTCGCTCCTTCGAGGGATTCGAGGAGTTGGATGCGTTTGGACAAACGGTCTGCGTCTATAGACGCGTGGAGGTTGGGAATGCCGTTCCCTATATAAGTAAAAGGCATTTTGAATGGCGCATATCGTCGAGATAGAAAACCGGCACTGAACGGCAGCAGATCGCCAACGCCAATTGCGAGGAACGGGGGTAAGAAGTCGTCCGGTGTTCTGGAAGATTCCGACTCATAGGCCGTCACCGAACCGAGACACGGCAGTTGGCGGGAAAGGTCCGGAAGATCCGCATACGAGGTCTGGAGATAGTACTGCCCGCGTTCATGGATCGCTTCCCAGGCCTGCAGTGATCGAAGCACAACCAGATCGGCGACATTCCGCGACAGGATCGGAAAGAGCTTATGCGAGAGCGTGACGCCACCGGCATATGACCGGATATCGAGATCGCCCGGGACCCATGGCCCCTCTTTGGGATCCCAGGTCTCCATCTGGCTCGGGCCTCCGAGCATATAAATGAAGATGCATGTACTGGCAGTATTTTTTGCAACGACCGGCGATTGGGCGTATGCGCCGGAGTCAGCGAGTCCTCGCACCAGAGGGCTACCGATTAAACCAGTCAGACTCAAACGCACGAATTGGCGTCTCGAGAAGTGCATCAATGATTGAGGATAAATTCCGGTCTGTTGATTAACGCCCACTGTAAGTCTTCCAACCCGGCTATCCGATCTTCACTCATGTGGACAATTGCGACGCGTTTTTCTTCCGCCGTTGGAGGTCGGGACAGTGTTCGAAGAAAAACCTCTTCCACAACCTCATCGTCTGGCAGCGCTTGAAGTCGTGCGAGACCGGTATCGGCCTGAAAGGTTGTCCGGCTTTTAACGAACGGGTCATTCATGAGCGAGAGACCGGCGAGGATCGAACTATCCGAATCGCGAGGCTTGTACGTCCGATTTCCCCGGCCCAGCAAATCCATGAAAGCTTGCGCTGGACTATTGTGTGGTTCGTTGGTGTCCGGGAGCTGCATTGCCCATCGGACAGGTTCGAGGAACCCTGCGACGTCATATGTTCCGCCTGCTTCCGTGGCCTGCACGATCGAATCATGGATTTCTTCGGCTTCCAGCCGGCGCGTTAGTTTGCGAGCGAATAATCGCGAATATGGTTCCTGCCAGTTGCCGGGATATCCAGCGGATAACTGGTAAGCACTCGACGATGTCATTCGCCTCATGAGGTGACGGAGATTGAATCCTGTATCGATGAAGTCTTGTGCAAGGCGGTCGAGAAGCTCGGGATGAGATGCCTGTGTCTCGTAGTTTGCCAGGTCGAAACCGTCCGGTGGATCAACAATTCCGATGCCCATAAAGTGGGCCCAGATGCGGTTTGCGATGTTTCGCGCAAACTGAAAGTCGGAAGTTAAAATCCTCGCATACTCAGAGCGCAGATTTTCACCTTGCGCCGCCTCTCCGGTGAAAAGGTAGTGCGGCAAATATGGCCCCCCGCTTCGCAGCGGGCGCTGCCCGGGATATCCTGCGATCTCAGACGTGTAGTAGCCATCGGCTGCCTCGCTGATTTCGTACTTTGCGGATCCGTCGCTGGAATCCGGAGATAACAGCCTGACTGTAGTTCGCGCAAAGAAAGCCGATTGCTCCCAGAAATCCGTTCTCGTCTTGTGAGACAGGTAGGCATTGATGGGTTCAAGATGATGCTGCCCGCTATGGCAGGATATACAGAGGGTCGGGATGCCAAGGAACGTGGACGTAATATTGGCTCCCAAATCGTCGAAAAAGTCCTGGCTTGGAGCTCCAGACACATGGTTTCGGAGCAGGTAATTAGGCGGACCCTGACTGGCGCTGCCGCTCGCACGCAGCAGGTCGCGGACCATTTCATCATAGCGTTTACCCTGCTGAATCGATTGACGCAAATACTCGTGCAGCGCGTTCCGTCCCGCGACGGTGATTTCAGGATAGTTCGAGGTGTTCCGGAGCAAGTCGTCAAACCAGGTTGCCCAGCGGTCCGAAAAGGCACTACTTGAGAGAAGCTCGTCGATGACGATTTCACGCTTGCCGGGGCGCGAGTCTTCAAGAAAGGATCGCACTCGAGCAGCAGCCGGTGTTCTCCCAACAAGGTCGATGGTCACCCGGCGAATGAATTCCGCATCACTCGCCAGCGGCGCGCTCGGGACACCTTGTTTTTCAAGCTTTTCGAAAATGTAATCATCTACGAAATTCTGCCTTGCTGGCGAGGCTCCACTGTCGGTAGCAAAAGCACTGGCCACATTCGTCAGTTGCAGCCGGCTTTTGAGTTTCTCCTGCAGAGTAGCTGGATTGAAGGACCATTTCGATGCGGGATAACTTGGACAGTCGTGGCCGCTTGCGGCAGCAATGAAACCCAGCAGGCTCAAGAACAGGGCGATTCTAGTCAACGGACAATGGCCTTCCGCTGGACATCTGTCCTCCTCATCTTATTCCAGTACTCGGAATGTGTACATCTTTGGGACCGATAGGCTAACATTCCGGCCCGCGTAACCCGAAAACCCAACCTCCTGGAGAGTCGAATGATTGGACTGGCGCACAATTTAATTCAGGACTTCCGCTTCGGTCTTCGTTTGATCAAGAGATCGAGAGTGGTGGCTCTCGGCGTCGTGATTTCGTTGGGTCTCGGTATAGGAGCAACAGCGTCCGTCTTCAGTTTCCTGGACTTTTTCATACTTCGGCCGTTGCCTGTGCCTGAATCGGACCGCGTGGTTCGCCTCAGGAACTCCACGCCGGCGAATTCAATAAATTTTTCCTATCCTGAATCCCGCGACTATGTGGAACGGAGCCGAAGTTTCAGTGGCATCGCAACGTACGAGATGACGCTCGTAGGACTCGCCCCAAAAACCGGAGATCAGCCGCGCGTGACACTGGCTATGCTGGTCAGCGGAAATTTCTTTTCGATGTTGCAGGTGAAGCCTGCCGCCGGTCGCGGATTTCTCCCGCAAGAGGACACCGTTCCCGGAAGGGATGCCGTAGCGGTGATCAGCCACGCGGAATGGCAGCGCGATTTTGGCGCCGCAGCGGATGTCGTGGGCCGTGCAGTCGCAATCAATGGCCATGTTTTCACGATTGTCGGTGTTGCGCCGGAAGAGTTCGTCGGTATCGATCCCGTCATTGAACCGGGGATCTATATTCCGCGGATGATGATGCAACAGGCGGACATCACTCTGGACATTTCCAACCTGACGAATCGCTCCGTGCGCTCGATAAATCTCATTGCGCGCCTGAAGCCGCGAGTCACAGTTGCCCAAGCCAAAGCAGATATCGAGCGGATTTCGAAGCAGTTGGAAATGGAGTACCCCGAAACGAATAAGGACACGCGCGCAGCCGTGTTCACGCAGTTGGGATACCGATTAGCCAGAACACCGGATAACGGCAGGATGGGCGTCCTTCTTTTCGGTGTTGTCTTCCTTGTCATGGGAATCGCATGTGTCAATGTTTCGAATCTGCTCCTGTCTACGGTTCCCGCGCGCACCCGCGAAATGGCAGTACGCGTCGCGATGGGAGCGCCTCGAACGCGGCTGCTCCAGCAATTGCTGGTCGAAAGCGTCATTCTCTCGAGCGCTGGAACCCTTGCGGGCCTGCTCATCGCCTCATGGTGCGCCGAGTTCCTTTCCTCGATTCGTATCGGGTCGGACTTGCCGCTTCGTTTCGAGACCCGGGTGGACGCACGCGTCGTGATCTTTGCCCTGGGCGTCGGACTGGCTTCGGCATTTATCTCGGGTGCCGTTCCCGCTTGGCGTTGCTCACGCAACGATCTGAATTCTTTGCTGAAGTCTTCGGAGCCGCGGAACAGACCGCAGAAAACCTGGGGCCGCCAGATACTCGTGGGAGCCCAGGTTGCTGTGACGGCGCTGATGTTGGTTTTTTCAGGGCTTTTTGCAAAAGACCTTCAGATCGCCGCCGTACGGAATCCTGGATTTCGTTTGGACCATGTGCTGACGATGGCTTTTAATCCTTCCATTGCCGGATACGATCGCGAAAAGACCCGCGCCTTTTACACGGAACTCATCGAACGCGTGCGCGCGATGCCGGGCGTCAGGTCGGCGGCAATCGCTCAGGATAAGCCGTTCGGTGTCATGAACAATCCCACGACGGACGTGACTATCGAAGGTTATGAATTGCCGGCGAACCAGCAGTCCATCGCGATCCGCAGTGCGGACGTCGGCAATGGCTACTTTGAAACACTGGATATTCCGATAATCCGCGGCCGCGATTTCGACAGCCGGGATCGTGCAAACGCGCCGAGAAGCGTGATCGTCAACGAAACAATGGCCCAGCGGTTTTGGCCGAATCGAGACCCGATCGGTGCGCACGTGGAAATCAAGGAAGAGGGCGGCGGACCGGCCGAAGTGATCGGAATCGCGCGGAATTCGACGTACGCAAGCATCGATGAGCGGGCTGTACCTTTTCTATATCGAAGTTACGAGCAGGGCGACGCAACCGTGGCGGTGCTCCTTGTTGAAACCGATGTCAGTCCGGAGACTCTCACGTCTGCGATCCGTACGGAGGTTCGCAATATCGCTCCCAATGTGCCGATCTTCGACGTTCGCACGATGCAGGATCACTACCGCGAATACGGACTGTTCGAGCCGCGATTAAAGGCCCAGATATTTACGGCCATGGGCGCTGTGGGTTTGGTTCTTGGAGTTCTGGGGTTGTACGGAGTGATCGCGTATTCCGTGGAGCAGCGCACCCATGAAATCGGCGTCCGCATGGCGGTGGGCGCCTCGGATCGGCAGGTGTTGAGAATGATCCTGCTGCAGGGATTGAGATCGAGCGGCGTGGCCGCCGCCATCGGGATCAGTGTCGCCCTGGCTTTGAGTGGGATGATTCAAGGTTTCGTTTACGTAAATGCACGCGATCCGGCCATCTTCATAGCCGTTCTTCTCCTGATGCTCACTGTAACCGGCGCCGCGTGCTACGTTCCCGCCCGCCGGGCCTCCATGGTTGACCCGAATATCACGCTGCGAAGCTGATCGCCGTGAGCCACCGGCCCGCATTATTCATAATCTCGCTTAAGACGCATGGAATTGAGCGCGGTGTCTGAGCCGCGGAGCGGCGTAAGAATGTAGCCCCGGGCACCAGCCCGGGGTAAAACAGTTGCCCTGCATTCCCAGCCCTGG
>Ga0137418_10001624_pt1 | contig 20788 bp, 19 predicted proteins | sample CZODoug3_1_2_16f_FD_122242 | JGI IMG/M metagenome (GOLD analysis project Ga0137418, IMG submission 122242) | Vadose zone soil fungal communities from Angelo Coast Range Reserve, California, USA - CZODoug3_1_2_16fungal (Hybrid Assembly) | ecosystem: Environmental > Terrestrial > Soil > Vadose...
GACGTACAGGTCGGGTATTGAGCCGTGAAATATATGCCCTGCTGCGCAAGCGGCAGGTACTCCGGGATGCCGACGCTGTGGAGCTTGTCGGAAGGCAACACCGGGTGCACCGCCATCGCAAGGTGTACCAGGATCCCGCGCGGTCAGAGACCCCGTGCATGTACGCAAGCACCTTGTTCGGGAACCGGGAGATCCCACGTCTGTCTGCAGAGGAGAGAACTGTAGACCGAATCGGGAAGTCAAAGGACGTACGCCGATGACGAACGGACGCGGGAAGTCGGACCGTTCCATAGAACCTGTGAAGTGGCCGAAAGCCGAGGAACCGGCAGCGGAGGCGACGGAGGAGAGGGAACGCGCCAAGGGGAACTCGCCCGAGCGCAACGCGCTCCGGACTCAGGGCCCGGAAAGCACGCCCAGCGCGCTCGAGCGGGTACGTCAAGCAGCAAGACAGGCAGCAAGACAGGATAAGAAACAGCGGTTCACAGCGCTCCTGCACCACATCTACGACGTCGAACGACTGCGAGCAGCGTACTTGCGCGCGGTCCTGCTGGGCCATTTCCGCTATTACGGGGTGCCCATGAACGGCCCGGCCCTGTGCGCTTTTCGCAAAGCAGTGGGCTATCTGTGGCGGACGGTTCTGCGCCGTCGGAGCCAGGGTAACCACCTGCCGTGGCGCCGCATGAAGCGCTATCTTGCGCGATGGTTCCCACCGGCTCGTGTTTGTCATCCTTATCTTCTCGTGCGCCTGGGCGTCTTTACCCAAGGTGGGAGCCGGATGCTGTAACTCCGCCTGTCCGGATCTGTGGAGGGGGCCATGAGCGATCATGGTCCCTACTCCGACTATCAGAAGACGAGTCTCCTTCCACCAGACGAGAGCAGGGCTCTCGCCTGAAGCGCGGCCATTCTAGTCGGTTTAGCGAAGCTCGCAAAAAGAAAACGCCATCCGTTAATTCGGATGGCGTCAGCGAAAAACTTCGAGCAGAGCTAGTCGGCAGCCGCGTGCGCCGTTTTTGCAGCACGCACTTCGGATCCGATCCGCATGCCGTAAAACGACCTGTATACGAACGAGACCGAAACCAGGAAGAAGACCAGCGCCAGGAAATGGGTCAACCCAGGGCCCTTCTGCGCGAGGGACACAGCCAACTCCACGGCCAGTAGACCGAAAAGAGTCGTGAACTTGATGACCGGGTTCATGGCTACGGATGATGTGTCTTTGAAAGGATCGCCAACCGTGTCGCCGATAACTGTGGCGTCGTGCAGCGGGGTGCCTTTCTGCTTCATCTCAACTTCAACGATCTTCTTCGCGTTGTCCCATGCGCCGCCAGCGTTTGCCATGAAGATCGCCTGGTAGAGGCCGAAGATGGCGATCGAGATCAGGTAGCCGACGAAGAAGTACGGCTCCACGAACGCGAAGGCCAGCGTCCCGAAGAAGACTGCGAGAAAGATATTGAACATGCCTTTCTGCGCGTACTGGGTGCAGATTTCAACCACCCTCTTGCTGTCGGCGACGGACGCCTTCTCAACTCCCTCCAATCGGATGTTGGCCTTGATGAATTCCACTGCGCGGTAGGCGCCTGTGCTCACCGCCTGCGTGGAAGCGCCCGTGAACCAGTAGATCATGGCCCCCCCCGTGATCAGACCTAACATGAAGGGCGCATGCAGCAGAGACAGGTTGTTCACGTTTTCCGTGAGGCCTTTCGTGAGCGCCATGATGATGGAGAAGATCATCGTCGTAGCCCCGACCACGGCTGTGCCAATCAGCACCGGCTTGGCCGTCGCTTTGAACGTGTTGCCGGCGCCGTCGTTCTCTTCGAGGAGGTCTTTGGCGCGGGAGAAATTGACATCGAAACCAAAGTCTTGCTTGATCTCTCTTTCGATGTTGGGAATATGCTCGATCAACGAGAGTTCGTAGACGGACTGTGCATTGTCGGTGACCGGACCGTAGGAATCTACGGCGATTGTCACAGGGCCCATACCCAGGAAACCGAAGGCAACCAGCCCGAAGGCGAACACAGCGGATGCCACCATCAAACCCGCGAGGCCCATGGTGCTGATGTAGTACGCCACGGACATCAGCGCGACCATCGACAACCCCAGCCAGTATGCCGAGAAGTTGCCCGCCACGAAGCCGGAAAGAATCCCGAGCGAAGCCCCCCCTTCCTGCGCGGAAGCGACGACTTCCCGGACGTGCCGCGACTCGGTCGACGTGAAGACTTTCACCAGCTCCGGAATCACCGCTCCCGCCAAGGTGCCGCAAGAGATAATCGAGGCCAGCTTCCACCACAAGGTCGTGTCGCCGTTGAGTTCGGGCACGATGACCGCTGACACCACGTAGGTGAGAGCGATCGAGACAACGGAAGTGATCCAGACCAGCGAAGTCAACGGTGCCTCGAAGTTCATGCGGTCGACGTTGCTGTATCGAGCCTTGGCGATGGCGGCGTTGATGAAGTAGGCGGCCGCGCTGGCCACCAGCATCATGATGCGCATGACGAAGATCCAGACCAGCAACTGGACCTGCACGGTCGGACTCTTTACCGCCAGCAGAATGAAGGTGATCAGGGCCACGCCCGTGACGCCGTATGTTTCGAACCCGTCGGCCGAAGGTCCGACCGAGTCTCCCGCGTTGTCACCGGTGCAATCAGCAATGACGCCGGGGTTGCGAGCGTCGTCTTCCTTGATCTTGAAGACGATCTTCATGAGGTCCGACCCGATGTCGGCGATCTTGGTGAAGATGCCTCCCGCGATGCGTAGAGCGGCCGCTCCCAGCGACTCGCCGATGGCGAAGCCGATGAAACAAGGACCCGCGTAGTCGCCCGGGATGAAGAGCAGGATGAAGAGCATAATCAGCAGCTCAACGCTGATCAGCATCATGCCGATGCTCATGCCGGCCTCGAGGGGAATTCGGTAAATGGGGTACGGCTTGCCCTTCAATCCAGCGAATGCCGTGCGGGAATTGGCGAACGTATTTACACGGATGCCGAACCACGCCACCCCGTAGCTGCCTCCAATCCCGACCAGGCTGAACATCAGGATGATGGGCAACGTGACGCCAATCGACTTGCCGGGGACGGGAGCAAGCCATCCGAAATACAGAGCGATGATGAGCGCGATGAATGCCCACAGAATCAGGATGAACTTGCCCTGCGTGACGAGATAGGTCTTGCAGGTCTCGTAGATCAACTCCGAGATCTCGAGCATAGCGCGGTGCACAGGCAGGTTCTTCAGCTTGGTGTAGATGGTGAGACCGAAGAGCAGTCCGAAGACGCAGAACAACAATCCGACCAACAGGAGTTTGTGGCCGTCAATCCTTCCCAGGAACGTTACTTGAGAAAGGTCGGGCAGCGTCAAACCAGCTTCGCCGCCGGCAGTGTCTCGGGCCGGTTGCGCCAGGGCCATGGAGGAAGTTGTAAGGATCAGAGCAGCGACGGACGCAGCCGTCTTGCGAATTCGGCATCCCAGGGATGTAGCGGTCGCCATCCATGTGCGCATAGGAGAGTCCTCCGATATGAAGAGAGTTGCGGGATCAATATGCGTCTGGTCCAGCGTACCGGCGTGCGACGTCCCCCAGACGTCTCCTAAAAGCGACGCCCAGGTTAGCGCTTTGCCGGAGTTCCGAACACGCTTCCACTGCAAGACATTAAATAAAGGAGTGCTGGAGCTTGGCCGCGTCGGATTAAGTTCGCGCTTGCCCAGCCTTGGGAGAGGGTAGAACCGGTCCCAGGGCAGACCATCGCGCAAAACGGGCATTTATAACACGTCGGGGGAGGGAGGTCAAACCCTCGAAAGTAGACGGCCCCGGAGAAACGATTCGGCACCGCAAGCACCGATGAATCGACGGCTGGGGCCGAATTCTCGTTGGCACAGCACAAATTTCGGGATAAGAATGTCCGGGATTTGTGAACCCGCGTCTATGGCTTCACCCCCAACTGCCAGAAAAGGAAGGAGTAGACGTCGGTGCCTTCCTCGATCTGCTTGCTGACAGGTTTTCCCGCACCGTGGCCTGCCTTGCTTTCGATGCGCAGCAATATCGGGCGCTCGTGACTGTTGCCGTTCTTGGCTTCGGCTTGCATGAGCGCGGCCATTTTCTTGGCGTGCATGGGGTCAACCCGGGTGTCGGTGTCCGCCGTCATAAAGAGGATTGCCGGATACTCTGCGCCAGGTTTCACGTGATGGTAAGGCGAATAGGCGTAGAGCCACTCGAACTGCTTCGGATCCTCGGACGAACCGTACTCCGGAATCCAGAGCTTCGCGATCTGGAAATTCTGGTAGCGGAGCATATCGAGCAGCGGAACGGCGCAGACCACCGCGCGGAACAGCTCGGGACGCTGGGTAATCATCGCTCCCATCAGCAGGCCTCCGTTCGACCCGCCTTGGATCGCGAGATGATCGTCGTCGGTGTACTTCTCCGCGATCAGATATTCGGCGGCAGCAATGAAGTCGTCAAAGACGTTCTGCTTTTTCTCAAGCATGCCTGCCCGATGCCAGTCTTCGCCGAACTCGGCACCTCCCCGAAGGTTGGCAACCACGTAAACACCACCATGTTCCAGCCACAGATAGGTGCTGCGGCTGAAGGAGGGCGTGAGGCTTACGTTGAAACCTCCGTAACCCGTGAGTAGCGTCGGGTTGTGTCCGTCTTTCACGAGACCTTTCTTGTGAACGATGAACATGGGCACGCGCGTGCCATCCTTTGAGTGGCACCACTCCTGCTGAACTTCATAAGCGGATGGATCGATGGAGGGTGCGTCAACCTTGGCCCAGAGCGAACGATTGTGCTCACCCAGAGTGAAGCGATAAATGGACGGCGGCACTGTGAATGACTGGAAGCCGAAGAAAATTTCGTTTCTGTTCCACTTACCACCCGAGCCAAAGACGCTGCCGATGGTCGGCAGTGCGATGTCCTCGAGTTTCTTGCCGCCGAGATCAAAAAGCTTCAACTGGGAACTGGCGTTGTGTTCGTATTGCGCGAACAATTTTCGACCGAAGACGGCTGCGCCCTTCAGCACGGCCTCGGTCTGCGGGATGATCTCTTTCCAATTCTGGCGCCCGGGATTGGCGGCATCCGTGACGAGAACACGGTAACGCGGTGCGTCTTCGTTTGTCGTGATGTAGATCTTGCCGTTCAGGAAATCGCCGGAGTAGAGAGCTTCCTTGCCTTCGGTGATACGCACAGGAAGCGTGCCGGCCTTCAGGTCGGCGAGGTACAGTTCAGTCTTAGTCCATCCCTGGGACACGTCGATCAGAAGCCAGCGGCCGTCTTCGGAGAGGTTCAGATTCGGCCACCATTCGGGATTCAGCCCTTCGCCAAAGATGAGAGTATCTTTCGCAGGATCACTACTCAGGGCGTGATAGAAGACGTGGCGGTTGTACATTTCCTGCCCTGCCGCGACGTCACCTTTCTTTGGGTACCGTGTGTAGTAAAAGCCGGAGTTGTCAGGTTTCCATGCGATGCTGGCCGCGCGAGTTCGATCGATGGTGTCTGGCAGCAGTTTGCCGGTCGCCGTTTCGATCACGTGCAGCGTGCTGATCTCGGACCCACTGGGAGAGGTTCCGTAGGCGACGTACTTGCCGTCGTCGCAAGGGAACCACCAGTCGAGGGCGATGGTTCCATCCGCGGCGAGTTGGTTGGCGTCGACGAGGACCCGGTCTTTGCCTTCGAGACTTTCGCGGACATACAAAACCGGCTGGTTCTGCATGCCCTCCCGGCGAGTGTAGAAGTAATACTTGCCGCCGAATTGCGGCACGCCGATGCTGCCGATGGTCAGGAGCTGTTCGAGTCGCTTCTCGATCTTGTCGCGTCCGGCTAGCACGTCGAGCATGCCGCGGGTGTAGGCTAGCTCCTGACCGACCCAGGCCTGGGTTTCCGGACTCTTGGAATCTTCGAGCCACCGATAGTTGTCCACGATGGTGCGGCCCTGGATTGAATCTTCTACCGGAACCACCTTGGTTTGGGGGGGGGCGGCCGTGCCGGAAGCGGGACTGTCTCCAGCCCAAACGGCACCGGCAAAGATCAAAAGGCACACGGAAATCCAGAGCAAACGGAGACCTCCTGACATACGCACCTCGCTTGAAAACTGGGGCAGGGAACTAGGGTAGCAAAACTGGCCGCTCGAATGGAGACTCGCACGGAGGGTCCGAGGATGGTGGCCCAAGAGCCATGTTCACAGACGACGGGACCAAATGTTATGATCAGAAGCGACACGACATCAGGCGTGCCCGTCCACGTCTGGACGCCCACTCCTCAGTAGCTCAATGGCAGAGCATCCGGCTGTTAACCGGAGGGTTGTAGGTTCGAGTCCTACCTGAGGAGCCATTCTTTTCAGGCGCTTAGTTAACATTCTGGCATGTGATCTCTCCGATACCCGGGGGCTATCAGCCTGGGCAGTCAAGAGGAACTTCCCCAGGACGGGAAACTCTCTTTTGTCGTGAAAAGCGAGATCCCGGAAGCATTCCAACACACCGAGAAAATTGAGGTTGCCAACGAAGACGGATCGCTTGACGCTCTGCTCGGCCTTGAAGATGGCTCCTTGACGCTGGAAGATCCCCGAAACGTGCTGGTGGAACTGGAGCCACTCAAGGTCTTCGGTCGCGCGTGCTTCGGCACGCTTCGATTTCGTCCAGTCCAGTCCGACGGAAAAAAAGGCGATTGGCAGTCGCTTGCTATTGTCGTGCGCGTTCCTTTCCTCACCGAGATTCAGTGTCTCAAGAGCTCAGACAAGCTGTGCTCTCTTAGCGGCCCTAATCTTTTCTCATTGACTCGGTGGCCTCCGAACGGGAATTCACGAACAATGTTCGTGTCCCAGAGGGTTTTATGGACTCCGCGATCAGCGTGCCCCGTCCAGCGGGCGACGCTCTGTACATCAGGCTGAGGGATGACCCATCGATCGTGAGTATCGCTGCGCCCGCAGGGATGCCTGCGAGCACAAAATCCTCCTCACCCCCGCGGCGAAAGCCCAACAAGACGTTCAACTAATCCGGCCAATGTTGTTCTGGCGTAGGGTCCTGCGGAAGGTGTGAAAGCCAAGGTGCGCAGGTGCGGAGAGATCACTCCGGCACAGATTCAGCCCCCGCTGGATCCGTCTGAACGATTGACGGCCGATTGACCGGCCAATGTGCACTCATTTTGGGGTTAGATCATCGAGTTCGTGGTCGATGTTGAGGAGCCGCTGCGTGAGTCGGCGAAGTTTGCGGCGAGCCTTATCTTCCAGCTGGGGCTGGAGTAGCCGGAGAAGATTGTGGGTAGCGGCGATGGTCTGACGAATGGTAGCGAGGTCGAGCCGGGCGGGGCCAGTAGCGCGCACCGTGTGAAATTCTGTCTTTGCTTCAGTGTCGTGCCAACTCCGCTTGCTGCTGGCGCCCCAAGGGATCGCGACAACTAAACCAAACAGCCCTATTGCGACCACGACGCTGCCCCAGATCATCAATCCCACAAATCCGATACGCACAATTACCATCCATTCAAAGAGACTATCAACACTAAAAGGCGCCGAGCCGCAGCGGTTACTGTCACGACAATTCCAACGAGATTCTCATGAAATGACAGTATCGCCGAATTGACGCCAGCACCATTCACGATCTAGATACCTCGCGTGTCGAGATGCGGTCCGGAGAGGAAACTTCTGAAGCGGAAAGTCGCCGAACAGAACAGAATATGCGCAATCTGCCACCATGAGTTCACGGACTACAACGACGTTGTGCCTTATGCCGATATCGGCATAAGGTACGGAATGCCGACTTTGGGAATATGCCGACCGGATTGCGTATCATCGGCGTCGGCACGCATTTCATAATTTTGAGATCGGCATAGTCCCGACGGACGCACAGAGAGGAAACTCCTTCTGAACCTGAAAGGAGGTTCCCGATGAATGATCCGTCCCGGGTATTCGTATCCGGTCCCTTTGCAGCTTTTAGAGAAGGATTCTTGCGCTCACTTCTTAAGTGGGGGTACACGCCGGACTCCGCGGCCAACCAACTCCACCTTATGGCGCATTTGAGCCGCTGGGATCGGTCTCGCAAACTAAGCACAGATCTATGGTTGCCTGTTCGGTTCCGGACACCTAAAGGTCGGCTGCGGACACATTTTAAACACTGGTTCGAATCGCGGTACTCTGTTGTCCTTTGCCGTCAAGGGGTTATGTTTCGGTTAGATTGGAAAAGTTCTTGCTGGAAGAAACAAATCCGTGATCGTTTCGCCTTACCATTTGGCCGCGCCCCCTGTGGCATTGCGTGGAAACGGGAGGACCAATCGAGATGGGAGCACTAGGTCAAGATCTTCGCTACGCGCTGCGGCAGTTGCGCAGGAGACCAGGGTTCACTGCGGTAGCAGTTCTTACGCTTGCGCTGGGTATTGGCGCGAACACGGCCGTTTTCAGCACGCTCAACGCTGTTCTGTTGAGGTCGCTTCCGGTGCGCGACCCCGAGAACGTCTACACAGTTGTGCTGGTCAATGGCGGCACACAGCCGCCGAATACCGACGGCACGGGAAACGGCAACACATCTTTTTCTTTCCCGGTGTTCCAGGCACTGCGACAGGAAAAGCGCGTCTTTAGCGATCTGATCGCGCACGTTCCGCTGGGCTACGGCAAAGTGCCAGTGCGTTATGGCGAGACTCCAACCGAGAAGCAGGGCGAGGAAGTCAGCGGAAACTACTTCGGGGGGTTGGGGGTACACATTCTGCGAGGGTCCGGTTTCACCTCAAACGATGAAACTGATCACAACCTAGTAGTTGTTCTGAGCTACAGCTTCTGGACGGAGACGTTCTCGCGGAATCCTCGCGTGATTGGGCAGACTCTCTTCATCAAGGGAATTCCGTTCACGATCATCGGCGTCACTGCACCCGGGTTCTACGGCGTGCAACCAGCACAAGCAGTGGATTTCTGGATTCCGTTACAGAGCCGGCCCGAGCTGAATGCCTGGGGAGTGCCCGCAGCCCAGCATGCTTTACTTAATTCGACCAAATGGTGGGCGCTGCCATTGATTGCGCGTCTACAACCAGGAATCACACCTGAGCAAGCGGAAAAAGCATCGCAGCCGACGTTCTGGCAAGCAGCTACTGAACCTTTAGGCAAACTCGACTTCAAAACCTGGCCGGCGCACCTCGGCTTTGAGCCCATCCGCGGCATTGGCGGTTACGCCGAAAGTTATCGTGAACCGGTCAAGATCATGATGGTGCTGGTAGGCTTGGTCCTGTTGATCGCGTGCACGAATGTCGTGCTGCTGATCCTCGCACGAAACGCGGCGCGCGAACGCGAGTTCGCCGTGCGCCTGGCCATCGGAGCGGGGTCCGCCCGAGTCTTTCGACAACTGCTTACCGAGAGCCTGCTCCTGGTAAGCGCAGGAGCAGGAGTCGGCTGGTTGCTTGCAGTTGGCGCAACGAAGGCTTTGGCAGTGTGGGCCAGAATTGAGGGCGGGCTTGCACCCGATCAGCGCGTGCTGATCTTTACCCTCACCATCACCTGCCTTGTGGCTCTTCTGTTTGGACTCATTCCGCTACGATCGGCTTTGCGGATTTCTATCGAACAGGAACTCAAGAGCAGCGGTTCCGGAGTGACTCTGCGTCGGAATCGCATGTTCGGGGGCAATCTGGCCGTCGCGATGCAGGTCGCAATGTGCCTCTCCCTGCTGGTGGCTTCGTCCCTCAGCGTGAGAAGCCTGCTCAATTACAAGCGGCAGGATCTCGGAATGCAGGCCGAGAGCCTTCTTGTCTTCGATCTGAATCCGCAAGGTCTCAATAGCAACACGCAAGCGAACTCGTTTTACGAACGATTACTGGAGCGGGTGAAGACGGTTCCAGGAGTACACGCTGCGTCGCTGGTGCGGACACGGCCAGGTTCAGGTTGGAGTAACACGAGCGGTATTACCGTGGATGGACGGGACATGCGCCAGGATGCAGGACCGCATGTCTCGGTGGGAGAGAATTACGTTGGCCCAGATTTCTTTCACACGTTAGGAATTCCGCTACTGCAGGGGCGCGATATATCACAGGCCGATACATCCGTGGGCCCGCTAGTAGCCATTGTCAATGAGACCTTCGCCGAACGCTTCTTAAGAGATGGCACACTGGGCCACCGAATCGGCGACCGGCCTGGCGCGGAAATTGTTGGCATGGTGAAAGACAGCAAGTACGCGCGCGTCCGCGAACAAGAACTGCCGGCCGTCTACTACCCTCTGAGTCAAACCGGGATGCTGGGACAAATCACAGTTGAAGTAAGGGCTGTCGGTGACCCATTAACCCTTCTTCCGGCGATGCGGCGGGTGGTGCGAGAACTCGACCCAGACCTTCCCGTGCAGAAACCGATGACGCAGGCCGCGCAATTTGCGGAGACCTACTTCACCCCCAAGCTGTTTGCCTGCCTAGCAATGGGATTCGGAATCTTAGCAGTCGTGCTGGTTGCGAGCGGACTCTACGGCACGCTCGCCTACCGCGTGCAGCGGCGAACTAGTGAAATCGGTGTTCGAATGGCGTTGGGTGCACCTCGTGTGAGTGTCCTGTGGATGGTGACCAGCGAAAGCCTGCTGATGCTCGCGATGGGCTTCGCCCTCGGTTTGCCGCTCTCGTTCATGGTGTCGCGATTCCTGCAATCGCAACTCTGGAAACTCAGCTATCTCGATACTTTCAGCTTCTCAATTGCGATTGCGCTGACATTCCTTGTCGCAGTCGCGGCGGCCTTCCTCCCCGCCCGCCGCGCGGCAAAGATCGATCCCATGGTGGCGTTGCGCTACGAGTAATCGCTCATAAATTCGTGAGCGGCCAGAAATCGCATGTCCGGACTATGCCGACCGCGAAATCACAATACGTTCGCGTCTGCGGATGAGAACCCATCAAGTCGGCATATTCTCAAAGTCGGCATTCTGTGCCAGACCACAAGGATCCCAAAGGTATGGGAGGGGCGTGGAGAGACGACCATCCGGACAACATCCGGGCAGTCCCGAGTTGCGGCCCCAGCACAAGCCGAAGGTTCACCTGCAAGGGATCGAAGAACTGGTGACGGACAAGGGCTACCACAGCGGTGCGGTGGTCAAACGGGTGACGAGCTATGAGGTGCGCAGTGCGAGGCGACTACGGCAAGGCAGTGCGCGAAGCTGCGTTCGACCGCCTGGTTCCTACCGCCGTGCTGGGTCTAAGAGGAGACACATTATGAGTCGCTTGGACCTATAGACGAGTCTGTCCGTCTCCGGAACAGGTTGCTTCATTTTATGTCTTCACGCTTTTTCCGCACTGACTTAGGGTTTCCAGACCTCCTGATTGCGGCGTGGCACACTGCTTGCTGCGAACACGAACAATCCTGCTCGGGGCGGAAGTCTATCTTGGCTAAGACACCAGGCCAAAGTGGGTTGTTCTCAGCCGACCTCAGGGCAGCGCGCCCTCTTCGAAGATTCCGAGATGGAGGAGAACCATGAAGAGCATTACCAGATTGTTACCGTTTCTCTTGTTGGGCACGCTACTCCTGGCCCTGATTGGGTGCAACGGGAAAAGCATGGCTCCGCAGATGTCGGCCGCGTCGGTGCAGTTCAAAGTCGGCGACGATCCGTCGGACCAAGCACTTGCCTTCGAGATAACCATCAAGTCGGTCGTACTCAACAGCAGCACAGGCAGCACGCCCAACGTGCTGTCCGGCTCGGTGGACATCGAACTCACCCATCTCGCCGGGACCTTTGAACCACTAGCCCTCGCCAACGTCTCGCCCGGAACTTACAACAGCGCTAGCATCACGCTCGGTGCTGCCGAGCTCAAATTCTTAGATCCGAACACGCAGACGGTAAAGGAGCAGCAGTTTCCTGCCCCCTCCAGTGCAGTGACCGTCACGTTCACCCAGCCCATCGTGGTGGGCAGCACCCCCACCATTGTGAACATTGACTTCAACCTTGGCATGGCGCTCACCTTCAACGGCACTGACTTCAGCTTCGATCCGAGCAGGATCACCGTGACTCAGGTCAGTATCGGAGCCGAGAACGGCCAGGGCCCCGACAACGGTCAACTCGAGGACGTCTCCGGCATGGTAACGGGAATTTCCGGTACGCTTCCGGGCGGATCGTTCACCATTTCCACCGACGAAGCCAACTCCTCGCTGACCTTCAACACAGACAACAATACGGTCTTTGAGCCGTCGGTGGCCGCAGTAACGGTAAACACCCTCGTGGAGGTGGACGCCACAACCCAAGCGGACGGGTCCCTGTTAGCCAAGAAGGTGAAGGCGGAAGTGGAAGAAGAAGCTGGTGGGGAGGTCAAGGATGAACTGGAGGCGGAGGGAGTCGTCACCACGCGCACTCCAATGCCACCGAGCCCTGTGACGTCGTTCACCATCATAGTGCAGGACCGGGCATCGCAGGGCACGGTCACACCCGCAGCGGGCAACACGTTAACGGTTAACGTCGTGGACGGGACCAAGTTCAGGGTCAAGCTCGACAGCCTGCCCGCCAGCTTCACCTTTGACGCCACCTCGCTCAACGTGGCCCAGAGGATCGAGGCCGACACCGACAAGCCCGATACCAGCACGATCACCGCCACCACGGTGACACTGAAAAAGCAAGCCTTGACTGGGACGGTCTCGGGCCTCTCCGGGAACAATTTCACACTTACGGTGGACGCTAGCTCGTTCTTCGCGTCCCTCACGGGAAAGACAACCGTGGCCGTGACTACACAATCCGGAGCGACGATCAACGGCAGCCTCATGAACACTGCCAAGGCTCGCGTGCGTGGTCTTTTGTTCTTCGATCCGGTTGGCGGGACCTACTCGCTCCTGGCAACTCAGATCGATATCAACCCCTGAGGCCCTTTCAAGGCCCTCCCCCACCCGGCTGCGCTGGTCGCAGCCGGTTTTCTTTCTCGGAATCTGCTGCGCGTAACACTTGGTCAATTGTCGGAGTCGAGAGAATCGGCTAGGACAGAGTTCACACGGGTTTCGATGGAGCGGTCATTGCTGAATCAATGTGAATGCTCCAGACCCGGCGCTGGTTCCGAGCACGTCAAAGTGGCGTGGAATGTCACGCGACGGAAGGCCATGACTCGTACGTTGCAAATCGGAGTGACCCGCTTCCTATTTGATGGTTCGACGGAGTAACTTTGTGAGTGAAGTCTACGGCGGTCGCCGGGTCCAACCGGTGCCACGGAGAACTGGACAGTCCGGATCGTTCATTCTCCGTTTAACCGCAACCTGCTACTATGACGCGCGATCGCGACGGAAAAGACCCGGGAGGGGGTACCCCTGCGCATCTTGCTGGTTGAGGACGAGTTAAGTGCTGCCCAGATGCTAGCCAAAGGCCTCCGTGAGCGAGCCTACGCCGTAGACGTGGCGACCGACGGCGAGGAGGCCCTCTATCGGGCGAGCATCAATGACTACGATCTCGTCATTCTAGACGTATTGTTGCCGCGGAAAGGCGGCTTTGCAGTTTGCCGGGAAATGCGCGCCGCCGGCTCGGCCGTTCCGGTGCTGATGCTGACGGCGCGCGATGCTGTGGCAGACCGTATCGCGGGTCTGGACACCGGCGCCGATGATTACCTGACCAAACCGTTTGATTTGCACGAACTGCTAGCCCGCGTGCGAGCGCTACTGCGGCGCGGACCAGTCTTGCGAACAGAAGCTATACAGCTCGCTGACTTGACTATCGACACCCAGGCGCGGCGGGTGCGGCGTGCAGGCCGCACTATCGAGCTTACCGGCAAAGAATACGCGCTTCTGGATTACCTCGCTCGGCACCCTGATCGGGTGGTGGGCCGCGCCGAGATCGCCGAACACGTCTGGGATGAGAACTTCGACCCCTTCTCCAACCTAATCGAGGTCTACATGCAGCGGCTTCGGCGCAAGATCGATGAAGGCCATTCCCGCAAGCTGCTGCGCACGATACGCGGCGGGGGCTACATGCTTTCTTCCGGAGAGACGGCCACGGATGCTTGATTCGGTGCGGCTGCGGCTCACCCTATGGTACGTAGGTGTGCTGAGTCTGATACTTATAGGCTTCAGTGTAGCCATTTACATCTTTGTCCAGCGAAGTCTCTACGAACGCCTGGATGCCAGTTTGTATTCCACGTTGGAGGCGGTGTCGGTCACGCTGGAACATCAAGGTGAGACCGGGGAGATAGGAGGTGAAGCGACGGCAAGCGCACTCCAAGAGCTGCACCGTCCGAACCAGGCAATCGCCGTCTTCGATGCACGAGGACAGTTGTTAGCAGAACAAATGGCCGAAGGTGTGGTTCACGTACGGTTCCGGTCATCGGGGGTAGCGTCCTTGAGTTCCACTAGTTTGTATTCACTGCCTGAACAGAATTCCGAAAGTGACGATAGCTGCCGGGGGGTTGTGGGGCACATCCGCGTACCGCCTAGGGACACGGCTTACGCGATTGTGATCAACCAGTCGCTGGAGCCTGTTAGCGAGCATTTGGATCTACTGCAAGACATTCTTTACGCGGCCGTACCGCTCGCGCTCACACTGACGGGCCTGGGCGGGTGGTTCCTGGCGCGCAGAAGTCTGCAACCAGTGGCGGCGATGTCGGCGCGTGCTCAACGTATTAGCGCTGAAAACCTGGACCAACGGCTCCCAGTTGCAAACCCACGGGACGAGCTTGGCAGTCTCGCCGCCACTTTCAACGAACTGCTGGGACGACTCGGCACTTCCTTCTCCCAACAGCGGCAGTTCATGGCAGATGCCTCGCATGAGCTGCGCACACCACTTTCGGTCATACGAACTACTTCCGCGGTGACGCTGCAGCAAGAAGACCGAGAGAAGAGCGAGTACCGGGAAGCTCTCACAATCGTCGAACAACAGGCCCGCCGCTTATCGCGTATCGTCGAGGACATGTTTGTGCTCGCTCGCGCCGACGCCGGCCACCCTTCCTTGCAAATCACGGAGTTTTATCTCGATGAGCTACTGGCGGAGACTACGCGGGCTGCCGCGGTGCTTGCTTCTCAAAAGAGTCTTCAGCTGGAGGTGCCGCCGCTTCCAGAGGCGCCTTTTCGAGGGGACGAAGGACTACTCCGACAGATGGTGTGGAACTTGCTGGACAACGCGATCAAATACACACCGAAGGGCGGTGCGGTCCGAATCGCACTTGTGTCCCGTGACGCCGAGTGCGTAGTCACAGTTGCCGATACAGGCAGCAGCATCGCCCCGGAGATCCAGCCACTCATTTTCGAGCGCTTTTACCGTGCCGACAAGGCACGGTCGCGTTCGGAAACCATGCATGAGGGTGGAGCGGGACTCGGTCTCCCGATCGCACGCTGGATTGCCGAGGCTCACCATGGTCGCCTTGAACTGCAGCACTCAGGCGAAACCGGCAGCACGTTTGTTGTTTTCCTGCCTCGCGCCTGACTCCCGCTGCTGCAGATTGTGGCACGCCTGAGGCCTAACTCTTAGGCGGTGAATTTATGTTGCGTTCATGTCACGGAAGCTAGGATTGGGCCTTAGCAGGCACCCCGCCTGCACGAATCCGAACGAGCAACTCTCCTTGGTGGAGGCCACAAATGAAAACACGTTTACTCTTAGTCTTGTCGGTTATCGGGCTCACGTGCACCGCAACGCGAGCTGCGGGAGAAGCCAATTTCTGTAAACTGACATCGCAGACAGCTTTGCGTTCCTGTCAGCTGGGGGCCCAGGGTGACCTCTGGCTTGCCCTAGGCAAGTGCGACAACGTCTCCGATCCAGCTGAGCGGAAAGCCTGCAAACAGCAAGCACCGGTAGATCTCAAGGACGCGCTCGGCCAATGTGACGCTCAGCATTCCGTACGGCAGGCCGCGTGTCAACGACTGGGCCGCCAACCTTACGATCCGGTCATCGATCCAGCAAACTTCATCGACACGATTGACAATCCTTACTTCCTGTTAACCCCGGGCACGGTTTTTGTTTACGAGGGGCAGACGAAGGAAGGTCTTGTGCACACCGAATTCTTTGTTACCCGCAAGACCAAACAGATTCTCGGCGTGACCACCGTGGAAGTCCATGACACCGTGACTACCAACGGCGAGCTGACGGAGGACACCCTCGATTGGTTCGCTCAAGACAAGGATGGGAATGTCTGGTACTTCGGAGAGAATACGATGGAACTGATCGGTGGACGCCCTTCAACCCTGGCGGGCACCTTCACCGCTGGAGTTGATGGCGCCAAGCCGGGAATCATCATGGAGGCGCATCCGGCCATCGGCGATTTCTACCGCCAGGAATTCGCTCTTGATGAGGCTGAGGACTTCGCAGAAGTCAAGAGCTTGTCCGATACCGTTACTGTGCGCGCGGGCAAATTCGCCCAGTGTTTAAGGACCCGGGAGACCACACCATTGGAGCCGGACCTCAAGGAAGCCAAGTGGTATGCCCCGGGAGTCGGCAATGTTCTTACCAAAGACCTAAGCACTGGGGAGAAAAGCGAACTTATTCGTATCGAATTCAGGTAAAGGAAGGAAACTGGCAGAAAGGACGTCGAGGAAAAATACAGGGCATTTTCTCATCCAGAATGCGCTTGACAGCGGCCAAAAAGCGATCCGCCGACAGGCTTCCTCTCTGCGAGCTCGTGGCCAAGTTCGGCGACTTCGGTAGGCGGTGCATCGGGGGTTAGGACTGTTCCTGGTGCGTTGTATGTTGGGGGCAAGGGGGCAGCGGTAAACAGTAATCGCGTCTGCTTGATGATGGAGATACTGGTGATGACACGAAGAATCAGATTCCGGCATGCTTGGGGGCCCGCGGTTTTGGTGACACTCGAGCTTCTTTTCACACCATCTTTTGCGTTGAAACGGCCTCGAGCGTCGAAGCAGAAGATTGTTGCCCAGAGGCTTGTAGAGGAGGCGGTATCGAAACACCCTGAAGTCGCAGAAATCGAGCTAGCGGTGCGATCTTCAAGTGAGTGCTCGACCATCGCCGACAGCGAACTTAAGGGTATTGGCGAAAAGTGCGACCACGACGAACTAGAGGCGATGCAGACCGGGGAACCGTTCATTGAGAAGGAGAGTGACGGATTCGATGTCACGATGCCACTTCACGACTCGACTGGGAAGATCATCGGAACCGTCGGCATGGATTTCAAAGCCGAACCGGGTCAGCAAAGATCGAGTGTCGTCGAGCGGTCAAGGAAGATCGTGCAGGACGTTGAAGAACAAATTCCATCAGAAGCAAGGCTACTCGAGCCTGTTGACTGAGAATTGGTTAGAATCACTGGCCAGACGGCGAAACCTCGTGAGGGTAGAAAAGCTGCCGACGGATGGACCAAGTCGTGGAAACAGGACTGGCAGCTCAAGACTGAGGACTCAGCACCGCTGTGCATCAAACCCTCCGTGCTCGTGATTCGTAACACATTGGATCTGCGTGCTCCAACCTTCCCGATCTTCGCGGGTCGAAACTACATCATTTCGGCTCTGTATTATGGACAAGGGAACGAGCGACATCACCGCGAAAAAAGGGATCGGGCCCCAAGCCTAGAAAGCACGGGGCCCTGATCTTGCGACCTGAGTTTCCACCGGTTAGTCCACTCGCATGCTGCCGAACCGCCCTCCCCAAGTCCCTGCCCAAACTCTGACCATTGGCTCCTCACAAGACCGAACAGAACCTCACCGGCCGACACGCAGGGATATCGCAAGTCTCTGTAAAGTAAAGAAATTGTGTTGCTAGGAAAATGAATAGTTGGACTCAAAATCCGCCGAGGTTCACCCCTCGTGGGGGTTCAACTCCCCCTCCCGGACGAGCGCACTCCACCAGCGCTCTGGAGTTGTAGTCGTCGCCGTATTGCCTTCGATCTTGATTACCAGCGAACAACCAGCTTCGGATCTGACACCCGGTGGATTTACCGGGGACTCTGCACAGTAATTAGCAGCAGTGGATAGCACTCCGACACGAACCAAAAGGCCACAAAGGACTGATTCTTAGGAGTCAGCAGCAATTGCCAGCAATTGAGAGAAATGCCTTCCTTCCTACTGTTAACCGGAGGGTTGTAGGTTCGAGTCCTACCTGAGGAGCCATTCTTTCAATGGCTTAGGATTCCCCGCGTGCAGTTGGCGTGCTGTTTGCAAAAACCAGCCCGGACACCTTCTCCAGCGCCTGGCCGATCCTCCCGTCCACCACACCGCCATAGATCGTGGTTGTCCTGATGTCGCTATGGCGCATTGCCTTCTGCTGCACAGCCAGCTGTGTCCCGACCTGATCCAGCCAACTCCGATACATGTGGCGGAAGCTATGCGTGCCGAGTCTTCCGATCCCTGAGACTCGACCGAATTCTCATTCGTCGTCGTCATCGGGACGTTCTCGCGCGCCCTCGAAATACTCCTTCGCCTTTTCCCAAGCCAACCGTCCGACCAGTTCTCCCACGAATCGTCCGACGAGATCGGCCGTCTTGAAGTGAATGCCTCCGTATCTCCGTGAAATCCCCGCTTCATTCGCTGCCACCGTGAACGTCGGCCAGGACAACGTCACCGGCGCTGCTGGCGTCACGCCCGGCTCGATCTTTGAACTTCCGGCCGGAAACGTCACCGAATCCCGAAAGCGGTCGCTTCCCGTCCACAACCGCAGAATGGCCGCGCCCGCAGCGCTAAACGTGCTATGCCCAGAAATGAACTCGGCGAACGGCGGTGTCGGGAAGGTCGAAGGCTGGTACGGTATCCACTCCGACCCGTCCATCGTTACCGTGCCAAGCCCCGGTCCGCCCCAACTCCGAATCGTCTTGCCTTGCAATAGATACGGAATTGCCGAAACTGGACGTACCGAGTCGAACGCGCGCTTTGCGTCCCAGGCCGCAATCCCGGCGTCAAAGATCGCGTTGGTGAGGGCGAAGAACAACTTCGCGTCATCATCCAGCGTGTGGTGATCCCGCGCCGAAACAAACTGCGCGAACAGATCCCAGTGTCCTGGTGGCAACTCCGTGTGCGGACCGTCTGCCCAGTACTCTGCAATCATCTTCTGTTCGTCGGTGAGTCGGGCGCTCAAGTCTACGAGTTCCTGCGCCTGGCGCTCAAAAGCCCTCGTCCCCGCCTGTGCCGGGCCGAGGCGGCTCACGACCCCACGAAACTGCTGCCCCGAAGTCATCGAGAACGGAGCTACGTTCCCCCAGAAAGCTCCCACGAACTGCTGCGTCACGAAGTGTCCGGTGCTGTCCACGTACTCGAGCGGTTGCCAGCGATTCGCGTCAACGATGGTGGCAGGGTTCACTGGCACTGTGCTCGGGGGATTCACCGGCGTGTATCCCGTGTAGTCGGCATATCCATTGAGTTGGTTCGATCCGTCCGAGTGCCGGAAGTTGAGTACTGCCGCGCACGCCACATTGCCAATCCCGTCCGGCTTAGTCAGGTCCATCGACACGTCGTTCGGGTCGTACCCAAGCGCCGCTATCAGGGGATCGTAAACCGATGTTTTGTCCCCCGGCACAATATCCAGCAGCGCCCGATACGCTGCAAAGCTGATCGCTTCGTTCTTGTTCGCGATCGTGCGCTCCGCCTCCGGGCGCCGCAGTTTGCTGCCCAGTTCTGTCCCCATCGCATGCTCGTCGTACGCCGCCCAGGCATCATAAACACAGGTGTGTACGATCGCCAGCGCTCTTGCCACCATGGGCGGACCGAGTTTTGAATCACGCACGCCCTGCAACGTTGCATTGTTCCACTGAATCACGACATTCGATGTGCTCTGCGCTGCCGCGACCAATGGATTCAGGACCGCCAGCCCCGCCGCAAGCGCAAGCACGGCGCTGACCCCATGCTTCGTCAGATTCATCGGAAGATTCCTCCTCTGTTTCACTGCCGTCGAAGTCTCAAGTCGATTCTTCAAGCTTCGGTGGTCGTAGGATCAATCACGGCGCGCACCTCGGACGCCCGGTTATCCCGAACCCCCCTTTCCGGCGTGCTCGCGCACTAGCTCCCCATTGGGCGCAATGTAGACACGGTAAGTCCTGTCATCGGCTACGAAGCTCCGCAACCACTGAATTTCAGAGCCAAGCTTTCGCAACACGCTGTAGGACGCTTGCGAGATGGCCGTCAGTTGCTGCGGAGTTAAACTGCCGGCGCCCGGCACTTCGTACTCAACGACGAACTTGGGCATACCCAACCCCCTGAATCTGCCAATTAATTCATGGAACTTCCCCGCTCGCTCCTAGGGAATATTGAAGACGGCAAGCGCAACGGCGTGACCGACTGGTCCATCACCGGGCGCACCTTCTCCTGGAGGTCCAAGCACGGGCAGTTGCGGGGTAAGCAATTGCCTGGCGAGAAGGCGATTGTCAGTGGTGCTCGCTGGGCCGTGTCCAAACATGATGAGCCAGACCATGGATCCGTGCGAGAAACGCAAGTCGCGGAAGTTGCCGGTAAAATGTACGCGGCCGCTTGCGCCGGCGATGTGGCCGTCCATACGGCCAAACACCCCAACCGGGCTATTGGCTGGCAAGATGAAATCTGGGTCAGAACAAAGTCCCGGAGTTCCTCCAGCGTAGTTTCCGCATTTCGCTGGGTCATCGAGATAAGCAAACCAGATGGTATAGGCGTCACCCGGGGTATGGTTTTCCGTACGCATTGAGACGGATATGCGACCGTCGTCAATGCACAGCTCGGCCGAACCCTCGATGCTCGATTGATGGGGGTTGACCACCGCCTTCAACGACTGGTCACAATCAGCGGCGGCGACGATGGGAACACAACAGAGTCCGAGAAGGACGGCGAAGAGTACTACAGATATCCGGCTCTTGATGGTGGATGTCATGACGGTTCTCCTGTGCGCCGGTTAAACCGGCGAGGTGTAGTGAATGAAAGAGTCATACGAATGTGAAGTAGCGACCCACATCGGCCCTGAGTCATGCGGAGCCGCTCGCGAGGGCGGCGTCGAAGCGTTGACAAGGGAA
>Ga0137418_10001625_pt1 | contig 20781 bp, 24 predicted proteins | sample CZODoug3_1_2_16f_FD_122242 | JGI IMG/M metagenome (GOLD analysis project Ga0137418, IMG submission 122242) | Vadose zone soil fungal communities from Angelo Coast Range Reserve, California, USA - CZODoug3_1_2_16fungal (Hybrid Assembly) | ecosystem: Environmental > Terrestrial > Soil > Vadose...
GCGGCTCTTTCTGGTCCGTCGCAGCAAGAGCAGGACAATTGGACCCGTCAAGACATCAAAGCCCACAACACGGCCCTTCTTAATGCTGACATCCCAACCTTGAGGAAACTTGTGAGGGAAGCGGGTGCCCGTGGACAAACACCACCGCCGCAAGACGAAACACAGCGTGTCCGGGCGGCGGAAAATCAGGACAGAACGTACCCACCGCTTCCAGATGAAATCAGAATCGCTGGCCGTGAGGAACTGATTGACGCAGCCTATATCCGCCGATGTCCAAAAGAAGTTTTACGCGCATTGATTCAGCGTTTTGGTGCACCGCAGATTGATGAGGCCCTCCGACCGCGTAGCCCCCAAACCAGTCCGCTTTGGTAGTTAGTTTTTGAAGGAATTCGAAGTTCAGTTGGAAAACAAGTTGGAATCCGTCCTCAAACAGGCGGCATAGGAGCAACAATGGCTAGATCATCAGAACAGGTCACGCAGAACGAAATCAACTCTTATAAAAGTTTTTGCGATAAACAAAGAATTATTCACGATGGAAGTCAAGACGATCAGCATAACGCTGATTTTATCTTTAATTACTTTGTGAATGTCTGGAAACAAGATATTACGGAACAGAATCTCAACACTGCATGGGAGCATATTCGTCCGCACTTGAAATTTAAGAGTGCGGCCCGTGCGGAATTCGAAAAGATCACGAGTGCGGCCCCAGATAGGGCTAGACAACTTGACCAGTGGCTTCAAGCTCACGGTGGCAAGCCGGGTCAACTTACGAACACACCAGGTGACGATACTTTTGAAAACTTAACCTTACTTTTGGGCACGCTCCAGGGTTATGAGATTTCGACGCCGCGTATACAGGACGCAATCGACCGGATTCAGAACCGTCCCGGACGGAAGCTCCACTACATAGAAGCTCCACGGAAGACTCAGCCGACAAGTCGAGCGGCACTCGAAGACGACGGAACACCGTTCGTGACCCAAGGCTTGACCCTCCAACGGGACGGCAGTCTTGGCAAGAGTCCTGCCGATTATGCTCGTGAAGCACGTCAACGATCTGATCGGGATGTTGAAGCTGCCAATCAGCAGCGAACAGGGGCATCTGCACAATCGGCGGCAATCCGTGAGGCTAAAAATAAAGCAGAAGGATTGCGAGGAAATACCCACAGCGAGTCCGAACAAATCCAACGAATCTTTGTCACCACTCCCGGTACGTCCGATATTAATTGGCCGGACACTTTGGCGGCGCGTCAAAATTTACAGAGGGGCCTTAACAAAGCTCAGGAAACCAGGAGATTTATTCGATGAGTCTACATATACAAATATTGAGAAATTACTATGAGAACCGAGTAATGCCACTCAACTTCAAGTATGACGAAGCAGCGAAAACGGTAGACATCGAGTTTGCTGATGGGTCCGTTGTCCGCTATTACGACATCGCGCCTACAGTGGCGTTCTTGGATTCTCGAAATCCGGCCAGGGCTAGAGACTTCTTCAACTATCTGGAGTCAATGAGGCTGCATAACCTGGCGTGCCCGATAACGGGAAACTGCAATTGCCGAATTGATCTGAAAGCGGAAGTGATTCAGGAACCAACGAATCAACTACCCGGACCAGCGACCAGACCGCTTTTGGTTCAGCAGCAGAGTGGCACTCATACATGAGACGCCAAGCACTCAAACAGTCTGAACTTATTTCCAGCATGGGCTGGCGTGATGGCAATCTTGAAATCCGTTACCGCGACGATGGGGCAGTGTTCGTTTATTTCAAAGTTCCATATTCCACTTATGAAGCACTTCAGCGTAGTAAGAATCCAGGGCAGGACTGGCTGAAGATAAGAGACCTTTACAAATATCGAGCAGCATAATTTCGTTCCACCAAAATCTCACGAGTGCTTCTGGCCCATCTTGTCTGACCCTTCCCAGGATTCTTTAGGCGGATGGCTCAATCCAGAATCGCCGTGCGATCAAGGCGGAACAAACATCCAGCGCGGTGTCAGCTTGGGCAATTCCCATAATTCTGGCACCGAATACATGTTCGCTGGACGGTCACAGGCTGCTCATTCGAATGAGTTGTGACCGCTAGACAGCCAACAGGATGCTTGCTGTTTGCAACGGCAGGCATCCTTTCTATTTTCAAAAAGTTTCATCGCAGTTAAAGAAGGCGGCATGCCGCCTTTTATTTCGAAAAGTTTGTGATGGCTCAACCATCACGAAAAGCGTCAACAGTGGACCTAACCGCGTTGACGCATTAGGAGAAAGCAATGGGAGAAGAAATAACGAGGAAGCGTTTTCCGAGCAGAACGCCGGGAGTCGTAGAAGTATCCCGAGGTTCAGCCAGGAAGAAGGCGCAGCAATGCGACCTTGGGGATAAGGTGACTGTAGTGAGTCCACAAGTATCGACCCCGCCGCGCAAGTCTGCCGCCAAGAAACATAAGACGAACCAGTAAAGTTTCGGAGAGTCAAAGTCCGTACGCAGTCTCCGAGCGTATTCTTCCAAGGGAACACAGGAAGAAGCGTACTTCTGTTGCGGCGGACAACGGGCGGCTCTTACGGGTCGCCCTTTTCATTTTTAATTGCGCCTCGGCGCAAAAAGAGGAGAAAGTTTTATGCCACGATTTGCATTAGAAGGGGAGACGGTTACTGGCGTGAAGTTGGCTTCGCCAGGCGGTAATACAGTCAATGAAGACCTGACAAGATACCTCTATCAGTTGCCGACTCTAGCCGTTAAAAGAGCGTCTTCCGACCCCCAAACCAAAAATATTAGTTTCGCTGGAAACATCCGATGCGTCAACTTCCTTAGTCCTTGCGTTGCGATTTTGCAGACCGCAACCCTAACTAACAATGCGGTGTATTTCTTTTTCCAGACTGGAGGTATCGGTGTGCTTACATTGCAGTTGGATAACTCAGGATTGATAAACGGAGTTTCTGTCTACCCGTTTTCTGGTGCTGTGCAATTCCAATTCATCGGCGGCAACCTGGTTTAATCACGCAGTTAGTTAACTTGGGTCCTGGTTGCTACGTAAGGGTGGAGCAAAGGGACTTCATTACGGAACCCCACAAGGAGTTATGAGTTCAGTTCCGTTTCTAAATATACCTGAGGGCGTTGCAAAGCTTGGGCACGCGATTTCGACGCTCGGTGAACATCCTATAAAAGCTGCGAATGAAGGTATATCCGCTGCCGGGCAAATCCTTAGTCCGTTAGCTCTTACTCAACCTGAAGCTTTACCGTTCATGGCCGTAGCCGGAACAAGTTCTGCGGTGGCATCAGGTATTGCAAAACACATGGGTGCAGATGACGAGGCAGCCGAAATTATAGGAAATGTCGCAGGACTCGTCACTGGCGGAAAATCAATCGGCAAGACCCACATCGATGATCTTGGCGCAGCAACAAATACTCCGGCCAAACTAACTTTTGTCCAGAGAGTTTGGAAGCTAATGAGGGGCGCGGCCTGACGGCTGTGTTTTTGTTTTTCAGGCTGCGCAACGGCGGACGTTGTCCGTAGATGGAACGACGCCGTTCGCAGGGCAACGAAATCCTGCGGATACAATTCGCAACAGATTCAATCCGCCATGTTATAGCCTTCTGGGCCGTCGATATAGAAGGCTAAAGAGGTTTGACTCGTCAAGTCTTGGGACGGTTTCAATCGATAACAGTATCGTGTCTTGTGTTTTTGATCAAAGACATCTCTGTATTCGACGAACCCGAAAAAGTAAAGAATAACTTCTCCCTTTTCCGCTAGTTCAAGTCGCTTCGCTTCAAATGATATTCCAGTCTCCGTGTAGCCGTTCGGTGTCAACACTGTCCCGCTTTGAGCGAATGGCTTGGCGGGCGTGTAGTTCGGATTTGTCGGCAGGTCCTGCTCGCTCCTTACAAATTGTCCGCACGACCCCATTGCAGTTATCCATGCAGGCGTACGCCCGTTGTTCATTATTTTGCAAATGACTTGGATGGTGTCTTTCGACCCAATGGGTTGCGGCGAACCGATGTCGGAAACTATCCAAGCACGTTCTGCAATCTTCATTGCCCGATCTTGTCGGCGCACCACCACAAACATCAAGACCGTGAACGCAGCAATCACGGCAGTTGAATAGGAGTTTATATGATCGACCCAATCGTGTTTTGGTTTCTCGTCTCTTGCTTTTTGATTATCGTCGGGTGCTGGCTTGTAGATAAAAGTTGTGTTGCTTACTGTAGCCGCTGGAGGACTCTTTACTGTTTGCTGGGCTGCTTTCTGACGGTTTGTGGCAGTTTTCTTGGGTTGGTCCGAGTTCTCGCTTTTCTTTGATGCCGTTTGAGCACCGAGGACGCCAAGAAAGCACAACGCCAATGAAAGATATGATTTCACCACCCAGAACTCTCTTTCGGCTTGCCGGACCTCCACACGACTAGATGGATTTTCTTCTCCTCAAACAACTCAGTCAGAAAATCCGCCCTGAATGAATCGACCTTCTTTGTCACGGCGTTCACGAGATCACGTTGCGAATCGCCACACACCACGACAATGACCTTGCCTTTCCACCCACGTGGGTGCCAATCACCAATCAGTTTGAGCACATCGCTGGCTGAGACGGACATGCGGAGATGCCTCCAAAAGTGTGGATAGTTCTTGTATAACACCGCCCCGTTTTCGCAGGATTTTGTTCTCAAGTTTCGCGGCCTTCTGGTAACGGGCCGAGCTTCTTGAAGGACGCCGAATATCTGACAATTTGCGTTCAAATTCTATTCTGACTTCACAAGAGCTTCGAGGTGAACATTTCTTGTGATGTTGGAACATGCTTAACCACCATAGCGGCGATGTCCTTTTCTACTGTTGCTCGCGTTTGGTGGGTGGCTCGTTGTTTCTCGCCTCCAAGAAGAAGCCGAAGGGCTTAAGGCTAAGAGATGCGCGGACACTGTCTTTCTTGTGAATGGCGAAGCCAATCAAAACCAGGGCGAAGATGAAAGCACCAAGAAGGATGTTCATTTGCGCTCCTTCTCGGTACCAGATTGAGTCCTGTCAGCTTCACGAGGGAATCTAGCAGGCTCCACGCTCACCATCACCTTCATCGGGGGTTCGAGAACCTGATTCACTACTGCGGTAACTCGGGACATCGTTTCGCGCCCCTTTAGCAACTCTGCGAACGCATTCTTTTCAGAGGGGAATCGAATCCTTAGCTCGTCGTTTCTGCGCTCCCAGCAAAATGCGTGCTCCAGAAGTTCGGCCACGAATTTCTGGCTTTCCCGCGCACTCTGTATGATCGCTTCGACTTGCCCTTGCGAAATGTTAATCGTGTGAGTCGCGGTTGTTTTTGGTGCCTTGCTTATCTCCGTGACCGCAGCGGCAATATTACGGACAGATTCGGTTTTCTCTTTGATTTTATTAACGGTCTTGACTGCTTCGGAGTTGAGAGCCGCAATGAGTTCCGGGAGTTTGTCCACCCCCTGAAGACGCATCTCACGAGGCGCGTCATTAAAACTCCACGGACCATCTTCTCTTTCCTCACCGAGGGCCTCGTCGCCAAACACTCTGTGTAGCGCAATGCCCCACTTGTTGTTGACCTTGCAATAGCCTATCTGTTCGTAATTGTAACGAGGCGGTTCTTCCGCCCAAGTAAGGAAAGTTACCCAGACGGTCAGCCCGACGTTCAGTTTTTTCAAAGCCTCATCAAGGATGCCGACAACTCTTGTGAGTTCATCGGAAGATGCATTAAGGGAGGATGCTGTTTCGGTAAGAGCCTGAAAATGCGTTTGAATCTTCTGCAACTTCGCGTCACTCGAAGTCATAAAACCTCCGCGCCACACTAGGAGCGCAGTCTGAAGTTTGAAACCCTTCCGGCTGTCAACCAGAAGTCCTTACGGCCAGCTTCCACTGGTTGAACAGAATGTACACCTCATCGCCTGAGACGGTCAACAGCGGCGTTCGTGCCGTGGTTATACGAGTTGGCCGAGTACGGCACCGATGAAGCTACGACGTGGGGGTGAAAGGAATATCACCCAGAACTGCCGGGAACGCGACACAGAGTCATCGTCCCGTCCAGCGGGTCCCCCACTTCATTTCCTGCAAGGGATGAAGAAGCGAGCACAGCACCAGAATTAAGCGATATGAGCACCCAATTGGAATTTCCTACAGTAGACCAGGTCGAGAAGGCCAGCCGCGAGGACCTGGCGTCGCCCTGACTGTCATAGACTTACTCATTGCCGTAAACCTGTCGCAATTGGCTCTGAGAAGAAATGTCGTCGTTGCGGCCATACCAGCACGGTTGAAGGAAGTTGAAAATAGGGCTTGACTTTCTGACCTAGTTCTAGTACTCTATTTTTTCGACGGCCTCGCTGTTCGAGGCCGATTTTCTTGCTCGTACCGATCACGGGCACGCCTGAAGCATCCGGTCACAATGTGGCTAGGGTTAAACACCCGAAGGGATAGGCGGTAAAAGTCGGCATTTGGATAAAGGGCAGTGCTCCACAATAGCGACATAGCACGGGGATAAAACCCTTAAGTAACGGATGCCCTCCTGATGAATCGCACACTCGTACAGAGTGAATCCTTCCTGAAATAGGACGGAACTTCCGAATCCAGAGTCGGAGTCCGTCTATGAAAAAGAGCAAGAAGAAATCAGCGCCTATCTCTATTGGCGAACAGGCGGCAGCGTAATGCCTCGCCGCAAAAAGAAGTACACAGACCCTACACCTATAACGGTCGCGCCGCGTTTGGACTGTGAAACCCCCGCGCATCCGAATGTAGCGCAGGCGGCACGACATTTCGGTACGTCGCCGTCTGCGTTTCGACGGTTGGCGATTCGTGAAGGATTCAGGCGCGTCAGAGTTGGAAACAAGGACACGTACGATCTGGTGGAAATGAATGCCTGGTGGGAGAAGCAAGCGAAAGCAGCATGATGGTAGCCCGGACGGGAATCGAACCCGTAATCTTCACCTTGAAAGGGTGACGAGTTAACCAGTTACTCTACCGGGCCACGGATTCAATTCTAACTTCAGAGCGCGACGCTGTCGAGTGCGTTGCCTGTGTCTACCGCGTCCACGATGGAATAACGCTTGAATGTCGAGGCTGTCTTGTGCCCGGAAATCTTCATCGCGACTTCCTCTGCGTTGCCAGCATTGCGTAGGTTTCTGATGGCCGAACGACGAAAATCATGCAGGCTCAGACCGCGATAGCCACGGGTCTTCTTATCGAACACCCCGTGTCCTAGTTCGTGGCATGTCTTCCGCCATTCGTTCCGAAGCCGTGCTTCTGTGATGGCGAACACTAGCCCGGTGCCACGCTTTGCTTTGGTTATGAATTCGAACCTCGGTTCTCCGGTCTTTTTATTGACCAGCGGCAGAGTCAGCGCGGTTTTGTTCTTCATCAATCCCTTTGGCACGACAAGGGTTTTGCAATCCCTGTCAATCATTTCCCAGGTGATACTACGCGCCGCGTTCGTCCGCATGCCTGTGACATAGATGAATGTTGCGATTGAGCGCAGGTCTTCCGGTAGCTTCTTCACCAATGCGCGGAACTGTTCCGTGGTCAGAAAGCCTTCTTTGACGTTGTCAACCCCGTTCGTTCCCTCGGATGGGTATAGCGGAAAGTACGAAGGCAAGTCGTGCTTCTCAACCGCTTGTTCTTTCTCCAGGAACGAATAGAACATCGCCCGGAGCATACTGAGCCGCTTGTTCGTGGTCGCCTTGGTTCCGTTCTTTGCCCATGTGGTCGCTTCCCTTAGCAGTCGTTCCTTCTCCGCCCTGGCTAGCTCCCGTCCGCCGTTGGTTTCCGCTCTTCGCACGCGTAGCGCATATTCTTTCTGAATTTGTTCTTGTTCGTACTCGGCTGTCTCCGGGTTCGATTCCCGGTCGCTCTTGAACTTCTGCATCAGTTTTGTGGTGATGGACGACAGTCGCATGCCGCCGAAAAAGTTGTCCAGATCACGGAGCGCAGAGGTTCCTGCAACTTGGGGTTTGTGGGCCAGGTACGCCTCGCGCATGTCCTCATACTTTAGCTTGGTGCCCTGCTCGATGCCACGTATCAGATCAGCCTTCCAATCGGCTAGCATTTCGGTCGCTTCGTCCAGGTCATTGGTGCCTGTTTTGCGTTGCTGGCGCACACCGTCTACAGACAAAATCATGTAGTAGTTCTTACCGACCTTCCTGACGAACCCTTCGCTAACCTCGTGTTGCATATCCGCCTCCTGGGTGTATTCTGTCTATGAAATCGTACCAAAAGGCCGGGTGCAAGTAAAGTGCAATTTTTCACGGAAACGCTATATTTGGCTGGAAATGTGGATTGTTTTCCGACCTTTCAAGGCTAAAATACGGGTTCGATTCCCGTTAGCGCTACCAACTGAGTTTGAGATTTTTTCTGTCTTACACGAATGGCAGTTGACCAGCCGTAACTTCGGGCCATCATCCGCCGCAGCTTCCCCAATGGCAAGTTTACTGACGCCCTTTTTCAAGGAGCCCATTTGAGCTACGCCGAAAAGCATCTCATCGCGGGCGAAACCGTACAGTACGAGACCCGGCTGCACTGGATCGTCATGGTGGGGCATGCTCTGATCGCCGCCGTCCTCGCGCTGGTGGGTGCGGCCGCGTTCCTTGCCCCGGCAAGCGCTGTAAACACCGGAACTGCTTCTTTTTCCGGCGCGCTGCGATGGGTGGGCATTGCCTGTTGGTTGGTAGCCGCGATTTTTTTCGGCATTGGTTTCGTGCGGCGCAGCGCCACGGAAATGGCCGTCACCAATAAAAGAGTCATCGTAAAGTCGGGGATCATCGATCGCCGCACGATCGAGCTTCTTTTGCCAAGAATCGAAAGCATCGCCATCGAGGAGCCTGCGCTCGGAAGGCTCCTGGGCTATGGAACAGTCATCGTGAGGGGCACGGGTGGGACGCCCGAAGTTTTTCCGCAGATTGCCCGGCCCTTGGAATTCAGAGAGCAAGTCCAGCGCCAGATCGCCGGGGAACCAAAGCCCACCTGAGCGATTTCGTCTTGCCTTGGGCACGATGGAAATGACGGACACCAGGGAGTAGAATTTAGTGCAAGATTTGGAGAGATTAGAAACTCGTCGTTAGGGAGAATTTCGGCAATGGCAAACCTGATGCGCACTTCCAATCCAGCGCTCAATGAAAAGGCATTCAAAGGCCAAGTCGCTTTCGGCGAAGCGATGACGCTGCAAGGCACCGTCAACAAGACGGGCCTGCTCCTGCTCTGCGTCGTAGCCACCGCCGCATGGACTTGGGGCTTGTCGCACTCTCCAGTCCCGGGAGCGGCCATTCCATGGATGATGGGCGGCGTTTTCGGCGGCTTCATCGTCGCGCTGGTTACCATTTTCAAGCCGAATTGGGCGCCGTTCACCGCACCCATCTACGCGCTCCTCGAAGGTTTGGCGTTGGGCGGCATCTCCGCCATGTTCGAGCGCACCTACCCGGGCATCGCGATACAAGCCGTCGGCCTCACCTTCGGGACGCTCTTCGTGATGCTGCTCGCTTACAAGACCGGTATGATTCGCGCCACGCAGGGCTTCAAGCTCGGCGTGATCGCTGCTACCGGTGGCATCGCGCTTCTCTATCTGGTGGAAATGGTTCTCGGTGGTTTCTTCCACATTCAGGTTCCGGCGATCAACGGCAGTGGCGCCGTGGGAATCGGCTTCAGCCTTTTCGTGGTCGTCGTCGCAGCACTGAATCTGGTTCTCGATTTTGACATGATCGAGACTGGTGTCCAGAACGGAGCGCCGAAGTACATGGAATGGTATGGCGCGTTCGGCCTGATGGTCACGCTCATCTGGCTCTATCTGGAAATCCTCCGCCTGCTCGGCAAGGCGCGCCGCAGATAAGCGGAACAATTGGCTCGCGGACAATCCATCATCGAAAAGCCGGTCCTCACAAACCGTTTCGTAGAGGCGCTTGGTTACGCGGCGGAGCTGCATCTGCACCAGCGCCGCAAGGGTAAAGGCCAGCCCTATGTCGGCCACTTGCTCGGCGTCGCGGCAATCGTCATTCAACACGGTGGCGGCGAAGATGAAGTCATCGCGGCGCTGCTGCATGATGCCGTCGAAGACCAGGGCGGCCTCCCGCGCCTCGACGAAATCCGCGAAAAATTCGGCGTCCGCGTCGCGCGCATCGTTGATGGCTGCACGGATTCTTACGAACTCTCCGGCGAAAAACGGGATTGGGGCGAGAGAAAGCGCGCCTACATCGAGAAGGTCGCCCACGAGCTCGATGACGTCCGGCTCGTTTCCGCCGCCGACAAACTGGCCAACGCCCGCGAAATCCTATCCGACTATCGCGCCGAAGGCGATGCCGTTTTCAACCGCTTCACCGGCCGCAAGCAGGGCACGCTTTGGTACTACCGCACGCTCGTCAATGTATTCCGCAAGGCAGGCTCAAACCCACTCATCGACGAACTCGACCGCGTTGTGACGGAACTCGAACACCTTGCCAAGTAGGGGCGCAGCATGCTGCGCCCCTACCACTCAAAACGTAAGCCGCAAGCTCGCCGAAACGCTCCGCGGTTCTCCCAGCGCGGTCCCGGAAAATAAACTCGCAAAATTAATCACGTTGAGCCGATTTGCTAAGTTCGCCACCTGAATCTGCAGCGCGGCGCTCCTCGATTCCTTGTGACAGATTTCCGCGCCTGCCGCCACGTCGAGGGAAAAATTCGGCCGCACTCTCCCGCGAGCCAGATCCACGCGATCCAGAATCTGCTGTCCGAAGGCCGCTAGCAGGTCATTAACGTTGGCGTTGCCAATACTCGCCGGCAACCCGCTGCCGTATTGCGCGCCCATCGCCACCCAGGCGTGCCGCGGCGCTTGAAAACGGACACGAGCGTGCAGCGAGTTTCGTTGATCCTGAGTCACGGCGAACCTGCTCGTATCGGTCAGCGCATTGGCCGCATCGCTTCCAAGGAACAACCCGCCGGTGATCGGCCCTTGCCCGTAGCCGGACTGATTCGCATAGCTCAGGTATCCGGAGAAGCGCCCCCACTGGGGGGCTTCCAATCGGATTTCTTCTCCAAAGATCCGCGCCTTCGTGAACGCAATTGGAAAGCTCACGCCCGTATCCAGCAGGACATCGTCATCGGAATATTGGCGAAAATCCCGGCGGAAAACATTGGCATCCAAGCGCAGCTTGCCAAGAAATGCCTTGGTCACTCCGCCTTCGTAAAAGTTTCCGCACCCCGGCCTCACCGGCAATCGCAACACCGAAGGGCTGATGGCATCGAGAAGCGGCGAACTCGCGAGAAGCAGATTTTCAATGGCGGGCGTTTGAAAAACGCGATCGTACGAAGCGTGAAGCAGCAGGTTGAGCGCCGGCACGAATCTCGATACGCCGATTCTCGGGCTCCACGCCGACTCGTGCACGACAAATCCATAATGATCGAACCTCAGCCCCGCGCTGACGTTCCACCGGCCCAGGCGCATCTGATCCTGCACGTAGATCGAAGGCTCGACGTCCCATTTCCGCTGATAGGGAAACTGAAAGTTCAACTGCGTGCCGGGATCGAATTGAGTCGGATCGGTTATCGCGTACTGCAGCGCCTCATGCACCGGGCTGAAAATACTGTCCACGCCCGTTTTCCAATCGTGATGTCCGTGGTGCCCTGCAAGGTCGGCTCGCGCATACCCTTCGCGGTAGCCGCGGTCCTGTGAAACAATCACGGGCGTCGCGAATGGGTTCGATGCCAGCGTCGCGCCCGAATCCCGCACGCTTCCCGAAAAGCTCAGAAACAATTCAGGCGAAATCGCGTGCTGGAAGTAGATCTGTCCGCTTGTTTCCGTGTTCTGAATATCCTGCCGCTGGCCGGCATGCTGCTGCACGAGCTCGTTCGGCACCAGGAAGCGGACCGCATCGTGCATGACGCTCACGCGCAAACGATCGCTCGTCGAAAAATCCAGTTCGTAGGAAGCCGAGAACCCGGCGGCATTTCCCCGGTTCGTGTAATTCGCCAGCACCGGAGGATCCAGATAACGGTCCGTATGAAATCCCTCGCCACTCGCCGAAAATCGTTGTGCTCCCCGTGCATAGGAAATTCCCGCCGCGCCATTCGTCGTGGAGAAACTTCCGCCGCCCGCGTCGAGCCGCCCGTGCCATCCTGCCTGGACATCTTTTTTGGTGATGACTTCGACGATGCCGCCCAGTTTCCGCCCATATTCGGCCGGAAAACTTGCCGTCAGCACGCGCAAGGATTCAACTTCGCCCGCATCAAACGAAGGTGCAAACGCCGGCGAGCGATTCTGCGTCAGCGGCAGCCCGTCCACCACGAACTGCACGTCGTATTCCGATCCGCGCGGGTGAAGCACGCCGTTGGCTTCATACACCCATCCCGGTTGTTCGGACACCAAGTCCAGCAATTCGCGCCCCGGTTGCGCCGCGTCATGTTGCTCGATCGTTTGCCGCCCGATGGAGTACTGCGATCCGGTGGAATAGGGATCAACCAGCGTCGCCGAATCATTCACCTCCACCCGTGTCGTCAACGGCGCAACACCCAGCGTCACGGCCACGCGCAAGGGCACCTCGGAGCGAATTTCGACCAAATCGCTCCACGGCGCGAATCCTTCCGCCTGCAAACTCAGCCGGTAAACTCCAAACGGAAGATCCTGCGCAACGTAGCGTCCTTCGGGCCCCGCTACAAAAGTTCTCCGAAACCCATTGGCCTCGCTGACCAGCTCGCCGGCTGGCGACACCGCGGTCCCCTGCGGGTCATGCACCTCAAGGTGGAGTTCGCCTCGCACGCGTTGAGCCCGCGCGCTCACCGTACACAAACACAAAAGTGCGGCGATTCCGGCGGCACGCATTGATTTCCCGGGAAACATTTCTATCGGTCGCTCTCGGCAGCCTTCTCAAGCCGTTGTCTTTGCACCTGTGCTTCTGAAGAGTCCCATCCGGCCCATTGATTCACCTTAGCATGGAGTGTATTTCACTCTGCGGTCCCCGGCTGCCGTCGCTCGCAAAATGCCAATACGCCCCGCCGTCCTGCCGTGCTTGCCGTCTCTCCGGCGTTCCGGCAGAATACGCTTGGCCCCGGTGTAACTTTCATGAATACCCACTCCGCCCAAACCAATCTTCTCTTCACCATCGGCCATTCCAATCTCGAAATCGCCGATTTCCTGGCCGTCCTGGCCACTCACGGCGTCCGAACTCTTTGTGATGTCCGCAGCCGCCCCGCCAGTTCTCGTTTTCCGCAATTCAATCGCGAGTCGCTCGAGAGCGATCTTGCGCCGGCCGGAATTCGCTACGAATTTTTCGGTGAGAGTCTGGGTGGCCGGCCCTCTGATCCGCGCGTCTACCGGGAAGACGGGCACGTTGATTACGCCGCGCGCCGCCGCGCCCCCGATTTCGCCGAAGGCCTCGATCGCGTCCTCGCCCTCTCCCGGACCAACGTCACTGCCCTCATGTGCGCCGAGGAAGATCCGCTGCAATGCCATCGCTTCCTGATGATCTGCCCCGCGCTCCTGGACCGCGGCGTCACACCCGCTCATATTCGGCGCGGTGGCGTCCTCGAATCCCAGCGCGATGCCGAGGATCGCCTTCTCGTCCTTCACGGCTTCGAAGACGTCACCAGCACTTCGCTATTCGTCTCAGGCCGTGATGCTGCTCTCGCGGACGCCCTGGTTCTCCAGTCGAAAGACTTTGCATTTCGCGCATCTCCCGAAGCCATCGAGTATTTTTAGATCTCATGCAGCGCCTTCTCTGCACCATCGGCTTCACCGGAAAAACCGCCGAGGAATTCTTCACTCTGCTCTCGGACGCCGGAGTCCAGCAAGTCATCGACGTCCGCCAGAATCGCAGCGGCCAGCTCTCCGGCTTCTCCAAGCATCCGGATCTCTCCTTCTTTCTGAAAAAAATCGGCGGAATTGAATACCTCCACGAGCCGATGCTCGCCCCTCCGCCGGAATTTCTCAAGACCTATCGCCGCACCAAAGACTGGCCCGCCTATGAAGCGGACTTTCTCGCAACCATGAAAGAGCGCCGTGTCCCCGCAGGTCTCGACACGTTTTCGTGGTCCCCCAAGGTTTCTCTTCTCTGCTCCGAACCCGGCCCGGAGAAATGCCATCGCCGCCTCGTGGCCGATCTTCTCGCCGGCTACTGGAGCCAGCAAGGCGACGCCGTCGAAATTCGCCATCTCATTTCGTCACGCCAAAAACTTGCAAGGCCCCGGCGCAAATCAGTAGGTCCTGCCTCATGACCAAACTGCTCATTACCGAAATTACGCGCATGGGCCCGGCCTTTTGCGTCATCGGCCTTCAGCGCGAACGCGAAAAAATTCAATCGATCCGCCCCATCCCCTCTTCCCGACATAGCTGGTTGAATTTCCCGCATCAGCGCGGCGACATCCTCGAATGTGCCCTCACCCCCTTTCCCGGGCCTAGCCCTCACGTCGAAGACCGCGTCTTGACGCGCGGCTTCCAGAAGTCCGCCACCATACCCGAACCTGAAATTGTCACCTATCTCCGCAAGGCGGAGGTCTCCCGCTCCCTGCCCGATTTTTTCGAATGCTCCGTTTACGAAAACAAGACAGGCAGCGGCCTCTACGCGGTTCCCGGCGAAGCCAAGCGCTCGATTTGCGGCTGCGAAACCAAAAATCTACGGCTGGAACTTTGTGCCAACCAACTTCGCGCCACCCTGGCTCTCCCTTCCGGTGAAGTCCTGCGCGACCTTCCCGTGGTGGACCACGATTGGCGCGGCTTCGTCGACGCCGCCCTCGCTCCCAATCGCGGCGCCAACCGCGCTGCCCGGCTTGAACGCTTCCTGAATTCCCACTTTCACTACAAGCTCATGTCTTGCCCGCATCATTTCATCCGCCTCGGCCTCACGCGCCCGTATCAGGATTTTTGCTGGCTGATGTTGGACACGCTTTTGCCCCTTCCACAGCTTGAATGGCTCGAGGAGTTCTGATGACGCCTTCTTCCATTCCTCGATTTGACGAGAAACATCGTCGTCTCCTGGAAGATTGTTTTCGCCGCGAAGCCGGCTCCTCGACTCCGATCCCCGGCGACGACGTGGATCTTATCGAGACCGGCATTCTCGATTCCATGGGATGGGTCAGCTTTCTTCGCGCCGTTGAGACGGCAAGCGGAGCTGCTGATCTCGGCTCCAATCTCAATGAGCGATCCGCGAGCTTCGCGGTTCTGTTGTCCGCGTTGCGCGATTCGAATTCCACTCCCGGCGTACCCGAACGTTTAGATTCGTCTCGCGGCATCGCTCAAACCCCAGCTCTTGCCGTCATTGCAGCCTCGTCATTCACGGTCGGTTCGCGCGTCATACCGTCCGAGGAGGTCGATCGCGCCTTCGGCATGCCTGCCGGAAAGTTACGCAGCCGTGCCGGCATCGAATCTCTCGCCTACGTTGCCGAAAGCGAGAACGAGCTAACGCTCGCCGCAAAAGCCGCGCAGGAAGCGTTGCGCGCTGCCTCCTGCGGAACGCAAGAGCTGGATTGGATCGTTACCACCAGCGAAACGCATCACGATTACCCTTCGCTTTCGGCTCAACTTCATTCTCGATTACTCGTCCGTGAAAACTGCGGCGCACTGGATGTCGGCGGCGCCTGCCTCGGTTTGCTCAACGCATTGGTGTTCGCACAATCTCTGATCGGATCGGGACAGGCTCAAACCGTCGCCGTCGTCACCGCCGACGTCCACAGCCGAACACTCACTCCCGGCCGGGTCGCCGGCGAATTTGGAGGTTTGTTTGGCGACGGCGCCAGCGCTTTCATTCTTCGAAGCGCCGCCGGCAACGATTCCAACGAAGGCTATCGCCTCGGTGAATTCCTCTTCGGTTGCGCGGGCCAGTACGCTGCCGCCATCCAGGTCAGCGATACGAAGGATGGCGGCCTCACCGTGCAGTTCGACGGCGAAGCCCTTTCTCGCGCGGCGATCACCCGCATGGAAAAAGTTCTCGCATCCGTCGAGTTGCGCAGCGGCATCCCGCGCGGCTCCGTCGGCGGTTTTGCGACGCACCAACCGAACCCTCGCCTCGTGGCCCTGCTCGCCAAGCAGTGCGGCGTTTCCCCCAGCACTTTTCCGCCGGTCGCCCAAGTATCCGGCAATCTCGGCTCGTCCACGTGCGGCGCGGCCCTGCATGAAGCTTTGCGAAGTGCTTCGAAGCAAGCACGCCACGATCGCCGGCCGATTTTTCTTGCCTCGCTCGGTCCCGGCCTCTTGTTCGGTGGAGGCTGGCTTACTCCACACGATTGAGCTTTTTGTCCTACTTCATGATCAGGGCAGAAACCAAAACACGCGCGCCACACTCGCAACCCTCAAGACGCAAAACTCAATACGATGAAGCAATAGCTAGAGAAGAGAAACCAAATACGAAATATCAAATACCAAAGACTAAAAACTAAAACTGAAAACTGAAAACTGTCCTCAAGGCCCGGGCCGCGTCCGAGCAGTGAAGCTAACGTCCACAGCAGGCACCACGCATCCTTGCAGCGGCGGCCAGCCCGGATCGCTGACCGTATTGCGACACAGCGAGACAATCGCGTTTACGAACTGCGAAGGATCAACCGCGCCGTTCAGCGCTTCCGCGTAAACAGTGTAACTGTGCCCTACCGCCAGACCATCGATTTCATACGCGCCGTCAAATTGCACGGGGCCAGGAGCCGTGCAACTCCACTCGCCGATCGTCGCTCCCACAACTGCGCCGCTCGTCGCATCCACGGCGACCACTTGCGCGCCGAAAACGCCCGTCACGCCCGGAGGCGAGGCCGGGAGCGCCAGTGGATTCGCGGGAGAAATGCGCCCGCTGATCGATCCTCTGTGCACCGCGTCCGCCGGGTCGGCATAGAGAACGCGCCGATCCGTTCCGGTCATCGTCCCCCAGCGGCGCGTCGGGCTGCTGCATTGTCGGCCGCATTCCGCTGAATGTGCCCGGCGCCGGCGCAAAAGGAAACATGATCGCGCGCCAAGCCGCGGAATGGCTGGAGCCGAGAAAGTGCCCAAGTTCGTACGTCAGCACAGATTCGAAATCATAAGCTGTGGGAGCTGCCGCCAGCGCTTGCGGTGTTGCAAATGCGGTCCGCGAGTCGCTAGGGTTGAAATAAATGTCCGCGTCGAGAATTTGCCCCAACTGGGTTGAAACAGCGCTGCTCCCCACCTGAACTCCCAGGCGGTCTGTTGAGATCACTCGTGTGAACGCCAGCACACCCGGCGTAAAGGCCATGTCCGCCTGATCGAAACAGATGGAATTCACCCCATCTGGGCCGCAGGCGTTCTGAGTTGCTGTCCGCGTCAACGGTGTGAGCGTTACCGGAGGAGTGTCGTCCCGCTCAGGCCGGTCCACGCCGCCAGTGCCTGTGCAATCACCTGCTCGATCTCTGCTAGTCGTCCGCTCGCCGTCTGGTTCGGCGTCACGATTGTTACTGGATTTGTATTCAGCGTGCTGCTCCATCGAACGGCAAGACTCCCCGCCGCAGTCAGCCGATGCGTCCGCACGGGGCAGGCCGACGCGCCAGATATCCCCGCCGGCTGCCAAACATCCGGCACGATCATGTCGAACGAATACGCCTGCCCCATCGGGGCAAAACAAATCGCGTAAAACAACACGAAAGCACTCGTGCCGATTTTCTTGACCGTCCCTTTCATCACCTTTCTCCTCACGCTCATCCGGGACGGTTGCCGTCCCGCAAGCTGCATTGCTCCCTCTCTTTTTTCTCTGTGTCCTCTGTGATCTCAGTGTTGAAATCCTTTCATCCCTGCATGCTCACCCCCGGATCAGCACCGCGGAAGCCGGCCCCGGGCTTGATGCAGCAAAACCGCTGCCATCCACGCGCAGCGTAAAGCCTTGGGCTGCACCGGCGTATACGCTGGATGGATGCAACGTCAGAATGTTCGCGCCCGGGGAGATCGTCACGTTCGCGATGCCGGATTGCGACGTGTCGTCGCTGCTGATGGCCACGACTTGAATCGCATCGGGAGTGGGCGCTGCGCTGGGCGCGGTATAGGTTCCGCTGGCATTGATCGTCCCGCAGATGCCCGCGGTCGAACACGCCACGCCCTGCACTTGCCAAACTACGTTCTGGTTCCCGGTTCCCAGCACCGACGCGGTGAAGCCCTGCACAGCTAGTGGGGACAGTGTGATGCTTCCGGGTTGCACGGACACGAGCACGTGATTGAGTACCGTGATCTGCGCACTTGCGCTTTTCGTGGAATCGGCCGCGCTCACTGCCGTGGCGCTCACCGGATTCGGTGAAGGAATAGTGCCCGGTGCAAGATATTCCACCTGCGGCGCCGTGGTGTTCGTCACCATCTGGCAGGGAATCGAACCCACGGCGCAAATCTCCCCGAACGCAGTGTTTCCTCCCGCAATTCCGTTCAGGCTCCAGATCACCCCGGTATTCGAGGTTCCATTCACCTGCGCGTTCAGCGTGACGCGATGATTCGCCGCCAGTGTCGCCGTCGCGGGCGACACGTTCACGTTGACTCCCGCCCCGATCGCCAATGTCGCTTGCGTTTTTTTCGATGGGTCCGCTTGCGGAGTTACCGTCACCGTGACGGTGTTCGGACTCGGCGGCGTGCTGGGCGCCGTGTACGTCGCCGAATCCGCGACGGGACCTCCGCCCGCCGATTGTGTCGTCACCACGCTCAATGTTCCGCAGGAACTCCCGTTGCATCCCGGGCCGCTCAGTGTCCAAGCCAGCGCGGCGCTGGGGTTCGAACCCGGAATGGGCGTCAGCGTCGCGACAATTGTTGCCGTCCCTCCGGCCGGCGCGCTGGATGGCGCGGAGAGTTGCAATGAAAAACCGCTGGTGATGGCCACCGCTGCGGAAATCTGCTTCGAAGGATCGGCCACGCTTTGCGCTGTCAGCGTCGTGCTTGCAGAAGAGGGAAGAGTCCGCGGTGTGGTGTAGTTCCAGCTAGCGTCCACCGTTCCGCACCCGCCGGCGCACGCGGGGCCTGAAAGGCTCCAGCGTATTGTCGAATCTGGATGCCCGCTGCTCGTTACCGCGGCTTGAAATGCTTGCGTCGCGCCGAGTTCCACGCTTGCGGGATTCGGCGTCAAGCTCAGGGTGATGTCGCTCGTGATCGCCAACGTGCCGGTGGCGGATTTTGTCGAGTCGGCATGGCTCGTGGCCGTGACTTGCACCGTCTCGGGAGATGGCATGTCTGCGGGCGCGGTGTACACGCCGGCTGGCGTGATCGTTCCCAGCGTCGCATTTCCGCCCGGCACGCCGTTTACGCTCCAACTGACGGCGGTGTCAGTGGTATTCGTTACCGTCGCAACAAATGTCGCCTGGCCCCCGAGCACAACCGATCCGTTCGTTGGCTTGACGATCACTTCTATCGCTGGAGGAGGTGGAGGTGGCGGCGACAGCGACGAGCCTGCTGCCCCGCAGCCAAGCGTCCGCGCTCCGTCGCTAAGAAGTGCGATGAAGACAATCGTCGTTGTCCTGGACCTTTTTCCGTTGCTCCGCGAGAGGGGCCGCATGCCCTCCCAAAAGCAGGCGAAGGCCCAGCGAAAAAAGGGAAATCGAAAATGAGGATTACGCAGACCGCCTCAGAAAACCTCCGCTAAGAAGCAGCATCGAATCAGTAGATTGCCGCCTTCCAAACGCCGAATGATTCGCGCCGGAGCAGCGCGAGAACGATTCTCTTTGTTTCACCTCGGCCAAAATTTGTTCTGATTTGGAACCGAACAGCCGGAGAGCTGTTTCATATTGGGAATACCTCTCGGCGAAAATTCCTGCATTGACTTCCCCCGCCCACCCTCCAATAATCCGCCCATGCCTCGCCCCGATGCCGTCCGCCGCGTCAAGAGCTACTCTGCTGCCGACGGCTACGTCTATCAGTACTATTTCTTCGAAGGGAATCGCGCCCAACGGGAGGGCAGTCCCGGTGGCGAATTTACTTACGTGATCTCCGCCGACCGGCGCTCCGCGTTCCCCTTCAAAATCTTCGTCAAGCAATCCGCGCTGGACGCCTGGGCAAAGCAGAACGGCCGCCCGCTCACGAGCAGCGAGGAATATGCCGTCGCCAAGATGCGCCTCTTTCGGGCTTTCGATGAAGGTTCCGTCCAAGCTCCGCTGGAGGGCCAGCCAGCCGGGGAAGTGCTCGTCGACGAATCCAACCTTGAAGAGCTGCTCGGACAACTGGGGATCTAGCCGGGAATATCTCGATCATCCGAAACCGCCGTTCAGCTTTGAACCAATCCTCAGCTGGCGGCGTCCGGTTAGGTGTCTTTCATCAGTACGGTATTCAGCGCGGAGGGCAGATCCGCACGCAGAAATCGATAACCGAGTTTTTCTAACGCCACCGGCAGGACGCGCTGGCTGGACAACAGCAGCGCGTCGGCCATTTCACCCAGTGCCAGCCGCAGCGCAAACGCCGGAGCAAGGAAGAGCGCTGGCCGGTGCATCACCTGTGCAAGCACCTTTGTGAACTCCGCGTTTTGCAGCGGCTGCGGCGCCACGATGTTAATGGCGCTCCTTACCGAGGCGTTCTCGATCGCCAATCGCAAGATCCCGACGACGTCTTCGAGCGTCACCCACGACATCCACTGTTGCCCGGAACCCAATTTTCCGCCAACGCCAATTTTGAATGGCAGCATCATCTTCGGCAGTGCACCGCCCTCGCGCGCCAAGATAATCCCGAACCGCGCCAGCACCACGCGAATCCCCAGCGCCTCGGCCTTCAACGCTTCCGCCTCCCACTCCTGCGCCACGCCCGCTAAAAAATCCGCTCCCGGCTTGCTCTCCTCCGTCAGCGTTTCGCCGCCGCGATCGCCGTAATAACCAATCGCGGATGCCGACACCAGGACGCTGGGCCGCGCATTCATCCTAGCCAGCGCGCCCACCAGTGCGCGCGTCGTATCAATCCGGCT
>Ga0137418_10001626_pt1 | contig 20777 bp, 15 predicted proteins | sample CZODoug3_1_2_16f_FD_122242 | JGI IMG/M metagenome (GOLD analysis project Ga0137418, IMG submission 122242) | Vadose zone soil fungal communities from Angelo Coast Range Reserve, California, USA - CZODoug3_1_2_16fungal (Hybrid Assembly) | ecosystem: Environmental > Terrestrial > Soil > Vadose...
GCGCCTGCTGGCCAACCTGATCGCCGGATTGGAAGCACACCGCGGACGATATGGGGTGCAAACCATGTGCGAATCGGGTGGAATGGCGAACGCCACGCTGATCGAACGCCTTTAAAACGGATGCGTGACCAGACACTGGAGTGATCCAGCGCCGCGCGAACCTACTGATATGAGCGCCTATAGGCACTGGGAGCGACGCCAAACTGAAGCTTGAACACTCGGCTAAACTGGGCAGAGTCACTAAATCCCCAGCGCATGGCAACTTCCGTAAGCGTCGCGCGATCTTTCATTACTTTAAGATCTTGGCTCGAGCGCATCAGTCGGCGATGACGCACCCATTTCGCCACCGTTAGATCGTGTCCAGCGAATAGCATATGAAGGTAGCGCACTGAAATGCCATGCGATGCTGCAATTCGCGCCGGGGTTAGCTCGGGATCTCTAAGCCTCTTTTCGATAAAATCCAGAATCCGCTTAAGCTGCATGCCAGACACCAAACTTGGCCCACGACTCAGGTTCATCCTGAGCGCACTCGCCAACATATCCACCGTCATATCCATGATTGCGGGGCCGTTCTCCACCTCGACATTCGAGAACTCAGTGACCAAGGTTTGCAGGTAACTAGCGACGAGTGAACCTGCCGCGCCACGCACAGCCGTTCCGACGTAGTCTCTGGCTCTGGGCAAAGCAGCATCGAGCGTATCCTGAGGGATCAAGAGCGTCAGTTTGTGGAGCGGTTCGACTACGTTGAAATCGATGTGCCGAGTACTGTCCCAGAGCAGCATGTCATGCGGCAGCATCAAAAACTCGTGACTCCCATCCCGTACGATCTCTTTACCGCTCATTAGGAACAGCACACCGAAATAGGCTTGCCCACCCTTTGAAATTTGCGCCGAACCGCGATGTCCCGCGCAGGGGTCGCAATGGCAATCAACTAATTGAATGCCGCTCAGGGAGCGCTGGCGGATTCTTGCCTTGAAATCATGGCTGCCGGGTGTGGACAAGCTGAAATCCAGATGCGACTCGTTAAGCGCAGACGCCCAAGCGTCGAAACGATCGCGCCTGGCCAACGAAGATGTTGTCCAATTAATCGTTGTCATGTTCCACCCATTCGCACTTTATGGCTAGAGGATTAGCGCATTGATTCCATGATCGCACAGATCGTCTACTTCACTCTACAACAAGGGGCCGCTGCGCTGAATCGCAAGCGCTCAGGTGCTTGTGCTGTCTAAACTCTATGCCGTGCAGCTTGCTTGGCTTGCCAGGGCCACGCGAACGGGTGAGATTCCAACGACTGAGGTGGCACGAGATGGCAATCAAGAATCGCCAATGGATTCTGGCTCGAAGGCCAGTTGGAGAGATTCGGGATGGGGACTTTCTGCTGAAAACCACATCGCTTCCCGTTGTGGGACCAGGCGAGTTGCTTGTGCGCACACACTATCTATCGCTTGATCCGACGAACCGGATCTGGATGAGCGACATCGATCAATACATGGAGCCAGTCCTGCTCGAAGCACCGATGCGCGGCATCGTTAGCGGCGAAGTGGTCGGTAGTGGCGTGCCGGCGTTCAAGCTCGGTGATACTGTGATGGGCCTGGGCAGCTGGAGCGACTACTGTCATGGCCCAGCCGGTAATTTCTCGCCGATGCCGGCCTACCCGGGATTGTCGCCGAAGGACGTCTTTGGGCAACTCTGCGTCGTTGCACCGACTGCATACTTTGGCCTGGTGGACATTGGCGAGCCAAAGGTAGGCGAAACACTGGTGGTTTCCGGTGCCGCCGGCGCTGTGGGCAGTATCGTCGGGCAACTCGGCAAAGCGCTGGGCTGTCGCGTGGTTGGAATCGCCGGGGGAAGCGAAAAATGCCGGTGGATCGTCGACGAACTGGGTTTCGACATCGCGCTCGACTACAAGGTCGGCGGTCTTGAAGCCGCCTTGAGGCAGGCGTGTCCCCAAGGTGTTGACATCTACTTTGACAACGTCGGCGGCGAGACGCTCAACACGGTCATGGGCCTCACCAATCTGTATGGTCGGATCATCGAGTGCGGTTTGATTTCCACTTACAACGCCGACTGTAAGGTCGCCGGGCCCTCAAACTACGCCCGCATCGTCATGAAGCGCCTCAAGGTGCAAGGATTCATCGTCCTCGACTATGCCGCGCGCTACCCAGAAGCCTACCGTGCATTCACACAGTTGCATGCACAAGGCCGTATGAAATGGCGTTGTCACGAACTCGTCGGCCTCGAGGCGGCTGCTGAATCGGTGCGCTTGCTCTACCGGGGACAGAACAACGGCAAACTGCTCATTAAAGTTGCCTAGCGGAGAACACTATGACTCTTTGGACCTGTACGATTGAAGCGAATGTCGCGACGGCGGTTTATCGCAACCCACCGATGAATTATTTCTGCGCCGATGGCGCAGCCGAATTAGGTGCGCTGATCGAAACTTGGCGCGAGCCGGCAATCAAAGCCGTGGTGCTTGCCGGCGGCATGCCCGGGCGGTTCATCACGCATTATAGTGTCGAGGAACTGCTGTCGTACGCCGAAGATCGCGCGGCGATGAGACAGGCGGGAACTGCGCTCAACGATGGCTACCACGCCCTGCTGTTGAGCCTGCGCGATCTGCCGAAGCCGGTGATTGTCGCGATGAACGGCGACGCCATGGGCGGCGGCTTCGAGCTGTGCTTGGCATGCGACATTCGGATTGCCCAACGCGGCGACTTTCGCTACGGACTGCCCGAGGTCAAACTCGGCATCTTACCGGGCGGCAGCGGCACCCAGCGCCTGTCCAGGCTCATCGGCGTTGGACGTGCAATCGAATTCATTCTGAGGGGCCGGGTGATCGAACCCGCAGCCGCGCTGGCAATGGGCTTGGTCCACGAGCTGTCGGACGATGCGCGCAAGCGTGCCACGGAACTCGGCCGCGAGATGGCACAACTACCCCATGTGGCCGTGGCGATGGCAAAGCGCGCGATCTACGACGGCGCGGATACCAACCTCGCGAGCGGTTTGAAAATCGAAGGCGCCTGTTTTTTGGAAACCATGCTCTCGGATGGTAGCGTCACGGCGATGCGCGACTACGTCTCTGTGCCATTGGATCAGCGACGCAGCTGGCTGGAACGGCCGGGGGCACCCAAATGAGACAAAGTTTGGAGAATTCCAGGAATAAGCTCTCAGGGCGGGTCGCGCTCGTTACCGGTAGCGGTCGCGGGATCGGCCGCGCGATAGCGCTCGCTTATGCCCGCGACGGCGCAAGACTAGCGCTGACTTCGCGCACCCGTCGCGAGATCGAAGCGGTCGCCGCCGAGGTTCGCGCACTTGGAGGCGAAGCCTATACCGTCACCGCTGACTTGCTGGATGGCCCGGGCGTCAAGGAAATGGTGCGCTCGGTCATCGAGCATTTCGGCCGGCTCGACATCCTGTACAACAACGGTGGGGGCTTGCACGGGGATCTGTCGAAGATGGTGTCCGCCCCAAGTCACGATGATGCACTGTTCGAGAAGAACTTATTCCTCAATCTGACCTCGGCCTATTACGCCACGCGAGCCGCGCTGCCACAAATGGTCGCCCAGCAGTACGGGCGTGTAATCTTCCAGGGTTCCGGTTATGCCAAGACCGGCGGCGGCCCTATCGCCTACACCGCCGCCAAGCATGGCCTGATCGGCCTGATGCGGGCGATGGCTTACCAAGTTCCAGCGACCGTGACGGTAAATACGATTTGCCCAGGCTGGACCAATACCGCATTGGCGGATTGGGATGCACTGGGGAAGCCGCATGGTGTCGACGGCGCTGCGGTGAAGGCAATGGCCGAAGCAGAGAACATACAGAAGCGGATCCTTGAACCGGAAGAGCTGGGACCCATGGCGGTGTTGATCGCCTCACAAGAGGCGGCCGGAATCACCGGACAGGTACTCTGCGTTGACGGAGGCTATCGCGTTTAACGGCTTCGAGCGTCCGGCCATTAGCCTCAAGTTTGATCAGCCATCGGCGACTTTCACGATTAGCTTGCCGAAATTGTCTCCGCGCAACATTCCCATGAGTCCGTCGGGCGCCCGCTCGAGACCGTCCAAGACCTCCTCGCGATACTTGATCTTGCCGTCGCGCACCCAGATCCCCATGTCGCGAGCGAAGTCGGCGTAGCGCGTCTCATAGTGGTCGAAGAAGATGAACCCCTGGACCTTGATCCGATTGACCACCATTTGGCGCAACAGTGCCGGTATGTGATCCACGCCGGTAGGCAGGCTCTTCAAATTGTAATAGGCAACGCACCCGACGAGCGGAACTCGAGAATGCAGGTTGAGCAGGGGCAGCGCAGCCTCCAGCACCGTCCCGCCAACGCCTTCGAAATACACGTCGATGCCCTTCGGGCAGGCTTTCGCGAGCAATGCCGGGAAATCCTCGGCATGATGATCCACGCAGGCGTCATAGCCGAGAGTCTCCACGGCGTAGGCGCATTTCTCGGCGCCGCCTGCAATCCCGACGGCGCGGCAGCCCTTCATCTTGGCGATTTGGCCGACGACTGTCCCGACCGCGCCGGTGGCCGCAGTGACCACCACGGTTTCGTTGGGCTTTGGCTGACCGATATCGAGCAGCGCCACATACGCGGTGAACCCGGGCATGCCGAGCACACCCAATGCATAGGAGGGGTGACTCATCGCAGCATCGAGCTTGGTCAGCTGATTGGCATCTGCCACCGCGTAGTCCTGCCAACCGCTATTGGCTACCACCAAGTCGCCCGCCTTGAAACTGCCGTCGTGGGACTGCAGTACGCGGCAAACGGTCTGTCCGCACATTGTATCGCCGAGCGCCATGGGTTCAACGTAGGACGGCCCCGGAGCCATACGGCCGCGCATGTACGGATCGAGCGAGAGATACAAAGTGCGCAGCAGCACTTGACCTAAGTTCGCCGTCGGCAGCGGCTCGCTGACGGTCTTGAAGTCCTCAGGTACCGGCGCGCCAACCGGCCAGCGGGCGAATAGGATTCGGCGGTTGACTGGGGCACTTGTACTCATGCCTTGGTCTCCTGATCTGGGGGCGCCGAGCGCCATTGATAGTCGATCGACTCTTGGGCGAAGCGAACGAAGTAATCGATGGCCGCCGGGTCCATCATCGAATCCCGGCTCGCGGCCCTTTCCGCCGGCCAGCCCATCAATATCTTGCGAACCGGAATCTCCATCTTCTTTCCCGTCAATGTGTAGGGAATGAGGTCGACTGCGTATATTCGATCCGGCACGTGGCGCGGGCTGCAATCCTGGCGCAGCATGACGGCGATTCGCTCGCGCAGGGCTTGATCGAGCACGTACGATTCTTTCAAACGCACGAACAGCGGCATGAAGAAATTCGCGCCCGGCAGCTCGCAGCACACGATCAAGCTATCCGCAATTTCCGGAATTCGCTCGACGGCACGGTAAATCTCCGCTGAGCCGATGCGCACACCGTGCCTGTTCAACGTTGAATCCGAGCGGCCGTAAATGTAGCAACCCCCGCGGCGATTGATCTTGATGAAATCCCCGTGACGCCAGACGCCCGGAAAATACTCGAAATACGTTTCGTGATAGCGCCGATTCTGGAGGTCGTTCCAAAAATAAATGGGCATAGAGGGAAATGGGTGCGTGACGACGAGTTCGCCGACCTCATCGAAGATTTCCTCTCCCGACTCGTTCCAGACGTGAACGTCCATACCCAGCATGCGAGCTTGAATTTCGCCGGCGTAGACAGGCAGTGTCGGGACAGCGCCGACGAAGCCGCTGCATATCTCCGTACCGCCGGATTGGGACGTGACCCAGAGATCCTGCTTGACGGAACGGTAGAGCCAAGCGAAGGTCTCTGGGGAGCTCGGTGCCCCGCTGACGACGATCGACTCGATACGCGATAAATCGAATTCGTCCTTCGGGCAAAGACCGGCCTTTTCCATCATTTGAATGAACGTCGGACTCGCACCGAAGCTGCTCGTTCCGGTATCGGCGGCGAGCTTCCACAACAAGTCGGCCGCCGGATGAACGGGGCTGCCGTCATACAGCACGGCCGCCGATCCCGTGAGCAGCGCCGCCAATAAGATATTCCACATCATCCAGCCCGTAGTGCTGTAGAAAAACATCACTGAATGAGGTCCGAGGTTGATATGAAAATACATCAGCTTGAGATGTTCGAGCAGCACACCGACGTGGCTATGAACGATGGGCTTCGGCAGGCCGGTCGTTCCCGACGAGAATACGATCCACACGGGATGACCGTCTCCCACGCGCTCGAAATGAAAGCGATTGGAAGCGATCGCGGAGTGGGTCAGAAGTTCCAGCCACGGCGTCACTCGAGTTCCATCGGGTGGGACGGAATCCCCCGCCAAATACGGCAGCCAAATGATCTGTTCCAGTGATGGCAACTCGGCGATGATTCGCCGGACCTCCGAGTCGCGACTGAAGGTTTTGCCGGCAAAGCGATAGCCGTCGGCAACAAAAATGACTTTCGGTGCGATTTGCGCGAATCGGTCTACCACGGTTCTGACGCCGAACTCGATGGCGGCGGATGACCACACCGCACCAATGGCCACGGTTGCCATCATCGCGATCGCCGTCTCCGGCACATTGGGCATGTATGAAACGACTCGATCGCCCGGCTTCACACCCATGGCACGAAGTTGGGTGGCGAGAATTCGCACCTGCGATCCGAGGGTGTGCCACGTCATGGTTCGTAGGGGCCGAGTTTCGGACGAATGATGAAACACGACCTCGTCGGGGCCGGCCACAGATTCATGACGCAACAGGTGTTCCGCATAGTTCACCCGTGCTCCCTCGAACCATCTCACACCCAGCATCTCCAGGCCGCTCATCGCGCTTGCGTACGAGCCATCATGTAGGATGCCAAAATAATCCCAAATCGCCGTCCAAAAGGCGGCGGGTTCGCTCACCGACCACCGCCACAGCGATTCGTAATCGGCGGTCACGATGCCCCGCGCCGAGCGCAGCCACGCTTGAAAGCGCGCCATGTTCGATCGCGCGGCAAACTCCGGCCGCGGCGTCCACAGCAGTTGGCCTTCTTGAATCGGTGCTTTAGCCGGGTCCATGGCTTACCTCAATAGCGCAAGGCGATCGAGAACGACCTCAGGCTCGATGTCGCTCGGTATTCGGGAAAAGCTGAAATCACACGGCGAAATATCGGCATCACCGCCGCGCCAGAATTCATCGGCGACGACTCTGCCAAAGCACGGCGCCCCGAACGGTTTTGGCCCGACAACATAGGAGAAGCCGCCAGGATCGTCGCCGGCGAATCGATCGCCGGGAAGACGCAAGCCCATATCCCAGCGATAGTGAGTACCCACATTCAACACCGAGCGGTACCATTCGATTTCCGCGGTGGTCGCCGGCTCGCTCCGCGCGGATTCTTCCAAAAGCACGGTATCAATCCCACTGCCGCCGAATTCGCGCAGGAAATCCGCGCTATGCAGCGTCGCTGCGTCCACTTCGTCTTCGCCCACCTCGATCTCCGCGGCATCTCCGAACGCCCAATGGTAGGCATCGCCAACCCAGGCCCGCGGCGACGGGCAAACCAGCGCAACAGCCAGCATAGGGAAGCTACTGCGCAGTCCCGCGATGATTTCGGCCAGATGCCGACGCAAATCCGCCGCGGCAAGCATCGTCTTCAACGGAAAATTGGCGCGGGTCTTCGCGCCGCTGGCGGCGCGCAACGGCGCGTCGTTCGCCAGCCAGGAGGAGAATATCCGCGCCACGGGGATTGCGATGACATTCGATTTCAGCAGGCTTTGCGCTTTGCGGCGCCAAGCGACATAGGCGGTTGCATCGAGCCAGGGAGGGGCGCCCCCCGCCAACAGCGCGGCGGAATAGTCCGCATCATCGAGCCAAAGAAGCTTGCTGTCAGAAGCGGCGACTTGTTCCAAAAATGCGGCCATGGTCGCGCCTCAAGCGGCCGTGTAGCCGCCGTCGAGCACCAATTCCGTGCCGGTGCACCAGCGCGCCGCGTCGCAAGCCAGGTAAAGCACAGCACAGGCCACATCTTCCGGCCGCCCGAATCCCAGCGGGTGTGCAGCCTTAAAGGCAGCCTCTGCGCTCGCCTGATCCGGCGCCAGCTTCAGATCCACGAAATCTTGGATGAATGCCCTGCCCATATCGGTGTCGACGACGCCGGGATGCACGGAATTCACCCGAATCCCCGTGGCCAGCTGAGCACATTCGATCGCCGCCGCCTTAGTCAGGGTGCGTACTGCGCCCTTGGAGGCGTGATAGGCACTATGTGCGGTGGTACCGATCATGGCCGCGATCGACGCGAGATTCACGATCGATCCGCCCTTGCCTGCGGCACCCTCCGGTGACATGGCACGGACCGCGTGCTTGATGCCAAAAAATGTGCCGGTGACATTGATATCGAGCACGCGACGAAAGTCCTCGGCGGTGCATTGCGCGATGAGTGACGCGGTCTCCACTCCCGCGTTGTTCACCAACACATCCAATCCGCCCCACCGCGTGACGGCAGTCTGGATTGCCGTCTGCCATTCGCTCTCTTGCACGACATCGAGACTCGAGAACTCAGCGACTCCGCCTGCGGCGCGAATCTCCGCTACGACCTCGCGACCAGGCGCCGTAAGCACGTCGGTGAGCAGCACCTTTGCGCCAACCTGGGCGAAAGCGCGAGAGATCTCCGCTCCCAGTCCGCGCGCCGCGCCCGTAACCAGCGCCACCTTGCCGTCCAAGCGATACGCCTGCTGATAGTCCTTCACGCCCCGCACCTCCGTTCCCCCTGCAATCGGGCGAGTTGAGCCTCGAGTTCGGCGATCCGAACATCCTTGGGATTGGGCATGAACACCCCTTGAAGCTTATCGGCGTCCATCTGAATACGTTGGCTGCCGCTCGTGGCGTATATCTTGGTGCGATCATCCCAGCACCCGAAGTAAGGTACGTCCGCGGGCGGCTGCGCCGTTACCCACTCCTTGCAAAACGCATCGAAGGGCCTGCCGCGCGCGATGCGCGCCCTGCGGTATTCTTCCCGGCGCTTCAGTGTGCCCTCGACGTCCACCGCCAATGTACGTTCGTCGTACACGACTTGGTAGATATCCCGAGCATTCTCATGCGACATCAAATCCTCCGCCAGATCTTTCATGACCAAGGCCGGGTCGCGTTCCAGCACGTCGCCATATCCGCCGCCCGAGCCCTGGCAGATCATATAGATCTCACCGTCGGCGCAGATCTCGAACGTCATACCCATGTCGTTGCTGGTGTAGGTGCCGCCCGCGATCGGCTGCTCGTTCATGAGCTGCACGATGTCGAAAACCTCCACCGCCTTGGGGTTGTCCTTCAGCACCTCGAAAATGTTGATTCCTTTTATCTTGCATAGTTGATACGAAGGGCATGAATAGCCGCCAAACAATCCCTGTGCCGACGGAAACTTCGACCCCTCGCAACCGGTCATGAAGCCCCAAAGGCCGGAACCGCGCGCCGTCGCGATTTGTTCGTAACCCATTCCTGCACGGTATTTGCCCCAGCCGATGCGATCCTTCGCCAAACGCTGCGCACCGAGACGGATGATGGGCGTGTCTTCCTCGCTGATCTCGTGCTCGCCGCTATCGCACATGAAGCCGAACACCGGTGAAACCGAGTGTTCCCCGTCCGCGTTGCTGCGCGCACCCTGGCCGTTGCCGTTGATGTCGGCGCAGAAGTTGCCGGTAACATCGCCATGCTGCGTCAGACCCCCGTAAATGAACGTCGCCGCTTGATCGTACTGCGATGCAATGACCGCTGAATAGCGGTGCGGCAGACTGTAATTGAACTTGTTCATGGGAATGGTCCATACGACGCAGCCCTTGAACAAAGGCATCAGACTCATGGCCTGCGGCATCTCGCCTTCCGCATCGATGATTGAATTTCGATCGGTAATGATCTCGATCGGCGACAATACCGCCATGGTATGCGGCAAGTCCGGCCAGATGTTTTGCAGCAGCCCGGTGCACAGCGCCGCTTTGAACGAGGCGATATTCGTATTGACCGAACGGTTCATGAATTGCGGTGCCGTACCGCGAAAATCGAGCGTCATTCGATCGCCTTTGACCGTGATGGCGAGACTGATCTTTTGCATCACGTTCTCGCGCAAGCTCGAATCCATGAATTGCAGCACCCTGGTGGTGCCGTCGGGCATCTCGCGAATACGGCGTCGCATCTCCGCCTCGACGTCCTCTAGGTGTTTGCGCAAAGTGCCCACCAGCAATGCCTTGCCGAATTGGTCGAGAATGGCAACGATTCGATCACGCAAGCGCATCACTGCGTGCAGCTTCACCTTCATATCTTCCAGCTGCAATTTCGGGTCTCGCACTGAATTCTGTAGAAACGTCACGAGGTCCCGTTTGAGTTGACAATTCTCGACGACTTTGAACGGCGACATTTTGAGGCCTTCGTCGTACTTGCTTTCGGCGGAAGCCGGCAAACCGCCCGGCTCGCAGGAGCCGTTCTCGCCCTCATGAATGGTCGAGGACAGCCAGCACACCAGCTCGCCTTTGTAGAACAACGGCATCATCATCGACTGATCGGTGTTATGGATCCCGCCGTAGCGCGCGTCGTTGTGGATAAAGCCGTCGCCGTCATTGACGCCTACCGTCGGATCATTGATCCAGTTCTTGATGATGAATCGAATCGGGTAGAAGCAGCAGGCCGCGAAGGCAATGATGCCGTGGGGCGCGATCATGGCGAGGTCACCCTGGGCCGTGTAGATTCCGGTCACCAAATCGCCCCACTTCGCACCCGGCGCCGCCCCCATCTGATTGACCATGGTAAACGCCTCGGACAGCGCCGCATTGATCAATCCGCGCACATGATGGACCTCATGGGGATCGAGACCGCCCGCCAGCGCCGCGTCTTCCGCCGCCGAACGCGGCAGGATGGAGTGGTTGCGCATGATGTCCGGATCCGGCCCCAGAAAAAGCGTATTGTCCGCGAGAAATTTTTCCCGCAGCGCTTGGTCTTCGGCAGCAGTGCTATCGTTCATGGTTTTCTCTCGAGTCATTGACGCAGGAACCAGACCGCTTTTTGGGCGGCGGCGCGAAATGTCCAACCGGGTTCGATCAGATAGGTGGTGGCCCGCGTGGTCACGATCGCCGGTCCCACGATCAGGGTACCTTCGGCGAGGGCGCGTTCATCGTACAGGCGGGTCGCCAGCGCCCCGTCATGTCCGACGAAATGGCATTGACGTTCGCCGACGGTTGGAGGTGCTTCAATGGAGCGGCCGTTCAATTTGAGAGACTCGAATTGCACGGTCGGCTGTTCGACGTACGAACAAACCCGCAGCGTATTGATCCTGATCCCCGCCTCCGGGGACTGGCTGCCTTCCCCAAAGCGCTCGCCGTAACGCTGATAGAACTGATCCATCAACATCAACACGTCGCGTTGATTTCTCAGGCGGGACAATTCCGTCACGACCGCCGTTTGCACGCGCTGGTTGCCGTAGCGCATGTCGAGTTCGAGCCGGTAGCGAATCTGGTCCAGGGTCATCCCTTGACGGATCAAATCCTCGCTTCCGCGGCGCTCGAGTTCTTCAACGCTGCGGTTGAACGCTTCGTAATCGGTAAAGAAGCTTTTCGTGTTCGGATTGAACATGACGGTCCAAGTGGACATTTCGTGAATATGCATCTGGTTCACGTTGCCGGCACCGCAGGCCGAGAAGGTCGACGCAAACGGCGGCGCCAGAATTCTGGAAATGCCGAGCGCATTGGCGATGCCGCAGGCATGAAGAGGCCCATTGCCGCCGTAGGCCAGAATATTGAACTCCTTGGGTTCGTAGCCGCGCGTGCGCAATTCGATGGCGATGCCGTTCGCCATATTCGCGTCGACGGTGCGCTTGATGAGTTTGCAGATATCGATCACTTCCATATCCAGGTCGTCGGCGAGCCTGTCGACCACCGCCTGGCGCGAGCGCTTGGGATTCAGCGGGATCCGGCCATTGGCGTAGTTCTTCGGATCGAGATATCCCAATAGCAGATCCGCATCCGTCACGGTCGGCTCGAGACCGCCCCGATCGTAGCAAGCGGGCCCCGGATCGGACCCCGCGGATTGCGGACCGATCTCGATCGCGCTGTACATACGCTCGAATCGCGCGATCGAGCCGCCGCCCGCCCCCAGCGTGACCAGATGCATCATGGGCACACTCACGAGCCAGCGGTCGATGACCGGATTGAAATCGTAGTATTTCAGTCCGCCTTGCACGACGATCCCAATGTCGAAGCTGGTGCCGCCCATGTCCGTGGCGACCACATTGCCCAATTGGGCTTGCCCCGCCAGGTGCTCGCTCGCGGCAATCCCCGATACCGGCCCGGAATGGACAGTTTGCAGCGCGTCGGTGGAGTTAAGCTGTGCCATGCCGCCGGAGTTATGATTCACCAACATCGGCTTGCTGTAGCCCTGCGCGCGCAGATTGAGCTCCAGAATCCCTAAGCCGTGATACATGGTCTGGTGCAGGAACGCATCCATGATGGTCGACGTGCCGCGCGCATACTCGCCCTTGCGTCCCGCGACCTGATGCGACAGCAGCATCGGAATTGCCCCGAGTAGATGGGCCGGATACTCCTCCAGAAAAATCTCCCGCACGCGCAGCTCGTGCGCCGGATTGACGACGCTGTTGGTAAACATGACCACCAGGGCCTCCGCGCCCTGGTCGACCAGCTCCCCGATGCGCCCCCGGACATCGTCTTCGTCCAATTGCCAAAATACCTGACCGAGGTAGTCCACCCGCTCGCGAATTTCGCGAATCATCGGAATAGGCACGATCGGCTCCGGACGCCGCGCGTTGGGCACGTCCATCTGCTCCTGTTCGGACAATCCCTCGCCATAGCCGCGCGCGCGCGACAGCGGTATGGTGTGCTTGAAACCGGTGGTCACCAACAAACCGATGCGCGGTCCCTTGCGTTCAATCAGCGCATTCGTGCCCAAGGTCGTCGCATAGCGAACCGAATCGACCTGCGAGAGCAGTGTCGTCGCTTCGACATTCAGTTGTTTGCAGGCGTCGGCCAGCGATTCGTTGAAGCCGAGCGCTAGATTATGGTGCGTCGTCAGCGCCTTGCCTTCCACGTAGCGTTCGTTCCAAACCACGAAGCAATCGGTGAACGTGCCGCCGATGTCGACCGAGACTCTTTTCATGGCGGTCCCTTGCGCAAGCCGCCATGCTGATGGTCGGCATGCAATGCGCGTTGATTTCGTGCTTTCTCGAGCGCGAGATCCGGGCCGATCGGTTCCTCGGTCACTTCTTTCCGGTCCCGCCATTGCTCCTTGAGCGCGTCGATGTCGAGTTCGATGTCGTAGAGCGGCGGATGACCCGGCGGCAAGTACTCGGCTTCCATCATCGTGCCGCATTGCGGGCAGTAATATTCCAGGATTCGACACCATGTCGGATCCGGGGAGTAGGTGCGTTGGTACTTCTTCGGATCGAGCAGCGGCTTGTGAATCTCGCGTGGATCCCGGTCGTAGACCAATAGGCCGCGCTTATAGTTGTCGCGGGCGCTTTGCAGCTCCTTGCCGCAGCGCCGGCATTCCCACATCTCGCGTTCCAGATCGATGCGCAGATATTCCGTGACGAGAACTTTCATGACTAATCCTGTGGCTTCAGGGTGCGGAGGTCGTTATCAAGCGGATATCACCCGCATCGTTGATCTCGAAGCGCCATCCGGTATCGACTCGGCAGGTAAAGAACGCCTCCTCCAGCACGGCCGGGCCGTCCGCGGATGCCCCAGCGGTCTGCTGTTCCACGGTGTATAGGGGTACCTGACTTTCTTTACCGTCGAGGCGCAACCGGCGCGTCCCGGCCGATTCCGCCGCATGCGTCGCGACGCCGAACCTGCCCGCCATTGTCGCGTGCATGAGCGGCTTCACTGCAGTCAAGGACAGCGACAGTCGAGCGCCGGGAGGCGCCTTCGGGACCGGCGATCCGTTCAACGCAATCGAGCGTTCATTGCCGTCAACTTCGATAGTGAGCGATTCCTCGACGTGGCAGTTCTCGATATCCGCGCCTTCCGCCGCCATTCCGCGCAGTGCGCGGCGCCGCAAGGCATCGCGTCCCGATTTGAGCCCATCGTCATCGCCGCTCGGCAGATGCGCGGTGAACTCGTGTCCGATGTCCGAGAAACCGATGCCGAACGCCGAAAAGACCGCAGCCAAGCCCGGTATGATGATCTCGGTTATTCCCGCCGCCTCGGCGACCTTGCAAACAACGAAGGGCCCTGCGCCACCGAAGGCCGCGAGCGTGGTGACGGGCGTGATCGTGGTGTACGCCTTTAAGCCGTCCGCCACCTTGGCGACCCACGACTTTTCCATGGCCTCCGCCGCCGCGATTTCAGTCAATCCCAACGGCTTGGCGATCCGATCGGCGATAGCGGCACGTGCTCGCTCGATATCGATCTTCATTTCGCCGCCAAAATACGAATTGGGATCGAGCAATCCCAGTACCAGAAACGCGTCGGTCATGGTGGCCTCGCGCCCGCCGAGACCGAAGCACGCGGGCCCCGGCGCGCTGCCCACGCTCTCCGGTCCCACCTTGATGCGGCCGTCGTTCACGCTGATGATCGAACTTCCGCCCACACCAGCGCTCACGACATCGCAAAGCGGGAATGAAATGGCCACCCCTTGCACCTCACCGCGGCGGTGCGCCCGCACCGCATCATTCTCTATCAGACCGATGTCCGTCGTGGTGCCGCCGATGTCCATGGTCAACAAGCGCTTGAACCGATAGTGAGCTGCCAGAGCTCTGGCACCCTCCATCCCGCCGCGCGGTCCCGAGCTATAGGTCTTGATCGCCACGGTCTTGGCCACCCGGGCCGAATAGCCGTCATTACGAAAGATCAATAGGGGGTTTCGCGTCTTGAATTCGCGCAGCTTGTGTTCGGCGTTGTAGAGAAATCGCTCCATCGAGGGATGCAGGAAGGCGTTGAAAATCGCCGTCCAGGTGCGGCGCGAGTCGTCGCCGTCGTCGCTGAGTTCGTGTGAGTACAGGATGGGCAGCGCACCCAGCAAGTGGGGTGGAAAGGCGCGCAGCAGATCGCGCTTTAAATTCGCTTCAAAGGACTCACGCGAAGGCCCCGCGAACGCGACGACGATACGATTGGCCCCTTGCGCAGCCAGTGTATTGACCGAACGGACGGCTTGGGTCATCAGCGCATCCGCCGCCATCGTCGGATCGATTCGCTGCACGCGCGCTCCGACCAAGGCGGCAAACATAGCTGATGCATTGGCGTCGGGCTGCAGTGATCCCGCGTCCATTTTGCCGCCCCCGTAAATGAGGGCGAGGCGCGGTCCTTTGCGCTCGACCAGCGCATTCGTGCCCTGTGTGGTGGAATAGCGGATATACCGCGTTGTCAGCAACAGTCTCGGAAGATCTTCCTCGCCGTAGATGATGCGCGAGGCCTTTCTCAGTCCGTCGAAAAGACACTTCGACAGATCATGCGGCGTGGTGATCGTCTTGGTGCGATACACGCGCGCTCCGTCGATCACGCAGATATCAGTGAGCGTTCCGCCATTGTCAATGTTGATGAGCCGGTTCGCCTCGCCGGACGTCTCTTCGGCAGGCGCGCCGCCCTTGTCCACGTTGACAAGCCTGCTCAATTCGCCGGAGGTCTCTAGTGTCGCCTTCATAATTGATTCCCCGTCACGCGTCGCCGAGACGCATCAGCGCCGCGTTGGTCAAATATCGATCGCAGATACCCACATCATTGACGCTCATCCGGTTTTGCCGAGAGTACGAGCCCTCGGCGCGTGAGGCGCTACACTAACGGGTAGTTTTTATCGGAGTGCTCGCTCCTCGGCGAAGCGGCCGCTATCCAATGAAGCCGAGCTGGCGGGCGGCGTTGATTGCCTGCAGCCGGTTCACGACGCCTAATTTGGAATACACATTCTTGAGATGAAACTTGACGGTATTTTCGGAAACGAACAGCCTCTGTGCCATTTCCTTATTGGAAACCCCATTTGCCAGAAAAATGAGCATCTCCTTCTCTCGATCTGACAGAGGCTGCATTGGGGGGCGGCTCGACTTAGCGGGATTCCGAGTGAGGTCGGTGCCCGACGCTGCAAGCAGCTCTTCGATGAAGGCTTGGTTCGCGTCCAAATCGACATCTTCGCGGGTCGCGCCGCCGAAGATGTTTTGATATGCCTCACGTAGAAGTTGAATGACGCCCTCGCCCTCGTCCAGAAAACATCGAACATATCGACCCGGCTTCGCTAGCTGCACGGCCTTGCGCAAACTGCGATGTGCGGCGTTATGCATACCCTCTCGCCGCTTCAGCTGCGCACTCATCAAATGGAGCTTGATCTGGCGATAGGTCCGATTCGGTTGTCGCTGCAGTTCGCGCGCAATACGATTGCTCGCTGTCGTTACATCCAGTGTATGCACGGCAAGTCGGATGCGCCCCAGAGCTTCGCCCTCCAAATCCTCCGACAACGCAATCCACTGATCGGAATTCGATTCATTTCCGGATCCGATATGTGCGGCAATGGCACATGCCCGCTCGATATCGCCGGCAATCAATGCGCGCCGCACGCGCTCCCAATCAGCCATACCGATGAGGCGCATCCACGCACTGTCGTGGCCGATTTTTTCGAATTCGTCCAGCACTTCGAGAGCTTTGTCCGGGCGGCCGCGTGCATCGAACGTGCGCGACACAGCGATATGCGCAAGGGCGATGAAATCCGGAATCACCGATTCGGCGATGTTGTCATGATATCGGGCAAAAACGGCTTCCACCGCGTCGAGTTCGTTGGCTTCATAGAGCGCCCAGATGTAGCAAGATGCCAGCGCCGCCGAGGCAAACGAGCCGTCGATATGGGCACTCTCCTCCGCCATTGCCTTGCGAAATCGATCGATCGCTTCGCGTAGCTGGCCCTGATAGATCAAGCGGACTCCCGACATCGCGAGGGTGTAGCCGCCGCTGAATGTCGCGCCGCCGCGATCGCTGGAAGTGCGCGCCAGCGCCAATCTCTTGCGTGCGCCCTCGAAGTCTCCGTTCGCGATATCCCGATACGACAGTAGATTGCTCGCCGCGCCGATCTCGAACGCCGCGAATCCGTCAGCGTCGCGCTCATGCAGTTGCAGTGCATCCACGAGCGCAACCGCGGCCGGAATGTCATCCTCGAGAACGGCCGCCATGGACAAGGCGACCCTGGGGTTCGTCGTATGTACGAGGTCGCCGCCGTCGATATTGCGTCGCAGAAGATCCAATAGGGGCCGCAGCTTGCGTTCACGCCGAAGAAAGACCAGCGAATAGGCGATCTTGATTGCCAGATCCGGCCGCTCCACGACGCGCTCGAACGGTATGCATTCGGACCAACGCTCCACGGTCATGAGTTGTCCACTGGCAACCAGCCGCGAGGCCCAAACATTCAGTGTATTCGCGGCCAACGTGAAATCACGGCATCCAATCGAGTGATGCACCACCTCTTCGTAGAGCGATTGCGTCAAATACCACCGAGCCGCTCGCGCATGCACCTCGAGCACTGCTCCTTCGGATAGCTTGCGTAGATTCTCGGCCATGATGGCGGAAAACAGGCCGTGATATTTGAACCATCGGCATTCCGCGTCCAGGCTGCGTATGAACAGACCGGAACGCTCCAGGTATATGAGGAGGTCCTGGGAATCGCTCCAACCCATGACCGCGTCGCATAAATCGGAGTTTAGGCGCGTCAGCAATGAGGTACGTAGCAAGAAATCTTGAACGCGAGGCGATTGAAGCGTGAGCACGTTGTCCGCTAGGTACTCCGCCAATTCGCGCGGACTATAGGTGCCGATATCATCCAGCGAATTGCGTACCTCGGGGCTCACGAGCGTCAGGCGGTACAGTTGAAGCGCCGCCGGCCAACCTTCGGTGCGGCGATAGATCGCGTCGACCTCTTCCGAGCTCATCTTCAGATCACGCGCCGAAGCGAAGAAGCGATCCACCTCGGCGGGCGAAAAACGCAGATCGTCGGCGCGCAGCACGAGCGCCACGTTGTTCACCAGAAGCTTCGCCAGCCCCACCTCAGGGAGCGACCGCGATCCGACGAAAATTCTCACGTTTTCGGGAACGCGATCGAAGAACTCCCGGAAAAAGGTCAGAGACTGTCGATTGCGAAGAGTTTGGAATTCGTCGACAAAAACTGCGACCGGTCTTTGCAGCCGCGAGAGACTGTCGAGCACCCAATCCGACCGTCGCGCGCGGCGCGCGCCGGCTTGGCCGAGTCGGTCCCCGAACAGATCTTGCTCGCACAGCGAATCGATGAGCGCTCGGATGTGTATGGCGAATCGACGAGGATCGTTGTCTGCATCATCGAGTGTCAGCCACGCCGTGAGCCAATCTTTGGCCTCATAATCGCTCTTGATCTGCTGCAGCGTCGTCGATTTGCCGTGGCCCGCGGGCCCTTGAAGCAAGATAACCCGGACGCTCGCGTTGTTGAAAATCCGATCGAGAATGCCGTCGCGCCGAATCGCACCGGGATATATAGGAGGCGCAAACAGCTTGTGGGCACTCGCCTCCGCCGACCAACGGCCTTCAACGGTCTTGGCGGGGGCTACGGGCGGAAAAAGATCGGCTGGGTCAGCCATGCGCCACGCGGATGGTTATGAATCAAGCTCATCGGTAGGCGCTCAACTCGATTCCGCCCGGGACCCGCGCTGTGGGATCGACAAAAATGTCCGCAAACAGTTTGGCGCCTGCGGTGTGGCTATAGGGTTCGAAATCCGTCACGCCCTTCGCCGCCAATACTTCGTCATCGATCAGAAATTGCCCGGAGTACGCCGCGGCGGGTTCATTCAAAATGGCGTATGCGGCGTCCGCCATGATGGCCGGCGATCTCGATTGCTTGAGCATGACTTCACCGCCTAGCGCGTACTCTACCGCAGCCGTCGCGATAGTGGTGCGCGGCCACAACGAATTGCATGCGATGCCGTCCGCCTTGAATTCTCGCGCCATACCCAGCATCACCATCGACATTCCATACTTCGACAGTGTGTATGGCAAATTCTGCGCAAACCAATCCGCGCGCATGGTTAGCGGCGGCGATAGAGTGAGAATATGCGGATTGGCGCTCTTTTTGAGATAAGGCACGCAGGCACGCGATGTAACGAAAGTTCCACGCATATTGATTTGCTGAATCAAATCGAAGCGCGCGATATCGATCGTCTCCGTTGTGCTCAGGTTAATAGCGGAGGCGTTGTTGATGCAGATATCGATGCCGCCAAAAACTTCGGCTGTGCGCTGCACCGCCGCCTGTACAGCGGCAGCATCGCGAATATCGACTTGCAATGGCAGCGCCTTGCCCCCGGCGCCCTCGATTTCCTGCGCGGCAGAATAAATCGTACCCGCCAATTTGGGATGCGGTTCTGCGGTTTTTGCCGCGATAGCGATGTTGGCGCCGTCGCGAGCCGCACGCAACGCAATGGCCAAGCCAATACCGCGGCTACCGCCGGTGATGAACAAAGTTTTGTTTGCTAGACCCATATGACACGCCGTCGACTTTGCGAGCAGTATACTGGCGGCACGGCCGGGCACCGCGTTTTGATCGTAGGTCATTGTTTTATTTATTAAACATTCTTTGAGGCCTGCTGAGCCCCCCTAAAAAAAGGCCCCACCAGGAAACTGGCGCTACTGCTGTATGAGATTCCGGATCAGAGCAATCACGCCGCGCTGGATCAGGCATCGCGACCGATCCGCTCGTGATAGGGATCCTAGCCGATCGATTTCTGGCGTTCGTCGAGCCAAAGTAATCCTAAGGGGGTTACCGGTCTGCCGGCGTAGCCTTTGGTCCTGCAATCGCCATCGCCTGAATGTATGCCGGTCGGGCTTCGATGTGTTTCACATACGAAACCACGTTCAGTAGGTCATCCACAGTACGCCCGCCAAACAGCGGCAAAGTTGTTAGCGGAAACATGACCATCACGTCGGCGCAAGTCAAATTCAGCCCCGCTAAGTACGGTGTTACGCCGAGTCGTGCGTTCATGTAATTAAAGTACCGTCCTTCGCGCCTTCCAATGACGCTTTTGATCCTTTCGGCACCCCCGCCGTGCATCCCCGCTCCCAATGCGCTTTTCGCAAAGAACAAGCCGAGGACATTGTTATTGAAGTGCATCCAATACAGGTACTCGGCGTAGTTGGACTGCTCAGGCCCCACGGTGAGCTTTCCGCCGGCGTATCGATGGCAGATGTACTCAGCAATGACTGCGGATTCGGTGAGGATCGTCCCGTCATCTTCAATGACCGGTGCCGTTGCGGCTGGATGCAGCGCGAGATACTCATCCGGAGCCAGGCCTGTCTCCGCGCGCTTGTACCATTTCAATCGATACGGAAGGTTCAACTCTTCCATTAACCAAACGATACGATCCGATTGAGAAACACCGAGATGATGAATAGTGATCATGTATTGCACTCCGCGATGGGCATTATCGGCACACCATGAGGGCCCTCACAAGGCTCAGCCTCTTCCAATGGGATAGGAGGCTGAACGCGGATCCGTGTTTCCAACGGCATATGAGGCTGAGCGCGGGGTTTTAGATCGATCATCGAGGGATGATCATCAAAATGAACGAAACGAAGCTCGCGACGTTGAGCAGATCCATGAATTCCCGGCTGGCACGACTGAGGTTGTTTTTGCGATTCCGGCCAAGGAACACCGATTGCGAGCTTTCGTAGCCACCGTGCTGCGTTCCAAGCTTGTTAAGCCTTCATCGCCCGTGCCTGCATCCCGAGCAGCCTGCTTGACCCAATTCCTAGTCACTTGGGTGCGCGTCGCCAAATCGGAGAGGATATCGAAGGCTGCAGCTGCCCGCCGATCGTCGAAGTT
>Ga0137418_10001627_pt1 | contig 20768 bp, 17 predicted proteins | sample CZODoug3_1_2_16f_FD_122242 | JGI IMG/M metagenome (GOLD analysis project Ga0137418, IMG submission 122242) | Vadose zone soil fungal communities from Angelo Coast Range Reserve, California, USA - CZODoug3_1_2_16fungal (Hybrid Assembly) | ecosystem: Environmental > Terrestrial > Soil > Vadose...
AAGTTGCCAACTTGTCGGCAATCCAAGCCACGGGTTTGGCGTCTGTCTCAGCAGGCCCAAAGTTCCAGCCGGAGGCAAAGCGGCAACCATCCTCCGATAGTCGCTCGGCAAGCATGAGGTATCCGCGCAGGGGTTCGAGCACAAACTGCCATGGTCGAATCGCGGAAGGATTGCGAATCAGGCAGGATTTACCGGCAAGAAATCCTTTCATTAGGTCGGGGATGAGCTGATCACTGGTCCAATCGCCTCCACCAATTGCGTTTCCCGCGCGCGCCGAAGCGAGTGCGACGCCGTGGTGATGGAGGGAATCGGGAGGAAAGAAGGAGTCCCGGTAAGCAGCTGTAACCAGCTCGGCACAACCCTTCGAGTTGGAGTAAGGATCGCGCCCTCCCATGGGCTCGGTCTCCCGATATCCCCAAATCCACTCGCGGTTCTTATAGCATTTGTCGCTGGTGACGTTGACTACCACGCAACGAAGCTTTAGTTGCCGCAGTGCTTCTAGGAGATGAACCGTGCCCATAACGTTGGAGGAGTAGGTCTCAATGGGGTCCTCATATCCACGGCGAACTACCGATTGTGCGGCCATGTGAAGGATAACATCCGGACGGCAATCAGCCATCACGGCCGAAAGTCGGGGGAAATCGCGGATGTCCGCACAAACAGATCGCACAGAGCTGGCAACCTGCGCCTGTTCGAAAAGGTTCGGCTGGGTCGGCGGGGCGAGCGCGTAGCCGGTCACGTTAGCCCCGAGTGCGTCAAGCCACAAGGAGAGCCAGCTTCCTTTGAAACCGGTATGCCCCGTGACGAGCACATTGCGGCCCTTCCAAAACGAATGATTAATCATGCTGGGTCTGAGCTGGCGAGGGAGCAAGCCAGAAATTGTAATCGGCCGAGAAAAGGGGGAGACACATATTAGAGATTTGCTACAGGCACATCTCTCGAGAAGGCAACCGACTCCGATGCCGCATTTGGCCAGCGCGCGGTCTGGTCTCTCCAGAGAGCTTCTGTCAGACGCCCCGTGGGAGCCGCTACATCAGCGAACGTGAGCACTTGATCCTTGGAAACATCTTGACGCATCACGCAGCCCTCCGAGAGGGCAATTGGCAAGGCCGCAATGGCACGAGCTGCAGCCGAATTTTCGATAAGCCCATAAACACAGAAACCTCCAATGCCGTCGATGCGCTCGCCGGCCTTTAGATCGCGTTTAGCAATAGTGACCACCTCGCAGACAGGCCCTGCGGCAGGAGCTACCGTGGGGTCGCGATGAATGACGGCTCTGCCAATGGTCGAGGCAATCTGAATATGAGGCAGGTGAAATGGCGTATAAAAGACATAGAACGGGCCATCGCCCAGCTTGTAGTACGCCAGTTGGACTTTTTTCAGAGGTAAGTCCTCGTGAACGATGACGAACGCACCGGTGTAAGGAGCCGCGCCGAGTGCATAGTCCACCAAGCCGGTGCTGAGCATCTGGTCGGGAGGCAGCAAGTTAGCCATCTCCCGAACATCCTTACAGGATGGGCCGTACATGCCACGGCGGCCAGCGTGGAAACCCGTAGCATTGGCCAAAACTGTTGCTTCCATGGAGAGCTTCGTAGAGTCAGCAAAGGAGGTCACCTTCCTCGCATCCTGATCATTCTTCTCGGCAAAGGCGCGTTGTGTGTCGGGGTTACGGTAGTAGTCCATCATACCTTTGAGGTTGCCGGCGGCCACGGGATGGAGTCCCAATGATCGGAGATAGCGGAGTAGGGTCATAGCCACTCCAGGTTCATCTCCGTCCGTATGAGTGACCACCACCCCAGCCTGATCCGCCTTGACCTTCAAAATCGGACCGATGAAAGAATCCAGTTCCGCGTTCACGAGGACCACATGCTTGCCATGATCAAAAGCCTGCAGAACCAACCGGGCGGCGGGCTCAACAGAACCCGTTACTTCCACCAGCAAGTCGATGGCATCACAGGCGGTTAGCAGAGAGGGGTCATCAGTCAATACGGGTAGCCCACGAGCGATTGCACATTCGGCTTCCCGAGCAGAACAGACTCGAAGCCAATTTGTGATCCCCGCCTCACGGAATGCCCGTTCAGCATGTTCTATGGTGCGATTTGCAATCGCCACAAGTCGAATCCCTGGCACAGGCGTGCCAAGCTGCAAGGCGATTGCGCGGCCAGTGGCACCAGCTCCAACCATTCCAACGCGGATCGGATGGCCCGTGGCTTCCCGCTCTCGAAGGGCTGTGTCTACGATCACGTTTGCCTCCTACTGCTGCTCGACGAGCGGCCAGTTACGGTCCTGGTCAGAGACAACCGTCGCTGCCAAAGGCCATTCAATGCCGAACGCCGGGTCGTCGAACCGCACTCCGCATGCAACGCTTGGAGTATGGAATTGCGACGTCATATAGTACATTTCTGTATTGTTCTCGAGAGTCTGGTATCCGTGGGCACATTGCTCCGGCACATAGAGCATTCGGCCGTTATCTGCGCTTAATTCTGCGCCGTGCCACTTGCCATAAGAAACGGAGTTGGGCCTCAGGTCAAGCACCACGTCGAACATGCTTCCCCGAGTGCATCTGATCAGTTTGGCCTCCAGAGCGGGCGCCGTCTGAAAGTGCATGCCCCGAATCGTCCCCTTGCGAACGCTAAGTCCCATATTCGCCTGGACAGGCAAGAACTCGATCCCGTGCTCTGTAAACTCCCTGCTACACCAAGCTCTCAGGAAACGCCCACGCTGGTCTTCGTGCGGACTCGGATCAATCAGCCACGCGTCGACGACGGGAGTCTCCCGGAAGCGCATGTCACATTCCTTCTCGGAGGGAGCATCCACCGAGAATCTGGGTTGAGACCGCGTTGCTTGTCATTGAGAATCGACTGGTTCAGAGTCTAAATGCTACTCTTCGACGAGGGTACAGCGGGGGAGAAATGTAGGCGCGCCGAGCGCCAGGGAGCCTCAAAGTCCATGCACTGGCATCTAGACACGCTACCGCCATTAACGACGCATTGGACACCTGTCCAAGGTTGCAATCCGCCTACCAGACCGCCGAATACAGAGCGAACTGAGTTCACCCAAATTCGACATTGGCTATTGAAATTAAAGGCTTTATTGACAGGCTAACGTCGTGGCAGTTACCTCGGAGGACCTTTTCTGACCAGACTTTACCACATTTGGGAAAACTCTTACCACGCCTTATGAACGGGTTTTCTCCAGGGATGGCCCTCGTGATTTGCTCGGTCAGGTCAGATTTGAGGCTAGCTCTTGCCAAAATCAGACCTATAGAGCCGAAATCTCTTGCTTGAGACTGGGGGTAGCTAAATTGCGGCGGTTTTAAGAAACCTAGAGGAGGGAAGCCGACCACACAACTGTGGCAGGTAGAGTGTTGCAACAGGTTTCCTTCAGACGATCCAAGGGGTTTTCGAAGCCGGAGCGCTGCCCACGGCGGTGGGTCACCTTACAACTGGCCGCCAAATTTTCTCCTACGTGTTTCTCTGAGGATCACATCACGTCACTTTCTGCGCAAAGGTGCCCGCAAGCTCGTACACTAGCCGGCCACCGTCAAAGACAGCGTATGCCAACCGCGCTCTTTCGCTTTCCGGCCCGACGATTTCCCATTCGTCCCCTCGAGGCACCAGTTTCATCTGATTCCTCGCTCTCCACCAGCGGTCCACCTCTCCTGGAAGAGTAGCCCACAACCGTTCGCGTGCAACCATTTGTCGAAGGTAATCGAGCAGCGACTCGTAAACAGCACGCGCACGACGTTCAACCAGATAGTCAGGGTGAGTAAGGAAGCTAATCAGTCCGTTTCTTTCCCTGATCAGGGCCACTTGTTGCTTCCAAAGTTGAATCGAATAGTCATTCAAGATGTGAAAGAGCGAATAATCTTGTATGGTAGTGAGCGGAAGCTCGACGATTTTACCTATGAAATAAGGCATGACCGTACAGCAACCGCCCCGCAGCGGTTCCAGATGCGCGACGGTCGGAACGGACATGTCATAGGAAAACTCGTAGATATCGTACCAGTCCTGCTTGCGATACATCGCTCCAGCGCGGAAACCCCGGGTGTTATATCGGTGCACGTGGCGGTTGATTCCTGCCGCCCGGCGCACAAATTCCACGCGCTCCGAGTAGAGGTGCCCATCGTGATTCAAGTCGTGAATATTGAATTCACATCCGCGGCTTCGGATTTCGCGGACATACTTATCCGGAACCTCATAGCGTTTTTCGGGGATGACCTGATACGACGCCTTGATCCCGTACGAATCGTCGAGGTCCATCAACTTGAAAGTGAAGTCGCGGCCCGCGGAGGTTTCCACGTCGTGCGTCATGATCAGGCAATTGGGCGCGCCCTCCGGCCAAAACCAGATGAAGGGCACCTTCTTTGCGCCACTCGCTTCCAACAATAGCCGCAAGAACTCCTCGTGAAGCGTGTCCACAGTAAAGTCTACGGGCCACGCTGGGAACGACCGTTCCTCCCAGCCCCGGAAGTAGGCTAGTTGTAGCTGACGGCGGACTGGAAATGGCAAACACCTTCTGAGGAGATAGTAGAGCTTGCGCACAGGTTCGCTTTCGGCGAACCGTTCAAATCCCCGAATGCTCTTCTGCCGATATCGTTCGTGTCGAAGATTCTCGACAACTTCAGTAAAATCAAAAGGAAACTGAAGCGTTGTGCCGTCGCCTCGAACATCCTTCAAAGCATTGAATTCCCCGGAACATGCAACGTCCGCCGCAGCACCAGACTTGCATCGCCCATAGCAAATATTCCTTGCGCCAAATTGAAAGAAACCGGAGTCTCCGGACGCGGAATCGGCAGTCAGGGATATGCCCTCGAACGACTCTGGGGGAATTCGATAGTAGTCCAAGAGAGTTTGAATCACGGTTTGGTCCGAGCGAGGTGCCCCAGGTTTGTCGTCCCTTCATAATGTAACACCCTAGTGTTATTTCTACACAGGTACTTCCCCGGACGACAGAAACTCTTTCGACACATGTGATGCCGTTAGTCGCGTCCCTCCCAGCTCCCAGGAGACATCTCAGCCTGATCGCGCATCTCGAATTCCCTGCGAAAAGGTAGGGGGGGAATCTCGCCACGGCTTACGCGTTGACAGAAGTGCTCTATCCGATATGGCGATAGATCAATTTCCCAATGATTGTGAGTAATCTGCCGGGCATGTATGAAAAGGCGCTTTTCGCTATTTTCAATTTCCAGTCATCGGCTGAATCGAGAGAAGGTGGGTAAGGATATTGCCAATAGACCAGACGCTTCGGCTGCGGAACCCAGTGGTTCTTAAACGCGAGAAGTCCCACGTTATCCTGCTCCGTCCGTCCCATGTCAAATTCATTTGCTCCATTCGATTTCGCGGCTGTGATGGCGCTCCAAAAAAGCCATGGTGTTGCCCCAAATTCATTGAAACGCGCATCGGAACATCCATATTTGTAGTAAACGACGTTCTTATGTTGCAAAGTGAGAATTGCAGCGATCGGAGTCTTATCTTTATAAGCCAGACGGATCTCCAGCGCTTTGCCCTGGAAATGAATTAGGTTCCGGAACCAAACGTAGGGGCTGGGAGGCACGTGATGTCGGCCGCGCGTAATTACAAACAGAGCGTAGAATTCTTTGAGCAGATCCTCGGACCTGCCGCATTTCTCCATGAGCCCGGCACGCTCTGCCCGCTGAATCCGGCGCTGAACGGAATCTTTGTCGAGACTCCGGAACACCTCATCTAAGGCAGGACTCAGATCAAGCGTATGCAGAAAATATGTGGTAGCCGGTAGGCAGCCGTTCTCATCAATCGTTTGGAGTAAATTCCTGTTAATGGGACGAACCTGCACATACTTCCATGCCTGATGTTCCAAGGCAGTTTGCAGATAGCGAATCAGGAAATTCACATCTTCGGTTGAGTCGCAAAGAGGTTCACAATGATCTGAAAAGGGTAGCGAGACGAGACGACGCCCCGTCAGCCAGCTGTTAATACGACAAAACACCATCCCATTCTCTAATTCACCGGTCGGCGGTGAAGTAGTGAAGGCCACAGGCTCGTACCCGTAGGTACGTCGGAGCGCCTGGAGCCAGGCTACCGTGTGGAACACAGACGCCTTGGGGTGTCTCTCCACAAGCTTAGCCCACCTCGGGTCCTGTAGTGGATCGAGTTGATAACAACAGAAGCGGGGAACAGGCTGGATATTATCTGCCGGCAGTGGACTCGTCATTTTTGTGCTCGCTGGGAATTCTTATCGATCCTCGCAAGTAGGCGATCAAAATCCGGAACTAATCTAACGTAGGTGGCGGTGAAATGATCCGCAGATCGAGCTGAAGGCTCAGTATGTGAATGCCAAAAAGCGAAGTCTGTTCAAGGCACCTCGAAGTGATTATCGAAGTGTAGTCACTGCGAATCCAAAAGATTGGATTACCTTCAATGCGCATCTGAAACGCTCGTTAGTGGGTCACCCGGTCTCTCCACAACTTGTTGAAAAAACGCTTAGTTGCATCGCCATAAGGGCTAACCGTGGTCTAAGGGAGCACTTCCGTTTAACAACTTGAGCAATCGGTGGAAAGGCTGTGGCTCCTGCAAAGTGCCGGCGAGTACGGAAATTCGATCTCTTCTCGGTCTGTTCTCCGCTTGCTGTATAACCTAAATTGCCTTTCTGATCACAGTCCTCAACCTCTCTGCGGGGGAACTAAAAAGCCGGCTTGTGGACAGATAGTTGTCTCTGAACTCGGAAAGGATCCGCCTGACCGCCACGGCGAGTTCGAAGCGCAACGACCGACGCACCTTTCCCGTAGTGGTCTGCTCTTGGTAGACCACCTGGAAGCACTTTTCGCTATGGGACGAGATCCGGTCGCCAAAGACAAAGTGCTTGACCTCGTTCACCCATGCGACCGGCTTCTCATCGCACAGTATGTCGGAAGCAAGATCATCATGGCTTTTTCTCTTACGTACCCTCACTTCAATCGCTTGATCCGAGGGATTGTCAACTAGCAGTTCAGTGCCGTACATTTCTAACTCTTCCGCGCCCGCATCGTTAGCACGGCGACGACAGGCCCTTCGGATAACCTGCCCAAGCGGGCGCCAGCGGAGGCAACAGTTCAAGGCCCCGATTTTCTCAATCAGTTCGATCAGCGCTGCGTCGCCATCCTTGAAGATGTCGTGGTGGGCTACGATCAAGCAGGGCTTCCCTAGAAGAAGGTCGAAGGCAAAGTTCTCCAAACCATGGAAAGCGTACCTTCGCGTGAAAATCGGAAAGCTGCCGTAGGTCATGATGGCGACGTCCCAGACGTCCCTGATTCGCGTCCGGTCATTTGGGGAGTCCACGGGGGTTATCTCGGTATTGACTGCCGCAAGATAGCCGTTGCGCTTGAGAACTTCGGGACATGCAGAGGAGAAAGCGCCCTGCGGGAAGACCATAATGGAATCGTGTTGGATGCCCGTCCGTGCTTCATGATTTCGCATTCTGGAACGAGCCAGCTGAGCTCTGGTATGCAGGATCGCAGGCGAAGTCGCTCCAAACTCGCTTGCAGTGTGGTCACAGCCATGAATTGATACGGAGAATAGTCCTGACCCATCACTGAAGAACTTGCTGGCAGCAGCAGAGGTGCGTCGCCAATTCCAGGGAATAAAGGCGATATTTGTCGTGAACCCGTGTCTTCGCATGAGGTCGCGCAGCTTGGCAAAATTGCAGAATCCATACTTGGGTTTCAACAGAGGATCGTCAATGATTAGGCAGGCGCCAAGTTCCTGCGGCCGCCAGGCAACGTCTGGGAACATGAATCTGATGAACATGACGAGGGGCACAACGGAGCAGAAATGGTCTTTGACGTCGTAGAAGCCATGCCCTACCGGTTGGTCAATGTCGACCATTTGCGAGCTTGTGCAGCAGAAAACAGGAAGGCCATTAGGCTGGTACCGAAAGAATACGGGAGCACCGCCGGCCGAGATGACAGCCGCAAACACCAGTTCTCCACCGGCCGGGGCACCGGTGAGAACCGCATCTTCACTCCCCAAACGCAACGAGAATTTGAGACCGGCCATTGATCCGGCCAGATCGGTCAGCTCATCGGATACGCTAAGTGAGAGATCGCCAGCAGGCGCGTCTTGCAGTGACAAATTTACGTCCTTGAGCAGAGACTGGAGCGCAATTAGGCAAAGACTTCGTTTGTCGTCCGCGTATGCGTAAAACGCGGCCGGCCGCAAAGCTGGGGGGTTGGCTCCTCGGCACAGTTCGAGCGCGGCTACAACTGCCCGGATCGATCCGAAGACAGCATATTCCAAACAACTCCTATCCGTGTCCCTTAGCTCGGAGACCTCAACCGCCTTCCAGGGCACGCCGAAGAAATCGAGAATACGGCCCAGCCGGATTTCTCTCGATCCAGGGCTACCTTCGTGCATGATGATTGCCAGTCTTGCCATGAATGATTCTTCTTGATCGGAGCTCGGGCTGCACTTGTCCTAAGTGGCTTTCCGCGCCACCACAAGTGAGCGCATGGCACGGCTCGGCGCCACAAGATTCAAGAAGGGAGTCAACAGCCGGCAGCAGAGGGTAAGAGCACGCCCAGCCGAGTGCGGAATCCAGCAGAAGTTTCCCTTCCGAATGATCTCGAATCCGGCTGCCTTGAACGGAGATGTGTATTCCTCAAGCGAGGGCAGATAGCACTCGGCTGGGTCCTCGGTTGAGCCTTTTAAATGACTTCGAAAAGCGGGAAACCTATTATTCATGTCGATGTTGATGCACACTCCCCCGGGTCGCAACAAGCGATAGATATCGGCGGCACAGTCCTGTTCCTTACCAAGGCGATGACAATACCGAAATGTATTGACTCCCACGATTAGATCGAAGTAACCGACTAGATCTTCGGCCGGCTTGCCGCGCGCCGCGGCCAGGTCTTCCATCAGCAGCTCGTTGCGGGCAACATAAAAGCTCAGTTTTTTCGCAAGACCGGGTGTTAGAGACGCCTTTGCCTCTTGCACTGCGGATTGCACCAGGCGTGCCGAGAAGTCTGTCCCGAACGCGCGTTCCACGGGAATTCCCTTCCGCTCCAGAAGGGAAACGAGGGTGATAATGTTCATTCCACCGCCACAGCCGAACTCCAGTAGGCGAAGAGGGCGTGCGGGCGAAGTCCGCAGATAGGAATCCACGGCGCTGAGATATACCGTGGCATAGTCATTACTCAGTAGATAATTAATTCCGAATCCCGCTGTCTCCGTGGTGTATTTGCGCACCGCGTCCTCAGAGCCGTATTCCTCGAGAAATTTCTCGTTGATCTGTTCGGTATTTTCCATTCTTTTCTCTCCCTTGCTGTGAGTTCCTTGGGCTCTGCCCATTAACCCATGTGCTTGTAGAACACCTGTCTTGCCAGCGTCAGTAGCTGACCTGGAACGTGGAGATCAGTGTCTTGGTAGTTGTAGCTGCCAGCCGGTTTGCACGCGCCCCTCGCGGCCCGCAGAGCGGCCATAGTAAGTCTAAGATTGGACGTCGCACAACTCCACACTCCTTACCTGCCAAATGCTGAGCTGTATCCATCAAATCAACGGACCCTTGCCTCCCTAGGCGGCGCGTTAGACAGTGTGACTCGATGGCCGCAATTCGCTCAATGAATTTCTAAAGGACATGATCTCTTCTCGTAAATGAGGTATGAATGTTGAGAGCAAATCATCCGCTGCGAAGCTCAGACCGACAAGGAGAAACTAGGAAACTATTCGTTCTGGACCAATTGACTTTCGTGCGCGGGCCGGATTCCGTCTGCTGTTCCGCAATTGGTTGCGGACAAAGTTGGAAACTGAAGGTCAGGCAAAAACACCCGATGTCACTCGCCACCCTGTACGGGCGGGCGAAAGTCTGCATTGCGCTCTAGCCCTTTTTCTTAGCGTTGAGCCATTGATGGCAGGATTCAAAACCTTGGCCGGCGCAGGCCCAGACCTTAAGTTTGCAGATGAATCGCTGGGACGGTTCGACGGCGACTGTCCATCGCACTGCTTCTAATGCAAGAGCGGGAAACAATCGGAGTGGGATACCAAGGATGCGTTTGCCGTTAGCCGGATTTCCAGTTTCCCTAACGTCGGACCTCCCTTTGTTGAACCACCAGGTCAGGAAATATTCTTGGTGGAGACGGATCTCCTCCACCGGGTGGTAGGTGAGCGCTGACGGTTCGTAACGGAGTCGAAGTCCGGCAGCCAGCAAGCGACGACCAAACTCGGTGTCCTCGTTGCTGATCATGTTCTTGCCACTGCGACCTAAATCGGTTCGAAACCCGCCGTACTTAGCGAACACCTCCCTTCTGAACGCCATATTGGCACCGAAAGGAGGCTCCTTCAGTTGCCCCGCTTCCAGACCCGGATCGAATACAGCCAACGGTGCAGTGAGGAACGAGCTCTCAGACGAAAGCCAGCGTGGGGGCGAGAAACTCGATGGCGGCAGGACGCGCCCACCGGCGCCGGCCCATTCACCACTGTGCAGATTCGCAGTCAGATTCTGAAGCCATCCCGCGCCGGCGGCCTCGTCGTCATCGATGAAGGCCAGAATCTCTCCCCGGGCATGTCGAATCCCTGCATTCCGTGCGTGGGAAACGCCCTGCTGTGGTTCGAACAAGTAGCGGAGGCGTTCCGGATAATGACGTCGGAAATCCTCAACCACTTGACGGGTTTGATCGGTCGAATTGTTATCGACAACCAAGATCTCCCAGCCGAGCGATTGCGAAAGAGTCTGGGCGGCAATGCTCTCGATGGTTTTCTTCAATATTTGGCAACGATTGTAAGTACACACCAGGACCGTAATATTGGTCTGAACATTCATGAGTCATCACCTCCAGTTTCCGAAGTCACCCGCGGGCTGCAGGCAGCGTTTGCGAAAGCAGACCGCTTAGGCCTCAATATGCTTGCTTTTGACACTCCTCACTCTCTCGCGTGCACAAATCCAGGGTCGTGGGCCATTCACCAGCATGTGAGTAAGCACCTCAAGCAGGGTCAGCCGTCTCCAATGGCTTCGGGGAGGGAGTCTTCGTCAGGAGCGCTCCTTTCAAAATATTGAGATCTCGTCTCCCCAATTGGCCGGCAACCATCAGCAGACCCAAGTAAACCACAGTCCCTACTGCGATAGACCCAATGAGTGCAGCGATTCCCGAATACGTGCGGGTAGCAACGTATGCCACTGGGACCACCGCGATCGCAGCTGCCGAATAGATCGTGGCAGTGGACCTCCACGGAAAGCTCATTCGAATATGGCGGGTGGCGTAGAAGGTGCCGCCGAGGACCCCTGCGATTTGGGCTGTACAGTTGGCAGCTGCAGCCCCCAGCGCGGCATATTTCGGAATCAGAATCAGATCGAGTGCGATATTCAGGACAGCCACTGCCGTTCCATACTTGGCGATGAAGCTCTGCTTCTCTGTTCCGTAGAGCAGAGGCGAAATGACCACCCCGATACTCGTGACAGACAGGGCGACCAGCAGCAGCTGCAAGGGCAGGGCCACTGGGAGAAACTGCGACCCATAGAGCAATTGAGCCAGTGGCCGCGCAACCGCGACTCCCAGCAAGCAGAGAGGCACCATCAACATTTGCACATACTTCAATGCGCCTACAAGCAGAAACCCTACGTCCCGAAGGCCGTAGCGTCCGTAGCTTTCGGAATACAAAGGCAACAGTGTCGTGGAGAAAGTGCTCGCGATTTCACCCAGCTTCGATGCAATTGAATATGCGAGCGTGTAGAACCCAATTTGGGCAAGTGTTGAATACCCCTTTAGAAATAAAACCTCCGATCTTTGCCACACGATCGCGTCCAGAAGGAGGATATAAGATATTGTGAGGGAAAATCTGCGGATGCGCCGGAACGGATCTGGCACCGCGGACAAAGGATGTGAGGGATGCGGTGATAGCTTCAAAAGAAGCTTATCGACGTCGCGGTAGTACAACCATATGGCCACTGCCAGGCCGGTAAGAGTAGCCCACAACATTCCCATGACCCCGGCGCGCAGGAATGCAGCGACACCTATTGAACCTGCGGAAGCCATGGCTACGTAAAGACTGATCAGCGCTAGGCGGTCGAATCTCTGGAGGCCGGCCAATGCGGCGCCCAGGCTTTGTTGGAGGGCCTGGGCGAAAAGCATGATGGCGGCAAGACCGATGATGCTGCGATACGGAGTTTTGAGAAACATGAAGCAGGCTGTCAATCCTGACACACCCGCAGCTACAGCTAGTTGCGTGAGTAGGAGTCGCTTACCGACCCGCACCGCAGTGACGGGGTCGCCACTTCCAATGAACTCTGAGATGTATTTTGTGAGAGCGCCCGGCAGTCCGATATTCGCGAAAATGCCCAAAGTCCCGACGATCCACATTGCATAGCCGTAGACTCCCATGTTCGTTGGGCCCAGTGTGCGGGCGATAATCGCCGACGTGCATATCGTTGCACCCATACTGATGGCCAATCGGCCACTGCTAAAGAAGAAATTCTTGACAGCTTTGCCGGCAATGTCATGGCTCATCGTAAACCTGAATCCTTATTGGAGCCATTTTGCCCGTGCGATTCGGCGCCGGTCATTGTAGCGCGATAGACTCGAAGCATGCATTTGGCTACCACACTTCCATGGAATTGCGAGCGTGCAGCCTTCCTGGCCGTCTTGCCGAGCCTGGCCCTTAACAGGTCATCGGAGAGCAATCTCTCAACAGCGGACGCCAAAGACTCCGGGTCCTCTCCTCTCACGATCACGCCAGTTTCGCCGTCGGAAATCATTTCGCAAAATCCTGGTATGTCTGTGGCAACAATAGCTTTACCATGAGCCATCGCTTCCAAACAGACCATGGGTAAACCCTCGTAACGCGACGGGAATACGCAGACGGTAGCCTGGCATAAGGCTTCCTCGAGCTGTGGAGGCGCTAGGTGACCGCAGAAATCCACGTTTGATCGCGCGCCGCTGGGCAACAAACTATCAAGATGAGACCTCATCGATATACTTCCTGGCCCTGTAGCAGTGTCCATTCCTGCAAAGCGGAAGAGTACACGCGGCTGCCGTTTCAAAATGGCCGGCACTGCCCGGATTAGCAAATCAGGGCCCTTTCGCCATTCAAGTCGACCGATAAAGAGCACCACAGGATTGGCTGCCTCCCTCATATCCTCTGTAAGAGAGAACGCCGAATCGTTCACCGAATTTGGAATCACTTGGAAGTCAGTTCTGACCAGCCGTAGAGACCTTGTTGTTTCTTCTCCGATCGCTTTAGAGACGGCGGTTACGGCATCGGCGGTCAAGACTGACCGCTTCTCCAACCAATCTCTCAGGCGCCACTCGAGGCGCTCTCTCATCGATTGTGCATTCGAGTTATTGACACGGCGAACGATCGAAGAACACGTATGGAGCCTCACGACGACGCGTAGCTTTGGCGGCTTTACAAGATCTAGAAAAGCCGTCAGCCCACCCCATTCAGGCGCTTCCAGCACGTCAAGACTTAGCTCGTTCGCTATCCTTGCCAACGCTCGGGCGAAGCTCAGGCTCGCTCCCTTTCCCAGAGGCTCAGGAAGTCGAGACGCGAACCCCGAAACACGCACTCTATAAATCGGGACAGGACCATCCCAGGCAGGGCCTTCATCTAACGGGGCAGATAGCAGAACAAATGAGGAGTGCCCCAGCTCAACCAGAGATTGTGCCATCTGGCGCACATAAGAACCGATCCCACCGGTATATGTCTCCGTCGGATACTCACTTGTTAAAAAGCCGATTCGCAAAGGGCGTTCAACCATCAATTTCTCCTATAAGGTAAGGCCCAGCCTTCCACGGAACCTATCGGGATCTGAAAAGGGGCATTCGCGTTTCCCTTTCCCCGAAACGCGACACTAGGCTTGACTCTGACAGCTTCATAAGGGAGTCTTCATGTCAAGGAAGACTTCGATGCTTCACGAGTCGAGAGTTCCCTAGGCGAAGGCAGCCGCAGCAAGCCGGCATAAACGTTCATAGTCATTTGGCCAACCACATCCCAGGAATGCCCTTCCCTCGCGTAATCACATATCGCCTTGCGCCGGTTGTCTAAGTCTAGGAATAAGTCACTCGAGAAGTACCTTTCGATGGCCTTTGCCAAGTCAACGGGATCTTCTGGCTTAAATACGAATCCCGTCTTGCCCTCGACGATCTCGTCCTTGAGGTCACCCACATCAGCTGCGAGAATAGGGAGGCCGAAACTGTACCCCAGAAACAGAACCCCGCTCTGGTAGATTTGCCTATAAGGCAACACCAAGACATCGGCCGCTTTAAAATAGATCTCCGTCTCGTCATCGGGAATGTGCTCCGCCCGCAGGAGTATTCGCCCCGATCGCACATCTTCCCGCGTGCTTTCCTGTATTGCACTCCAGTAGCCTTGACAATTGCTCTCAGGCCTACCGCCGACGATCAATCGGTAATCGTCACGCCGGACGACTCGCTGAAATGCGTCAATCAGGTATTCAAGTCCCTTGTAGGGTGTGATTCTGCCGAAAAACAAAATCGCCTTTTTGTCAGTCTGAATGCCCAGGCGCTGCTTTGCCTCGCGCTGGGAGAGGCTCGTTGTAGGAACAGCATTGTTGATCCCGAACGGAATGACCGTGACGCGGGTCACTGGCACGCCGAACTCCTCGCTGAGTTCGAGCTTCATCTTCTGTGTGTGAACGAAAATATGGTGGGCTAGCCGATATTGGATTTTCAGCGTGAGCCGATTCAGGAACGTATCTTTTGAGTCGCGCCTGGCCGCGTTCACATTGTGCACTGTAAGAACGATCTTCTTCCCCAGCAATCTGTAGAAAAGCGTAAGCAGCGTTCGATCGAACACCTGAAACTTGTTATTCCATAGAATGTGAAAGATTTTCGGCTTGGCTGTTGCGGCATAGCGAATCACTTTGGCATAGTACGTCGCAAGCCTAAACACTTTGCTTGCCAAGCTGACGTCAGCACGCTGACTGCCCTGCAGGTTAAGAAACTTCATTCCGGGCTTGCCGTGGAATTCAGGGAAATCCACACCATCGCTCCCAATCACATCGAGAACTGCCCCTTTTGAGATGAGCTCCATTACCAGGCCGAATGTATAGGGTCTGTCAATACCACCCGTAAGCAGAGTCCCCACGATTGCCTGAGCTTGGCTGGATGCCTTTAACTTAGGCAGCCCCTCAGAGATTTGGTGGCCCATGCCAAAATCCGTGCCTTCTTTGGTCTCGGTGGGTTCCGCCTGGGGATTCTGCAGATTCTGTCTCATGCCTTACCTAGCCTATCTTCCAGAAGCTCACAGATCGCGTGGCCAATCGTGATGTGCATTTCCTGAATTCGCGCCGTCGATTTGGAGGGAACGCACAGACAAAGGTCGCAAGCCGTACGCATCTGGCCCCCCGATTCACCTGTGAGCCCAATGACGCCGACTTTGCTCTTACGAGCAGTCTCGATTGCGCGGAGGATATTCCGGCTGTTGCCGCTTGTGGTGATCGCCAGAAACACATCGCCCGGCCGGGCATGCGCAGATAGCTCGCGGGCAAACACATGTTCATACCCGTAATCGTTTCCAATCGCGGTGAGAGCCGAGGTGTTGACGTGCAGCGCAAGGGCCGGGAAGGGCTTCCGTTCGCGTAAGAAACGGCCGGTAAGTTCTGCGGCGATGTGCTGCGCGTCGGCCGCCGATCCCCCGTTCCCTGCGATGAGTAACTGGCCGCCCGTAGCGAGGGAGGAGCAAATGATGTCAACAGCGCTTGAGACCGCTGGGGCAAGAATAGGAAGAGCCTTGGAGATCTCCATGTGCTCGTTCCAGATGGCCATGATTCTATCTATTTGTTGGGTCGAACTTGCCACGTCCGGACTCCCCCTATCCTAGTCTTGAGTGCCGCTAACAGCGATGGTTGCCCTGTTAACGACCCCCTCGCGACCCTCCAACCTATACATTGCCTTGTCCCAGTGCCTGACTATTGAAGCCTTCAACTGCGGAAGCACCATCTGGGCGTGTTTCGCAGCTTTCCATCCAAAGATTGGTTTCATCCAGGCATATTTCCAGCGCAAGCGCGGTGCCTCCAGGTGGCCCTTAAGTAGTGCAGCCAGCGCCTTCAACTCTGCAACAATATCCGGTCGTTCCGGATAGAAATTTTCAAACCAAGTCTGCATGTAGATCAAACAAGCCTTTCGAACACGTTCGCTTTCTTCAAGAGATCGGAGGTACTGGATGTGCAATTTCATCGAAAGGAGCAGCGCGTCTTTCTTCTTGTCCGAGGTGCCGACGTAGCTCCAACGGTTTGATGGAGTAATTCTATAGAATACTTTTGCCTCTGGTACGAAACGGGTGCCTTCGGAAGCCAAAAGCACACGGCAATAATATTCGCCGTCGTCATCACTAATGAGCCGTGTGTCCCAAGGTCCGGCGGCTTCGGCCAGTTCCCGGCTGGTCAGCCACGTTCCCGTTTGCATGTGGAGGTTTTCGCCCATCTTCCTTAGGAGCCACTCGACAGGAGAAAGGTCCTGGCAAAGCGAGGTTGGGACGAAGCGGGCGCGACTGGTCCGATAGTTGAAGAAGGCCCACGGCGAGGACAGAAGTATCTTCTTGCTTTCAACTCCCCTCAGAGCAGCAAGCTGCCTCTCGATCTTGTCCGGTGCCAGAAGATCATCCGCATCCAACCATTGGATGTAATCCCCCTGGCTGAGCTGCAACGCATGGTTGCGCGCCGCCGCAGCTCCTCCGTTTTCTTTGGACACGACCGTGACCTCTTTCGATGCAAATCGCCGCGCCACTTCAGCCGTCCGATCGCGGGAGCCATCGTCCAAAACGATGATCTCCTTGCGTTGCCATGTCTGTGCAAGCGCAGATCGGATCGTATCCCCGATCCACTCCTCGGAGTTATACGCGGGGATCAGAATCGAGACCAACGGTTTCATCTTATTAGGATCCTCGGTCAATTCGTTTGGGCGTACAAGACCGTTTTCAATTGCGGCGGTCCCTGATTCGTTCCTCTAAATCCCATGGTTTAAACGCTTATGTTGGACCTTCCCAAAGTACCACCAACGCTGACACGCCCGCGTCTCAAGGCCCCTGAGCGGGCAACAGGTGATAAGGACACAGTCCAGTCAACCTGAGTAAGGTAACACCCTGTCCAAAGACTGTCCCGCCGTACAGTGGATTTTGTTGGCGTTTCTGAGCACTATGGGGGTGAAAGAGGGCCCCGTAATGGGCTCGTTTGAGGAACGCCGCCAATGACGAGAATGTCTAGAATCATGGTGAGGCTGTTATTTGCATTTCTTTTGAGCGTTCTTTTGGGGAAGCCGGCGCACACTCAAACCATCAATGCGGCGAGTTGCAACAGCTCTGATGTGCAAGCGGCCCTAAGCAAGGTTGCTGTCGATGGAACCACCGTCAGTATCCCGGCAGGCACCTGCACTTGGACAACGACTCTAACCTACAATCAGGTCTACTCAACTGCGATTATGGGCCAAAGTACGATTACAGGGACGTGCGCTCCCGGAGGGTCGTGCTCCGCTACCGATAGCACAGTCATCGTGGACAACCTGACTCGCGGTGCATCCTGCGGTTCGCCGGACAACCCTGCGCTTCAAATCAATACGGCGTCGAACAAGACATTTCGTCTCAGTGGCATCACCTTTCAATTTACGGGAAGCCAGACTTGCGGTGGTTCCATCCGAATCGGTGGTACAGGACAACAGACCCGCGTAGACCACAATCACTTTGTTCAGCAATTCTCTACTGGTATTGGTTGGAGCGGTTGGACGTTTGGAGTGGTTGACCACAATTTCTTCGAAGCTCCAGGCGGTGTTTGGAACGCCGTCAAGTTTCAGGAAGGTAATTGGGGCAATAATGACAGTCTAGGAGTGGGAGACCAGTCCTGGGCTGCCGCGACGAATTTCGGTTCAAGTCAGTTTGTGTTCGTTGAGAACAACGAATTCCATAGTAACTTCACCGGAGCGGTCTCCTACGCGAACGATTGCACCAGCGGTGGAAGATACGTCTGGCGCTACAATTTTATGAACAATATCAACATTCAAACGCATCCCACTGGGGGAGGTCAACGGCATCGCGGCTGTCGCGCCACGGAAGTCTACAAAAATAGCGACACAGGAACGGGAGGAGTTGGAGCAAACTTCAATTTCTTCTGGTTGAGTAGTGGCCCGAGCCTGATTTGGGGCAACACGGTTGACAATACGTTCCACTTCTTTGTCACGGTTCATTCGATGCGCCGTGATAACAGCACGTACTCACAGTCACCGAGCCCGATCGGCTGGGGCTATTGCGGCACCTCATTCAATGGCATCGGATCAAATTGGGATCAGAACAGTAATACATCCGCGGGCTATCGCTGCTTGGATCAGCCCGGGCAAGGCCAAAGCGACTTGCTGGTCAACGACTTTCCCAATGCGGTTAACCTGTCCACAGGAACAATCGCATGGCCGCATCAAGCACTCGAACCTGTCTACGAATGGCTAAACAACTCATCAGCCGTCACTTACTGGAATGCCCCAGCTGATGCGGAAATCGCAAACGCGGATTATTATCTCTACGCTGGCAGCTTCACAGGAGCGACAGGTACAGGGAGCGGATTGCTTTCAGCACGTCCTTCGACCTGCACTCCGCGCGTAGCCTACTGGGCAACGAACACGCAGACACTTTTTCAGTGCGCGACCACGAACACGTGGACAACATACTACACGCCGTACACGTACCCGCACCCCCTCACGCAGAGCTCGGGAACGCCCCCTGCCGCTCCGTCGAATCTGGCGGCTGTGGTTCAATGATCCGCGATTGTGGCCACGGCAACTTCGGGGCGTCCTCTAAGAGAGCTTATTTCTGGCCTGTCTAGAAAGAGGCGGTTGAGGAGTTCAAGGGTAAGCATTTTGTGGATCTCGTTGGTGTAGTTGCGGTCACCCTTGAGGTGGCTGCGAACCACCTCCTCCAGCCGCTTTCGTTCAATATAGGGCCTGCTAAGACTCAACGGGTCCAGCAGCATTTCCCGAACATATCCAGCGAGAGCATTCCGGTACCAGATCCGAAAATGGAAGACCTTGTGCCTTCCAAGGAAGAGACGTTCAAAGTGGAAAGCGGATAAGGCATGGTCGGCCTTTGCCACCCACTGGGGCATGCCCATGTCATAGCCATACTCCGCTTTGAACTGGAACCCTAGGAACGCCCTAGAGATTACCCCAAGAAGCCGTCCTCGTTCTCCCGCCAAGCCGCGGTCGGTCGAAATCCGCAAGAGTTCCTTGTTTCCATCTGCAATCAACCGCAGGGAACCCTCGTTACCTGTTAGGGCTGCCTCGGGTGCCTGAAAGACAGTGCGAACCAAGTCGTTGTCAAGGAACGGAGTCCGCAGGGAGAGCTGTGCCTGCTCCAGCGCGAGGATACCGTAATGATTCCAGGGGCTCTGCCGGAAAACGGCATAGGAAACCGGGTGGCCTTGAATGAGCCGCGCGTACGTCTCACCTGCCTGGTGGACGTAGGAGAGAATCTCAGGCTTGAACAACCCTGGCAGGGGCTCTACGGGCTTGAATGTGCGGACGCGCCGGAGGACCTCTCCACCATAGTTCCCTGTCATTCGGACCGGTGCGATCTCTCGTGCCTTCTCGTTTAAGTAGACGTCGGGGGAGCGGCTCACATCGACGCATCCGTCGGCAAGGTAGACCGCGCGCTCGGCGTAGTGCGGGAATCGCGCAAGGAATTCCTGTCCGGCAGTGATGACCTGAAAAGTCTGGTTGCAGGCCTTGGCCACGCGCCGTGCTACACGGACGTCCTGGTTTTCCCGGAGCATGCTGCCGAAGGTGTAACAGGGCAGGGAGTCTGGTTGGGACTTCCGCCAGGCCATAATCATTCGAGTGTCCAATCCACCCGTCAACGACATTGCGATCCGCTCGCGGCCATTGAAGTACCGGGGGAGGTTTTGGGTGAACACCTCCCGGAACCCCCGATAATAGGATTCCGGGTCGAGCCTTTCCTGGTCTTCCCACTCTTGAGGACGGAAATAGCTGCTCTTGCGTCCGAGTGAGCCGTTCTGGAAGATCCAGGCCGAAGCTGGCGGCAGAACGTGAACGCCTTCAAACAGTGTCCGGTTCTCCATCACCGCGCCACAAGAAATGAATTCTCCAGCCCCGCGTGGATCCATCCTCCTTAGTTCAGGACGCACCGCAAGGATCGCCTTGGCCTCGGCCGCGAAATAGAGCGCGTCCTTTGACTCGTGGTAGTAGATGCGTTGCATCCCGTAGCGGTCGTTGAAAAGCATCGCCGTTCCACGGCTCCGGTCCGTAAGGAGCCCGTGAAATCTTCCGTTCAACCCCGCCGGAAATGATGGGTCCTCTTCGTATAGGTGAGCCAAATAGGAAGGTCCGGCCACGTCGAAAACGTGTCCCCGCTCCTTGAGGTGCCGCTCCGTCCCCGGTTCTGGGAACTCCTCGCCCCCAAAGACCAGAACCACGTCTCCCCGCTCATTTCGCAAGGGCATTCCATCGGAGAAGGAATCTTTTCGCGCGATCCAGCCGACGTACACCCCGAGCGGCTCGTCCAGCCATGTACCTGTCACGTAGAAGTCCTCGTGACGGAGAGCTTCGACCATCCGGAGAAGCTCTTGTTCCGCGTGTTCGCGCGGCATCCGAGTTATGAGTCCCACAATTCCTGGCATTGGTGTCTTGTTAGAGCTCGAGCCTCAGCGTGCTACGCACTCTCCATTCCGGGAAGTTTTCTTGCATACCACTGTTTACGTATTCTACGGTAGGTGGCAGCGACGGGTTCAGGAATCCAATCGGTCATGCCGTGATGCAAGCCCAAGCGGAGGGCCACCCGGCCCGCAACGGACAGCGGAACGTAGTATCT
>Ga0137418_10001629_pt1 | contig 20759 bp, 18 predicted proteins | sample CZODoug3_1_2_16f_FD_122242 | JGI IMG/M metagenome (GOLD analysis project Ga0137418, IMG submission 122242) | Vadose zone soil fungal communities from Angelo Coast Range Reserve, California, USA - CZODoug3_1_2_16fungal (Hybrid Assembly) | ecosystem: Environmental > Terrestrial > Soil > Vadose...
TTGATCTCCAGGTGAATCTCGGACAAAGCGTGCGTCTCGACCTCATCCGTATAAAACACTTTCTTCACGCCTTCCATTTTGATGAGTGTTGCCGTCGCGTCTGTCATTTGCTCTCCTTCTCGGTTCCATCTCGGAAACCTGTTTCACCTGCACCCGCTGCTTGTGCTTACAAATCAAATTCTCATTCGCGGCTATTCGTAGCGCAGCGCCACGATCGGATCGATCCGCGTTGCCCGCCGCGACGGGATGTAGCACGCTGCGAACGCCACGAGGCAGATGATCCCCAGCGAAGCCGCATACACAGGGATGTCGCCCGCATGCACCCCGTACAGCAGAGACTCGCTCAGCCGCGCCACCCCGTATGCCATTGGCAATCCCACCGCGGCGCCCGCCAAGACCATCCACCCAACTTCCTTGAACACCAGCCCTCTCACGTGCCCGGCCGCTGCCCCCAGAGCCACGCGAATTCCAATTTCCCGGGTTCGCTGCGCCACGAGGTACGCCAGCACTCCGTAAATCCCCAGCGCCGCCAGCAACGCTGCCAACCCTCCAAATGCCACTGAAAGCCCTGCGACCAAGCGCTCTGCAAATAAATTTTCGTCCACAACGCGCTCGACCGTCTTCAGGTCGTACACCGGCAAGTTGGCGTCTGCTCCCCGCACCGTTTCCCGCATGGCATTCGCGATCAGCAGGGGCTCTTGTTGGCTGCGGACGTAGAAACTCATGCCGAAGAGTTTTCCGAATTGCGAATAGGGCTGATAGAAATACGGCCGCTCACTGTCCCGGACGTTCCCCTCTTTTGCATTCTTCACCACACCAACAATCTCGATATTTGGCTTGACATCATTTCCCCCGCCCAGCCGAAAGTGCACGCCGATCGGATTCCTGTTCGCAAAGAACTCCTTTGCCATGGCGGCATTGATGATCGCCACTTTCGTGCCCGCCGCTGTGTCTCCGGCGTTGAATTCGCGCCCCGAAAGCAGCGGGATCCGCATGGTCGAAAAATAGTTCGGGCTCACCGCGTCGTAATTCACGCGCCGGTCATCACTATCCAGGTTTTGGCGTCCTTCCACAGTGATGTTTCCGCCGATATCGGTCCCCGTCAGCACCGCAATCTGCGACGATCCCACACCGAGCACTCCCGGAAGCGCTCCCAACCGCTCCCTCAGCTGGTCGACAAGGGCCACCGTTCTCGCCGCGTCATAGCCGCTCAATTGCGGCGAAATCGAAAAGGTGATCAAGTTCTCCGTGCGCAATCCCAGGTTTTGCTTCCGCAAGTTCCATAAAGTCTCGGAAAACAGTGCCCCACCCGTCAACAACAGCAGCGTGAAGGCCACCTGTCCCGCGACAAGGATCTTGCGGAAGCGCACATGCCCCGGCCCCGCGGATGTCGTTGATCCCTGATCTTTCAGCATCTCGGAGACCCCCGTTCGCGTCGCCCGCCACGCGGGGATCAACCCGAATAGCAGCGCCGAGGCCGCCGTGGCTACCACTGCAAACCCCCATACGCTTCCATCCACCCGTGCCGTGATCCCTTGGACCCCTGCTTCAGAAACGACGGCTTCGGTCAAAATGTTCATTATCCAGGTGCTCAAAATCAGCCCCAGAACCCCTCCCCCCAGCGCGTAAAGGAAGCTTTCCACCAACAGTTGTCGCATCATCCGCCACGGCGTGGCTCCCAGCGCGGAACGGATGGCAAACTCGCGCTGCCGTCGTGATGCCTTGGCCAGCAGCAGATTCGCCACGTTGGTGCAGGTGATCAGCAAAACCAGGGCCACCATGGCAAACAGCGCCATCAGCGCGGGGCCCGAATCCCGCTGAACCGTCGTCCTCCCTTGGGCACCGGGATACAGCACCATCTTCTTGCTTAGAAATTCCTGCCGCTCTTTTCCTTCGCCGAGCTTGAGGGTTCGAGCTTGTTGCTCAAGCAATCCCGGGTAGTCAACGTTGATCCCCGCCTGCGCCTGCTCCGTGGAAACGCCGGGCTTCCGCCGCGCCAACACGGCCAAAAACGAATCGTTCCAATCGTCCAGCCCATTGCGAATCGGCGTCATCTGCCCTTTCATCGTCATGGGCACAAAAATGTCCGGCGTCTGCCCCACCTGGATGCCGCTGAATCCTGTTTCGGCCACTCCGACAATCGTCATTTCCGTGTTGTTGACCAGAATCGTCTGATTCAGCACGCCGGCATCCCCGCCGAAATGCCGCGTCCAATACGCATGGCTCAGCACCAGCACCGCATGGGCTCCCAGCACATCGTCATCGGCTGGCGACAGCACACGGCCGAGGGCCGGCCGCACGCCCAGCACCTCGAAATAATTTCCAGTTACGAGTTCGCCCGAACCACGGTCGGTCTGGCCATGAATCGCGATGCTCGCGGCAAATTCATATCGTGCCAGCACCCCGTCAAAAACCTTTGTGTTTTTCGCCAGCCCCTTGTACAGAGGGTAGGAAAAAATCTCCGAATCGTCGCCATCACTCCAGACATGCCCACGCTTCGGTCCGGGCGACTTCAGCACTACCAACTCTCCGGGATTGCGCACCGGCAAACGGCGCAACAGGACTTGATTGAGCAGGGAAAAAATTGCCGTATTCGCGCCGATGCCAAGCGCCAGCGTGAGGATCGCGATCATCGTAAAGCTAGGGTTCTTCGCCAGCATCCGCAGGCCGTAGCGCACGTCCTCGAAGAGCGTGTGCATTTTCAATCCTCCCTGCGAGCGCCGGTTCCTGATTTCTTAGCGGGCGCAGAGATCAAGAATCACTGATTCGCAAGCCCGTCAAGAACTCAACCCGCCCGTTACTTCAAGCGGATCCGGTCGAAGTTGTCCCAGGCGGACATGTCGGAGAGGATCACTTTGTCTCCGACCTTCAATCCCTGCACGATTTCGATCGTATTCACCGAACTCCGCCCCAACTTTACATTGACGCGCACGGCTTCCGATCCGTCATCAATAATCTTGAAAATCCCGATGGTGCTGTCCGGCTGCCCGTGTACGGGCCGGCCGACATAGAGCACGTCCTTCAAATACTCCAGTTCCACCGTTCCATCCACGCTCAAATCGGGCCGCGCGCCATTCGGCAGCGGATCGCTGATGGCCACGTCCACGGTCACCGTCCCATTCACGACGGAAGGATCGATCCGCGAAACGTGCCCGTTCACCACCCCGTTCCGCGTGTCAATCGTCGCTTTTTGCCCAATGGTCACGTCTTTCGCCTGCGTCTCCGCGATCTTGATTTCCGCCTTCAACTTCTTGGGGTCCGCCACGCGAGCCAGGTTTATCCCCGGCGTCACCCGCTGCCCTACCTCCACCGGCACAAGCTGTAAAACGCCATTGATGCCCGCGCGCACATGCAGCGCATCCACTTGGCTCTTTTTCAGTTGATAGAGAGCTTTCTGTTCATCGATTTTTGCCTGCTGCGCGGCCAGTCGCGCTTTCGCCGAATCCGCGGCGATTTTCGTCCGTTCACCCTCCAGTTGCACGCGAATCGCCAGTTGTTCTTCCCGCACTCGGGAGAGACTCCTGATGTGGTCAGACCCGATGCCCTCTTTGAATAGCTTTTCGTCGACGTCATGTTGCAGGCGGGCCTGCTCAAAATCGCTGCGCACCGCGGCTTCGTTCGCTTTTTGGTTCATCAGATCGCTGTCAACCTGCACCTTAAGGTTTGCGTACTCTGCTTCCGCCCCCTTGAGCTGGAATTCCGCGTCAAGCGCCTCTCGCTGTAGGGTCGGGTCACTCAGTTCCATAATGATGGAATCCGGCTTGACGATAGCCCCTGGACGCAATACCCAGCGTTCCACTCGCGAGTCCGTCTGCGCCGGGATCCACCGGATGTCTTCGGGCACCAGCGTCCCCAGCCCGTGAACCTCCCGCAGCATGGGTCCGCGTTTCACCTCATCCGGCCAAATCGTGGCCCGGTCCACGCTTGGCGCGGCCGGCCGCAGCTTGGAGAGTCCATAGGTTACGCCTCCCAACAGGAGGAGTGCGGCGGTGCCGTAAGCGATTCGCCGGATTTTCTTGGCGCGAGCGTTCGATGGTCGTTGGATATCCATATCTGTTGTCACCTATCTAGAACGCAACTCTCCGGCCCCAGGTTCCCTCCGATAAACTATTGTGTTTTCAATAACGTAGCAGGGCTTCTTCTCCCGAAATGCCCCTAAATCGCCCGGAAATGGGATTACCCGTCCCACCTTCGAACAAGCCCGGCACGCCACTCCGACCGTACCTTGTCGGAACTTGATCCAGCCTACTCTCCCAACGGCAGCTTGGCCCACGCTGAATTCTCCCTCGAGGACTTCAGCACCCCTTCGATGAACTGTACCCCTTCCACCCCTTCCTTAACCCCAGGCACCAGGAGTGATGAAGTCGCCGCAGGGCGCCCCGCACTCCGAGCGGCAATCTGTTCTGCCAAGTCCGCATAAAGCTGCGCGAACGCCTCCAGGTACCCCTCCGGATGCCCGGACGGGATCCGGCTAGCATGCTTCGCCGAAGAAGTCGCGCCAGCCCCTGCCCGGCTGATCGTAACGGGCGGCTGGCCATAAGGCGTAAACCTCAGATAATTCGGATTTTCTTGCCCCCATTCGATCCCCGCCTTCTCCCCATAGATTCGCAGCCGCAGGTTGTTCTCGTTTCCGGTAGCCACCTGACTCGCCCATAACATCCCTCGCGCCCCGCCCGCAAATCGCAAGAGCACTTCGACGTTGTCGTCGAGCCGCCGCCCCGGCACAAAAATGGAAACGTCGGCTGCCACCTGGTCGCAGCGCAGCCCCGTCACAAAACACGCGAGGTTATAAGCGTGCGTTCCAATATCCCCGAGCGACCCCGCTGGCCCGCTCTGCGCAGGATCAGTCCGCCAAACCGCTTGCTTATTGCCGGTCGCCTCCACGGCCGTGGTTAGCCAGTCCTGCGCATATTCCACTTGCACCACACGAATGCGCCCGAGCTCCCCCGCCTCGATCATCTCCCGCGCCTGCCGCACCAGTGGATAGCCCGTGTAGTTATGCGTCAAGCCGAAGATGAGCCCGCTGCGCCGAACCATCTGCGACAGCGCCACCGCATCTTCCGCCGTGGTAGTCAGCGGCTTATCGCAGATCACATGAATGCCCGCCTCCAAAAAAACCTTCGCAGGCTCGAAATGAACATGATTGGGCGTAACAATCGAGACGGCGTCAATCCGGTCCGGCCGCCTTGCTTCCGCCGCCGCCATTTCCGTGAAACTCCCGTAAGCCCGCTCCGGCGCGATATGCAGTTCAAGAGCCGCGGCGCGGCTTCGCTCGGGATTGGAGGACAACGCCGCCGCCACCAGCTCGAAACGATCGTCCATCCGCGCAGCAATCCGGTGTACCGCTCCAATGAAAGCCCCCGGCCCGCCGCCAACCATCCCAAGCCGGAGCCGGCGGTTCATTCGATCATTCGCTTTTGCATTTGCTGTCATGTCCCTCATCCCATTTCGATCTAGTTTCGCGTTCTATGTCTAAGATTTGCGGTTCGTAAGGCGCGTCAGCTGTCATGCACTGTATTTACTGGGCTTACTCCAGCCCTAACATGCGTCTATTCGCGCGTTGATCCGCGCCTGAACTCGCGAAATCATCAAAAGTGCTTCCCGCCGCCTGAATGATATGTCCCTGGATAAAAGGCGCCCCTTCGGCCGCGCCCTGCTCGCTGCTCTTGATGCAGCACTCCCACTCCAGTACCGCCCATCCAGAAAAGTCATACTGCGTCAGCTTCGAAAATATGGCGCTGAAATCTACTTGGCCGTCCCCGGGTGAACGAAACCTCCCGGCTCGATGCACCCAAGCCTGGTAACCCCCGTAAACGCCCTGCCGGCCCGTCGGACGAAACTCCGCATCCTTCACATGAAACATTTTGATGCGGCTGTGGTACAGATCGAGAAATTCAAGATAATCGAGCTGTTGAAGCACGAAATGGCTCGGATCAAAAAGAATGTTGCATCGCGGATGTTTGCCCACACGCTCCAAAAACATTTCAAACGTGACCCCATCGTGCAAATCTTCGCCCGGATGGATCTCGAAGCACAGGTCCACTCCCGCTCGATCAAACGCGTCCAGAATCGGTCGCCAGCGCGCTGCCAAGTCGTCAAATGCAGTTTCAATCAGCCCGGCAGGCCTCTGCGGCCACGGGTAAATGTACGGCCACGCCAATGCCCCTGAAAACGTAACATGTGCCGCGAGTCCCAGATTGGCGGAGGCCCGCGCCGCGAGCAATAATTGCTCCACCGCCCAGGCTTGCCTCGCCCGCGGATTACCTCCGAGCTTTTCCGGCGCGAACCCAGCGAAGGCCAGATCATACGCGGGATGCACCGCCACCAACTGGCCTTGGAGATGGGTCGAGAGTTCGGTGATTTCCAGGCCCTGGCCCGCCACCGTGCCGCGGATCTCGTCGCAGTACGTCTTGCTCTCTGCTGCTCGCTGCAAATCAAACAGCCGGGCATCCCAGGTCGGGATTTGCACACCCTTATAGCCGAGCTTGGCGGCCCACAGAGCGATGCTCTTCAAACTGTTGAAGGGCGCCGCATCGCCGGCGAACTGCGCCAGAAAGATCGCTGGTCCTTTGATGGTTCTCATGGTGTCCTCAACTCCACCCTCCATCTATGATAAAGTCCTGTGCCGTGCATTTTTCCGCCGCTTCCGAAGCCAGGAAGAGAGCCATATTCGCGACATCGCTCGGAACTACCCGCGTCTTCAAACATTGCCCGGCCATCACTTCCTGCTCGAACTCCGGCGTATACCACATTTTGATTTGCCGCTCCGTCCAGACAGCCCCGGGCGAGAGCGTGTTGACGCGTATCCCGAAAGGACCAAATTCGCGAGCCAGCACTCTCGTCAACCCGGTGATGGAAGCCTTCGTCACGTTGTAAACGGGAACGCCTGTAAGCTTGAGCCTCCAAATAATCGACCCAAGATTGATGATTGCGCCTCCGCCGAGCCGCTTCATCTGCGGCGCCACGGCCTGTGCCGCGAAGAACATGTGTCGTAGGTTCACCGCGATCCGCTCATCCCAGTATGCCGGCGTCACTTGGTCCAACAGATGCCGGTCGTCGTTCCCCGCATTGTTGATGAGCACTCCAATGTCGCCCAACTCGACGCGGATTTTTTCAATAGCGGCCTGCAGCCCGGGGATGTCCCGAATGTCGCAGGCGATGAAGAGTGGCGCCGTCCCCGCCTCTTTCTGAATCTCGGCGGCCAGCGACCGGCTGGTCTCCTCCGCAATATCCACGAAACCAACCCGAGCCCCCTGCCCGGCGAACGCGCGCGTGAACGCCGCACCGATCCCGCTTCCTCCGCCGGTAATGAAGACCGTTTTGTCAGCCAGCCCCGCGTAGCTTGACGCTTTGCCTATGCCCATTTCTCTCCGAGCCGCCCGGACTCCGGCGAGACGCTACTGTACTCATTTTCCACCTCAAAGGAAATCTCTCGCGGGCGTCACCTCTCCGGACGGGTGTGATCCCGAGCGCAGCAAGGGATCTGCCTCTTTCATCGCGCTCCCCATCTCCGTGCGGTAGCAGGCAAGCGGGGATCTTCTGCTGGGCCCTATAGCGCGACGGCACATGCAGCGAGCTTTACCTGTACCAACAATTCTCAACTTGGAACGAATCTCTTGCTGCTTTGCAACGCGTCATGCACCTCCGCCTCGCCTGCCGCGAACTGGTCGGCGTGTCGATTCCGCTTCCCTTTTTTTCGACTTGCAATCGAAGATCTCTCGACTCGTTCGGGACTCTCAACGTCTCTGTCCTCTAAGTCCTGCCCTTGCCACACGTCCGAGATCCCCCGCGGGGACCTTGTCTTTGCCGGGAATGTGACAAGGTACCGACTCTCTCCTTGGCTGGCGCTTAGGCCCTTCGACGGGTCGCAGAACACGTGCCAGGAATCGCACATCGCCGGCTCGATGCCAGCTTCTCGGGATCTCCATCCGTTGTATCATTTCACCCCGTGAACATCCTCTTGAACGAAGTCGAATGCCGCGTCTTGGGCTCCCTCATCGAAAAAGAAATCACCACTCCGGAATACTGTCCTCTTTCCTTGAACGCCCTCGTCAACGCCTGCAACCAGAAATCGAATCGCGATCCCGTCATGAATCTCGACGAATCAGCCGTCCGCCAGGCCTTGCATTCTCTGGACGGACAATCCCTTGTTCGCTATGTCAGCGCCGCCGACAGCCGCGTGACCAAGTACGAGCACCGCCTCCAGGAAGCCTTCAACTTTTATCGTCACGAGATCGCCATCCTGTGTGTCTTGTTGCTGCGCGGACCGCAAACCACCGGCGAGCTTCGCACCCGCGGCGAACGCATGCACCAGTTCGACGACTTGGGCGCCGTGCAATCCAGTCTGCAGCATCTGATGAAGCGTGAGCCCCCGATCGTCAAAGTTCTTCACCGGCAGCCCGGCACCAAGGAGTCCCGTTACGCACATCTTTTGTCCGGCGACGTGGAGGAGTGGGATGCGAAGTCCATAGCGGAGCCGCTGCCCGTTCCCGCGTCCCACGACGAGCAACGCATTGCGTATTTGGAGACGGACGTTGCCGCGCTTCGTAATGATCTCGCAGACCTTCAAAAAGAGATCGCGGACCTAAGGCAACAATTCGCTCAGTTCAGAAAGCAATTCGAGTAGAAAGTAATTTTATTGTGTAGTGCCATTCTGCAGGCCGCAGCGGGTACTTTAGTTTTGGTTGTTGAGGTTGAGGAGATCGCACGAATGGGATTAACCACCATCGACTGGGTCATCATGGCCGTGTACTTCGCCTTCGTCCTTGGCATCGGCGCGGCCCTCAAGCGCTACATGAAGACCAGCGCGGATTTTTTTCTGGCCGGCCGTTCGATTCCCGCCTGGGTCTGTGGCCTCGCTTTTATCTCCGCCAACCTGGGTGCGCAGGAAGTCATCGGCATGGGCGCTTCCGGCGCGAAGTACGGTATCCTCACGAGCCACTTTTATTGGATCGGCGCCATCCCGGCCATGGTATTCGTCGGCATCTTCATGATGCCTTTCTATTACGGTTCGCGCGCGCGCTCCGTCCCCGAATACTTGCGGCTGCGCTTCGATGAAAAAACCCGGGGGCTGAACGCCATCTCTTTCGCCACCATGACAATTTTTTCTTCCGGCATTTCGATGTATGCCATGGCCAAACTGATCCAGACGCTGCACTTTCTGGACGCGCCGTTTCGGCACTTTGGCATTCCACAGGCGTGGATTTTTCACACCGGCATCATTGTGTCGGCGCTGGTGGTGCTCACCTACATCTATCTCGGCGGACTTACGAGCGCGATCTACAACGAAGTTCTTCAGTTTTTTCTCATCGTCGCCGGATTCATCCCTCTCGTGTGGCTTGGCTTGAAGAATGTAGGTGGCTGGTCGGGCTTGCAGGCGGCGCTCGGCCCTTCTTACATGCATTCGTGGGTTGGCTTGGGCAGTCCGCACACCAATCGTCTGGGCGTCGAGTGGTTCGGCCTGACCATGGGTCTCGGGTTCGTGCTCTCGTTCGGATATTGGTGCACGGATTTCCTCGTCGTGCAGCGCGCCATGGCCGCGGATTCCATGGCTTCGGCGCGGCGCACCCCACTCATCGCAGCCGTTCCTAAAATGCTCTTTCCGCTCCTCGTCATTCTTCCCGGGTTGATCGCGATTGCGCTTCCTAGGCAACCGCCTCCTATCCTGAATGGTCCGCAAGGCTCCGCAGTTGCGGCTCCTGCCGGCCAAGGGCTCATCCCCGTCAAGCTCGACGCCACGACCGGACAGCCGGTGCTTGATAACAGTGGTCATCCGCAACTGGACTATGATCTCGCCGTCCCCAATCTGCTTCTGCATTATTTCCCGACCGGGATTCTCGGACTCGGTCTGACGGCGCTGCTGGCCAGCTTCATGTCCGGCATGGCCGGCAACGTGACCGCCTTCAATACCGTCTGGACGCACGACATCTATGAGCCATACATCAGGCCGAACGCCGGCGATGCGCATTACTTAATGATGGGCCGCCTGGCCACCATTTTCGGAATCGCGCTGTCCATTGCCGGCGCGTATCTGGCTACGCGTTTCAACAACATCATGGACATGCTGCAACTCGTCTTCGCGTTCGTGAACGCTCCGCTGTTCGCAACTTTTCTCCTGGGAATGTTCTGGAAACGGGCGACCGGGCACGGCGCTTTCATGGGGCTACTCTCGGGCACATTGGCGGCCGCCGTTCATCATGCGCTGACAATTCCTGCGGAGGCGATTCCCGGCGTCAAGGGCGGCTGGCTCAGCGTACTTCACACTTATCCCAGCGAGATGGCGCAGAATTTCTGGACGGCGATTTTTGCGTGGACCACCTGCTTCGTGGTGACCATCCTCGTCAGCCTGGTCACTACGGCTCCGGAGGAGTCGCGCCTGGTTGGCCTCGTTTACTCCCTGACGGAACGTCCGCAGGAAGGGAATCTCGGCTGGTACAAGCGCCCGGGGTACTTGGGCGCCGTGATTCTTGGAGCTACCGTGTTGTTGAATTTCATATTCCGCTAGAGAGGCGCGCACATGGGACTGGATATTCGTCTGCCAATCGGGATGATCTTCACCATCTTCGGGATCATGCTGATCGTTTTCGGTGTGTTCAGCAACCCTGCGCTGTATGCACAATCGCTGGGGATCAATATCAACCTGATCTGGGGCCTAGTTTTGCTGGCGTTCGGCGCGGTCATGCTCTTTCTGGGAGCGCGCGCCATGTTCGGTCCGCGCCCGGCCGATCCGCAGGGCAGGGAACCGCGACACTGACTGTTATTGCCTCCGTTTTTTCGCGCCCCGGCGCTGATCCGCGATTTGCTATGGATGGATGCGCGCTGCCCATCCGCCGCCGGGCGCCAGTTTGATTTTCAGTTTCGTGGACTTGTTGACCTGCATTTTCATTTTCTTATAGTCGCTGGCCATGCGATCGGCGTTCACTCCGTCCTGATAAGCGTCCATCGAAAAATTGCCTTCAGGCAGAAAGGAGAAATCAACTTCCAGTTCGCGCGCCGTCCAGTCGGTCATCGCGCCCACATACCAGTCGTTGCCGTTTCTTCTTGCGACCAGAACGTATTCGGCGATGCGCCCATCGAGAACTTTGGTGTCATCCCAGACGGATGGAACGGGAGCAAGAAACTCCATGGCCTCCGGCTCGCGCAAGTAATTCGACGGACTGTCGGAAAGCATCTGCAGAGGGCTTTCGAAAACCACGTACATGGCGAGCTGGTGGCAGCGCGTGCCCATGGCCATGGGCTGCTGGTGGATCGGCGCAAAGCTGGTTTTGGTGGCATTGCGCATCGCGCCGGGCGTGTAATCCATGGGGCCAAGAAACATTCTTGTAAAAGGCAATGTGACGTTGTGTTTGGGCTCGGATTCCGCGCTCCATTTGCTCCATTCCATTCCGCGAACTCCTTCGCCACTGATCATGTTGGGCCAGGTGCGCGTCATGGTGATTTGTTTCTGCCCGCCGTGAAAATCCACTAGCATTTTGCGCTTGGCGGCTTCGCGGCTAACCTTATGATAGAAGTTGATCAGCAGCTGATCGTCGCGCTGCATGAAATCGACCTTGATTCCTTTGATGCCCCACTTCGCGTATTGGTCGAGGGCCGGGATCAGCTGATCGTCGAGCGATTTCCAGACCACCCAAAGAATGATTCCCACGTTTTTTTCTTTGGCGTAGGCGGTCAGCTCGTCCATATTAATTTCGGGAACGACTTCGAGCACGTTGCCAAGCTTGTACCAGCCTTCGTCCAAAACGATGTACTGGATGCCATATTTGGCGGCGAAGTCGATGTAATACTTGTACGTCTCGGTGTTGATTCCAGCCTTGAAATCCACATCGTAGACATTGTTAAAGTTCCACCAGTCCCACGCGACTTTTCCCGGCCTGATCCATGAAGTGTCTTCGAGCTGCGACGGCTTCGCCAGCAGCCAGACGAGCTGGTTGGTCAGCAAATCTCCGTCTTTTTCAACGATGCCCATGAGCCGCCAGGGAAAAGTGCGCGTGCCGGAAGTAACCGCGAGGTAGTCGGCGGCTTCAACGACTCTGAAATCGCGGTCTTTTTCAAGTTTTTCTTTTAGCGGATAATGGGGAAACGCAGCGGCAAGTCCGAAGCCCGCGGTGCCGCGCAGCCACATTCCCGGATAGTCTTCGACATCGGATTCCGCGATCGCGAGCTTGACGCCTTCTCCGGCATCCGCAACTGCAGGCATGGTGGCGATGAACGCCGGATCGATTTCGCGCAAATGTTGCGGAAGATATTTTCGCTCGTTGTGCGAAAACATGCTGTCTTCCTGCGGATAGTAGACGAGGGAATTTCCGGGGAAATTGAACCTCACTTCTTCGCCGTAGACTTTTACTTGCTGCTGAGGAAGCGACGTTTCGAATCGGTAGGCGGCGCCTTCGTTGTAGGCGCGAAATACCACCGCGTAGCCGCCTTCCATTTCGAGGCGCAATTCATTGTAGCTCTCGCGGATCATGGCAAACTTCTGATGGACGGGAGGTTCAACGGTCTGGTCGTAGCTGCGTTTTTTTGCGGCGCGGACTTTTGGTTCCAACCCCAGAGTTTTGTGGTCAATGTCGAGAGAAAGAGTCGAATCCTGAAGCAGGGCGCGGCCCTTTAGGAGCACGTCGTAGCGGACGGCTGGAACGGTGCGGATTCGAATCTCGATTCTATGGTCAGGAGAGCGCAGGTCATAGCTCGACTGAGCAGCAGATGTACCGGCGGTGGTCAGCAATGCCGCAAGCAGAGCCAGTAGGGGCGGAGATATTTGTTTGATAGCGTTCATCAGGCTAGTTTCCTCTCGATAGAACTATTGCGATTCGCTTCGATCGCGGGTACGCCGCGCCAATGTACGTTTTGAGCGGAATTTTGTAAAGCGCTTAACCTATATTTGCTATGGACTCGGGAATCGATCATGAATGCGCGAAATTGCTGTGGCTCGCTGGGGTCCTTTAGTGCTGCGCAGGCAGACCGCGAAACCGCCCTGGGCTCGCAAACTCAAATTTCGCTCCCGGACGGAGTTTCACCTCAATTATTTCTTGAAGAAAAACGTTGAGCGCTGCTTGCGCATCTACGGTGTCGTTCTAGGAACGCTTCTCTGAGACCTCCTGCTCTCACGGAACGGGACTCGCGGGCTCAGGTGTTTACCTGAGGAGAGAAGCGAGGGTTGACTTGCTTGAGGGGGCGGGTAAGTCATGGTATTTGTTGGGCCTCCGCAGGGGAACCCAGGGGCCATTAGCCGGTTCAGGTTGTGGCTGTTCAGCGCAAGGAGAATCGATTCATGTCCAAACGAGAGAACGCTTCGAGGGACTTGGAGGCACGGAGCAATGTGGGAGGGGAAATGGTGCGGAGTGAAGCGCCGTCGGAGCTTTTACGTGAGTTGGTGGCGCACCTGCGACAGAACCGCACGCTGTTGCGCGAGGAATGGGTGATGCGCATTGCCGAGACGCGCCTGCTTACGGCGATGACCAAGGAAGAGATATTCGCGGAAGCGACTTCGGTGTACGACAGCTACGTGGAGGCGTTGGAGACGGAGGCCTTCGAAGCGCTGCAAGCTTACGCGCGCAACCTATCGGAACGCATCATTCCGCGAGGGGTGGAGACGCACGAAGTGGTGGGAATCGTGCTGCTGCTGCGCGACGTTCTGGCGCGGTCGCTGTTCGCCAAGTACCAGACGGATTTCAAGAAATTGAATCGCATCCTGGATGCTTATGAGCCGGCCGCGAACCGCATCGCGAACACCGTGGCGGTAGGTTTCGTGCAGGAGCGCGAGCGCGTCATTCGCCAGCAACAGGAAGCGATCCGGGAACTTTCCACGCCGGTGCTGCAGGTGCGCGAACGCTTGCTGATTTTGCCGATCATCGGGGTGATCGATCCGCAGCGCGCCCGGCAGTTGACGGAACAACTCCTGCGGGGCATCCGCACGAATCGCGCGAAAGTGGTGGTGATCGACATCACCGGAGTGGCAGCCATGGACGTGACGGTAGCGAACCACTTGGTGCAAACGGTGGAAGCTTCACGGCTGCTGGGCGCGACGGTGATTGTTACCGGCCTTTCGCCGGAGATTGCGCAGACCTTGGTGACCATCGGCGTGGATCTGGGAAAGATGAACACCGTGGGCGACCTGCAAGGGGGCATCGAACAGGCGGAAAGACTGCTGGGGTACAAAGTGGTGACGCTGGCGGAAACTCGCTAGAGCTAAGGAAAGAAGGGCTACTACGTGGAAGTCCCTATTCTGAAACAGGGAGAGGTGCTGATTGCCACCTTTCAGGCGGCGCTCTCGGACGCGGACCTGGAGCACCTGCGGCGCGGTCTGGTGCAGCAGGTCGTGAAGTTTCGCTCGCGGGGGGTGATCGTGGATGTGACGGCCATGGACGTGATGGACTCGTTCGCGTCGCGGACGCTGCGGGAGATCGCGCACATGATCCGGCTGCGTGGCGCGGAAACGGTGATCGTGGGGATACAGCCGGAAGTGGCCTTTGCCATGGTGCAGCTGGGGCTGACCCTGGAAGATGTTGCGACGGCACTGGACCTGGAGGAAGGTTTAGCGTACTTGATAGAGAAGTTCAAGAACATAGACTGAGAGAGACACAGTGAGGGCTGGAGAAATCCGGGTGGCCATCAACTCGGACCAAGATATCGTAGCAGCCCGACAGCGAGGCCGTGCTCTCGCGACCGAACTGGGATTTTCCACCGGAGATGCCACGCTCATCGCCACGGCCATTTCCGAACTGGCGCGCAACATTGTGTCCTATGCGCGCAAAGGGGAAATCACCTTGAAAACAGTCCATGCTTCGAACGGCCAGGGCGTCTTGATCATCGCTTCCGATAGCGGTCCGGGAATCCGGGACATTCGGCAAGCCATGCGAGACGGGTTCTCGACCTCGGGGAGCCTTGGACTGGGGCTGCCGGGAGTACGCCGGCTGATGGACGAGTTTGAAATCACCTCTGAACCCGGCCGGGGAACGATCGTGACGGTGAAGAAGTGGAAACAATAAACGTACCGCTGGTGGAGTATGGGGTGGCGAAGTACGTTCTCCCGGGGCAGGGGGAATCGGGCGACCAGCATCTGGTTTGCTGCCACCAGAGAGGAATTCTGGTCGCGGCGATCGACGGAATCGGGCATGGAGAAGAAGCGGCCAACGCGGCGAAGGCGGCGGTTTCGATACTGAAAGCGGAAGTGGACGAACCGGTGATTTCTCTGCTGCAACGCTGCCACGAGGGACTGCGCGCGACGCGCGGCGTGGTGCTGAGCCTGGCTTCCATTGACCAGGAGCATGGCCTGATGACCTGGGCGGGGGTGGGCAACGTGCAAGGAGCGTGGATGCGCGCGGGGGCCCAGAAGGGCAGCGTGCAAGAGGTGCTGCTGCTGCGCGGGGGGGTGGTCGGCTCGCAGTTGCCCGCGCTGCAGGCGGCGGTGCTCCCGATTGGGAAAGGGGATACGCTGGTATTTGTTACGGATGGGATTCGCGGTGATTTTGCCGCAGGACTTTCCGCGCTGGAATCTCCGCAAAGGGCGGCGGACCGGATTTTGGAACGGCACTGCCGGGGAAATGACGACGCGCTCGTTTTGGTGGTGCGGCTAACCGGGGTACGTGCATGAAGATGGCAATCAAACGGAAGACCAAGCTGCTGGCCACGTTTGAAGAAGAATATCGCTCGGCGTTTTGGGAATATGCCCGGAATGGCGGCGAGGCGGCGCTGGGCCGCGGCTACGAGCTAGGGCGGCGGGCCATCACGGAGAAAAAGAGCCTCATGGAAATCGCCGCCCTGCATCATCGGGCGCTCCACGGGATGCTCGCCGAGGCGCAAGGAGCGGGGCGCCACCAGGAAATGCTGACCGCCGCCGGGGATTTCCTGGCGGAGATGCTCTCGCCTTTTGAAATGGCGCACCGCGGAGTGCAAGACGCGATCGCGGCGCTGCGGCAACTCAATGAAACGCTGGAGGAAGAGATCAAGCGCATCGCCTATGCCGTGCACGACGAAGCCGGGCAGCTCTTGGTGGCGGTGCATCTGGCGCTCGCCGACGTTGCGCGGGAATTGCCGGAACGCCAAAAAGAGCAGATGGGGCGGATAGAAGAATTGCTCAACCAGGTGGAAAAACAGTTGCGGCGGTATTCCCATGAACTTCGGCCAACGGTCTTGGATGATCTGGGCTGGATACCGGCGATCCGCTTCCTGGCCGAAGGAGTTTCCAAGCGCGCCAATCTGCCCATCCACATCAAGGTGGCCTTTGCCGGACGGCTCCCCAGCACCACCGAGATCGCCCTCTACCGCGTCGTCCAGGAAGCCCTGACCAACGCCACGAAACATGCAAAGGCCAGCCGAGTATGGATTCGGATAGGCCGGCAAAATCGCATATTGTGCTGTTCCATCGAAGACGATGGCGCAGGCTTTGACGTCAAGGCCGTCCAGTCGGACTGCAAGCGAAGGGGTCTAGGACTGACTGGTATGAAGGAACGCTTGCATGCGATCGGAGGAACGCTGATGATCGATTCGGCCCCCGGACAAGGAACCAAACTTTTGATCCAGCTTCCAACGGAGATTTCGAATGCCAATTCGCATAGTGCTCGCTGATGACCATGTCCTGGTACGCCAAGGTTTGAAGTCTTTGCTCGAACGCGAAGGATTTCAAGTAGTGGGGGAAGCCTCCGATGGGCAAGAGGCGCTTCGTCAAGTGGAGTCGCTTAAGCCCGATATCGCCGTAATGGATATCAGCATGCCCACGCTGAATGGACTCAATGCCGCGCGGGAAGTGAGCCGTTCTTCTCCGAAGACCAAGACCATTCTGCTTACACAGCATGACGAAGGTCAGTATATCTCCGAGGCGCTGGAAGCAGGCGTGAAGGGGTATGTGCTGAAAAGCCAGGTCGCCAACGACTTGCTGCTGGCTATCCGGCAAGTCTCGCGTGGCCAGGTCTATCTGAGCCCCGGCGTATCTAACGCTGTCATGGAGGCGTATAACTCCAAGTCGGAGAAATCCAAGAACCCTTTGACGCTGAGAGAGAGGCAGGTGCTCCAATTGATCGCCGAAGGGAAATCCACCAAAGACGTTGCATCTCTGCTGGGCATCAGCGTGAAAACAGCCGAATCTCACCGCACGAGACTCATGCACAAGCTGGATATTCACGAGACCGCAAGCTTGGTGCGCTACGCCGTACGCCGAGGCATCGTACAGCCCTGATCCTCTCCCAGCAAAGCAGCACAAGGTCTATACCAACGAAGACATCGACGCGCACCCTCATGACATCACCATCGAGGGCACGCGCGACCTTCTGCAACAACTGAATACCTGCGACCGCACCTGCTTCGATCAGGTCGCCGCCCAGCGCGCGGGACTCAATGCTGGCTCCAGCCATCTCAAATGGAAAATGGGAATTCACGAAATGCTTCGCGACGCTCCCGCTGTCACCCCCGATGGAACCATCTTCTTCACCACCGACAAGGGCTAGGCGTACGCCGTATCCGCCGCCGGCTCTCCTTCCATGGACTCGCCTTGGCCGCGTTTCCAACACGACGCGCAGAATTCTGGCCGGTCGCCGTTCTATCGTTGACATTCTCGGTTCGGCCGTTCCCACGGAACCGTGTATAAGGGCCAGTCTTTTGTTATGGTTAGCAAGATTCCCGAACAGGTCTGTTCTTTACTTCGTGGTTTGGACACCCTACCCCTTAGTCCCAGTTTCCAGCCTCGTTCTAGTACATCGGTACTTCTTAAGATTGAATCGATTTTGTATCCGGAGTTCTATTGTTCCCTGGGTCCAGCCCGGATACACTTTTCCTTCGATCAGGAGGACTTCTTTGACTGGTTCCGAACGCCGCACTACCCAACGCTTTTCCATGCGGCTGCCACTCACCGTCCGGTGGACCACAGGAGCCGCCGTTGGTGAGACCAGCACCGAGTCACGGGACGTCAGCTCCCGGGGTGTCTACTTCTTCCTTTCCAAGGATGTCAGGGAAGGCTCGCCCGTTGAGATTCTTCTGACCCTTCCGAACGAGATTACCCTGGCCGGACCGGTACGCGTCCGTTGCCTCGGGCGCGTGCAGCGTACCGAGCCTCGCGAGGAAGGCGCCGTCGGCGTGGTTGCCGCCATTGAGCGCTACGAATTCCTTCGCGGCGACGAAGATAAGTAAAGAGTTCCGGGAAGGGAAGTCCCCCGCTTCCTGGCTCACGGCCGCCCAAGTTTTTGCGGCGGCAAAAAATCCGCAGGCCAAACTTGTAGCGCTATCATCAGCCTGCGGCAACAAGAATTCTTGACGAGTTTCTTGCTCGCTCACTGCGGAGGCGGGCAGGATAAGCCGGGGTGCCTTGGCCCCTCAGCGAAGCTACCCCGGCACTGTTTGTAGCCATTCGAATCTGTTTTTTTTCCACTCTGCCTTCCTCCCTAGACGTTTCCTTCTGGCTGTGCCCTCCGCGTTCGAATCCCTTTGCTTCGCTGGCCTGCCGTCCGGCCCCCGTTACCTCTGCGCCGCCTGTACTTGCGGGCAGGAGATTTCCACAGCAGGGGTAGGAGAGGATGGAGGTAGCCCAGCAGAGTCCGAACTACCACGGGGGAATGCGAACGGTACCCGGAAGAATTCGAAAGGTAAAGAAACTCGAATGCATTGAAAGGCGCGATTGCGCGCCGGTTTGAGCTGTTGGAGTGCGCCAGTAAGGGCGAGAGCGGCCAAAGAAAGCTGGGGGAGAACGTTCGAATGGGCCTGGAAATAGACGCAGTCAAAGAAATTGCAGAACTGAAGAGCGAAATCGCAACCGAGCATCCCGCCGGAGGAGACGTTTTGAGCGGGGGAGATTCCATCGGAATCTCGCTCCTCGATCTTGCCGAGATTCTGGATCAGCACAAAATGTGGGTGGAATCAGGCGGAGAATCGGGGGTCAAGGCCGATCTGTGCGGTGTAAATTTGGCCAAAGCGGACTTGACGGGCGTGAATTTGCAGGGCGCACATCTGCACCGAATGAACCTTGCGGGCGCGGATCTTTCGATGGCAAATTTGCGCGGCGCGAGCCTGGTGCGTTCGAATTTACAGAATGCAAACTTGCTGGGCACCGAACTGCGCGGCGCAAATCTGATGGGCGCCAACCTGTACGGAGCGGAAGGCCTGTGGCTTGGCCGGCTGGGTGGGACGAATCTTTTCGACGCGGTGCTCCCCGAATCGATTTCCGCAGTAAACAGTTCGAAAGCGATCGGCGATGCGACGAAAATCGCGCGCTGGTTTTACTTCCTTACGGTGGGAGCGAGCCTTCTGTGCTGCCTGTTAATTGCGTTCACGACCGACGTGCGGCTGCTGCTGAATTCGTCGGCGCTGCCCTTCCTGCGACTGGGCAATGTGCTTCCCATGACCGGGCTTTATCTCGGTGGCCCACTGCTTCTTTTGGCGCTCTCCCTGCGATTTCATTTTCTGCTATTGAGGTTGTGGGGAAGTATGGCCGCGCTCCCTGCCGTTTTTCCAGATGGGCAAACGCTGGAGAAAGATGGCCCGTGGTATCTGATGGGGCTGGTGCGCAGACACTTTCGGTGGCAAGGAGAATCGCGTTCCGCGATGATCGCGTTCGAAACGGTGCTTTCGACGGTGCTGGCGTATTGGATTGTTCCATCGACGCTGTTCCTCTACTGGTTCCGGTATCTGCCGCGGCAGGATTTCCGGGGGACACTACTGCATGTGTTGCTGATGACTCTCTCGGTGGCAACCGCGACGTGTCTGCCTTTTGTTGTGTCGCGAGTCCTTCGGCCGGGTGACATCCGTTTGCCCAAATCGAAAAACATCCTACGAATGATTCTGGGAACCACGCGTGTGGCGCTGACGACGGGCTGCATCCTTTTTCTCTTTTCTCTTGGCGTGAACCGGGGTTTGCCCTTCGACAGGAGCACGGCCACGGAAGAGTCACCGGCCGATGTGAGACGCTGGGCCGCGATGGTCTTTCAGTCGGTAGGCTACCGGCCGTACGCGGATTTGACGGAAGCGACGCTGTCGTCACCTCCGCCGCGCGGTACTGTCTGGACGGATGAGACACTGGAGAAAGTCGCGGGCGCGCGGCTGAATCAGATGAATTTGCGGTTCGCGCGAGGCTACCGGGCGTTTCTGACCAACGCAAAACTATGGCGCGCGAATCTTGAGGGGGCCTATCTATCCGAGTCGGACCTGCGCGGGGCGAATCTCCGCGAAGCGCTGCTGCGCTCTGCGATACTCGATCGCGCCCAGATGACACACGCAATATTAGTGTCCGCCAAGGCCACGGGTGCAAATCTGACGGCGTCGGATCTGCGGTTCGCCGATCTCTCTTACGGCACGTTTGAAAATGCGGTGCTTTCGAATGCAAAGGTTTCCGGAGCGTCGCTTTACGCCGTGAATTTGCGGAATGCGCAACTGCTGCGGACCGACCTATCGCGCACGGATATGCGCGATACGAAACTCGAGCACGCGGTACTGTCGTTTGCAAATCTGGAGCAGACGGACCTCTCCTCAGCGAAACTCGGAGAAGCGAACCTGACCGGCGCTATTCTGAAAGGGACCATCCTGCTGGACGCCGACTTGAAGAAGGCGGATCTGCGCGGAGCTTATTTGACGGGCGCGGTTTTGCGTGGCGTGGAACTCGATGGGGCAAACCTGGCGAGCGCGGATTTGCGAGGCGCTTCAGGAATCACGGCGGTGCAGGTTTGTTCCGCCCTGCACGGCCGCTCTGCCTTGCTCGACCCCGATCTGGCGGCGGAAGTGCAAGTGCGCTGCGGATCTTCTCAGTAGATCACAATCACCAAATATGAACGAGGCGCGTGGTG
>Ga0137418_10001630_pt1 | contig 20750 bp, 19 predicted proteins | sample CZODoug3_1_2_16f_FD_122242 | JGI IMG/M metagenome (GOLD analysis project Ga0137418, IMG submission 122242) | Vadose zone soil fungal communities from Angelo Coast Range Reserve, California, USA - CZODoug3_1_2_16fungal (Hybrid Assembly) | ecosystem: Environmental > Terrestrial > Soil > Vadose...
CGGATTCGCGCTCTGGTATTGGACTCCGTGTATGACGAACCGAAGCAGATGGTCAAGGTGGGGGTGGAGCGCAACGGTTTGGGCGGTTTTCCGTTCATGGTGCGCGCAGCAGGGCTAAGCTTTGAGTACTTGAACTACGCACACCGCGACGACCCGCCGCTCTCCCAAAAGCTGCTTGCGCTCGTTGGCGTTCCAACGCTGTACATTCAGGCGTTGGACGACCCCGAGCTCGCGGAGACTACACGGCAGATGTTTCTGAAGGCGCCGGAGCCGCGCGAGCAGGCCATCCTTCCGCATGGAAATTTTGTGAGCTTGAACGACGAAGAGAAGCGCGCGTATGAGAACCGCGTGGTGTCGTTTTTTCTAGTGAGGCTGCCCGCTTCGGGGATGACTGTCCGCTAGGCTCGCGACAGCACTCGAATCCGCGCAGATCTCAACGGCTGGAGATGCAACGTAATGAAAGCAACGGATACCCATCTGTTCCAGCTCTCTTGAGTGCTTGGGCGTTGTAAAGACAATTGAACGGTGGCCGACAGGCGGGGACCACTCGGCTAGCTCCCTATGGAGATAGAAGTCTAAACCGAATTTAAGCCCGCGTTGTAGCTTGTAGGTGGTCGCGATGTCGATCTCCGTCGATGGCAAATGATCTTTTGCGCCTTGGGCGGCAGGCCGCGCAGATACCCCAGCATCCAGTTCCCACAGGTTTTCGGCTCCACAGATCATGAAGACAGGCAGCACAATCGCGGCCAGCGCTAGCAGGGTGCGGCCCGGCCGCAAAAGCCCCAGGAGTCCGACCACAATTCCGCTAAAAACCATTAAGTCAGCGAAGAGGCCAACGGTGGGTGCTGGACGGATATCCGTAACGAAAGGAATCCTGTCATTTAGCTGGTAAGCCGCCACACCCAATACAACGAAAGTCAAGCTGACTCCCAAACACAGCCAGCGAACCACGCCGAGTCCTCGTTGCAGGCGACCGCTTAGGACCCGTGCAATGAGTAGTCCGATGGCTGGGATAGAAGGGAGGATATAGCCCGGAAGCTTCGATTGCGATACAGAAAAAAAGGGCAAACAGAACCCGGCCCAACAGATGAGCAGCCACGTGGATTCCTCAGTGCTTCGCATGCGCCAAAGATTTGCGATGCCCTTTAGGAGCGCCCACAGGAAAATTCCAGTCCAAGGCAGGAAAGCGATTAAGAGGACCGGCACGTAATACCAGAAAGGCTGGATGTGCTGGAATTCGGGGGTGAGGTAGCGCCTGAAATTGTGCTCGATGATGAAGATGCGGAAGAAGTCGGGGTTGCGGCGGGCGCAGAGGATATACCAGGGGAAGGCGGTGAGGCAAAAAGACGCGAGAGCGGCGGGATGAAAGAGGCGGAAGGCGTCGCGCCAGCTCTTGGTGACGAGCGCCCAGAAAAAAACGGCGCCACCGGAGAGGATGATACCGACAGGGCCTTTCGCGAGGACGGCGAGACCCAGGAAAAAACCGAAAAGGACAAGGGCGAGCCAAGGCGTTTGTGGAATGACGGGAGAATTCTCGTTGCGCGTGAGGCCCAGCACGACGGCGGCGCAGACCATGGCAATCGTGAGCATGCCGCTGAAGGGCATATCCGTGGCGGCGGCATGCGAGAAGCCGATCATGCCGACAGTGGTCGGAAGCAGAAGAAGCAGCCAGCGTGCGGTTTCCGCGCCGTAGAGACGGAGCGCGAGCCAGGCGAGCGCGAGTGTCGCGAGAAGCGCAGAGATGGCGCTCGGCAGCCGCGCGGCGGTTTCGGTAACGCCGAAGAGCTTGAAGCACAGCGCGGCGCCCCAGTAGTAGAGAACCGGCTTTTCGAACCACGGTTTTCCGTAGAGGCGCGGCGTGACCCAGTCGCCGGTCTCGGCCATGTCGCGCGCGATCCAGGCGTAACGCGGCTCGTCAGGTCCGACGAAGCCGATGGCGCCGAGATGGCTGAAGTAGCAAACGTAAAGCGTTGCCAGGATGAGGATGGCCCAGCCGATTCGAGCCGCGGTTTTGGTGCGCGAATTCTCGGTGATGGGAGCGATTGTTTCGGTCACGGAAAGCTGAGTCTAACATCGAACCACTATCTTCCAGCGGCGGACCTCTTGCATACTGTCGCCCGGCGGGGAGCTCGCGCGAACTTGGATATTCAATGAAGGAATGGGTCGAATACGCGGCAGTGTGGGTCATTTTGAAAGGGCTGGCTGTGCTGCCACGTCCGCTGGCACGGAGTCTTGCCGCAGGAGCGGTGCGGATTTTCTATGCGCTGCTGCCTGGATTGAGAAAAACCGCGGAATTGAATTTGCGCATTGCCTTTCCGGAGTGGAGCGACGCGCAGCGCAGGACAATCATCCGCGGAATGCTGCGAAATTTGGGTTGGATGGCCGCGGAATTTGCCAGATTTCCGAAGTATTCGAAAGAGAACATCACGCAGCTTGTCGTGCTCGAGGGGCACGAAAACTTTTTAGAAGGCCAGCGGCGCGGGAAAGGCGTGCTCTATCTGACGGGGCACATCGGCGCGTGGGAGTTGTCTTCATTTGCCCACGCGCTTTACGGATTTCCTCTGCACTACATGGCCCGGCGAATCGACAATCAGAGGATTGATGCGCTCGTGAATGGTTACCGGTGTTTGTCAGGGAATCGTCCGATTTTCAAGAATGAGTCGGCGCGCGTGATGCTGAAGGTATTGAAAGATGCTGGCACGGTCGGGATTCTGGCGGACCAGAACACCATGCCGGAAGAAGCCACGTTCGTGGATTTTTTTGGCCTGGCAGCCAGCACGACTACCGGGATTGCCCGCGTGGCATTGCATACCGGAGCGGCGGTCGTTCCGGGATATGCCGTTTGGGATGAACGCAGCCGAAAGTACCGGTTGCGTTTCGAGCCGCCAGTCGAGTTGATTCAAACGGGCGATATGGAGCACGACGTTTTGGAGAATACGCAAAAGTTCACGAGTGTGATCGAAGAGATTGTCCGGAAGTATCCGGAGCAATGGATCTGGGTGCACGGGCGGTGGAACACCAGGCCGAAGGGCGAGCCATCGCTCTACGATTTCCAGTGAGGTAGATTATGAGACGAACTGCTAGGGAAGTGGCCGAAGCGATTGGCGCGAAGCTGGAAGGCGATGGCGCAGCCGAACTTGGGGGAGTCGCCGCGCCGGAGCGCGCGGGAGTGCGCGATTTGATCTATGTGGAATCCGCGAAGCATGCGCAGCGAGCCGCGGCTTCAGCTGCGATCTGCGTTATTGCTGCTGAGGGAATAGCGTTAGCGGGAAAAACGGTATTGCGGAGTGGGCAACCCAAGGTGGCGTTCGCGCGAGCAGCAGAGCTGCTGCTCGGGCGCGCCCCAATTGCTTCGGGAATTCATCCGACGGCGATCGTCGCGCCGCTCGCGCAGGTAGCGCCAAAAACCGGTATCGGGCCGTACGCCGTGATTGGTGAAGATGCCCATGTCGGCGCCGGCACGCAGATCGGCGCGCACTCGGTGATCGGCGCAGGTTGTTGGATCGGGGAGAATTGCCGCATTCACGCGCGGGTCACGCTGTACGCAGGCGTACGCCTGGGGAATCGCGTGGAGGTTCATTCCGGCGCGGTGATTGGGGCGGACGGTTTCGGTTATGCTTTCGGCGAAGGCAAGCATTGGAAATTTCCGCAGGCAGGGATCGTGGAGATTGGCGATGACGTGGAAATCGGGGCGAACTCGACGATCGATCGCGGTTCACTCGACGACACCCGCATCGCGGAGGGCGGGAAGCTGGACAATCTCGTGCACGTGGGGCACAACTGTCAGATCGGGGCGCACACGGTGATTGCGGCCCAGGCAGGATTGTCCGGGTCTTGCGTATTTGGAAAGCAAGTGGTTGTGGGCGGACAGGCGGGATTTGGCGAGCGCTGCAAGCTGGAGGACGGCGCGGTGATTGGCGGGCAAAGCGGGGTGCTCGGAGGAAAAACCATTCGCAGCGGTGAGACTGTTTGGGGAACACCCGCTCGTTCGCTGCAAAAATTCAAAGAGCTGTTCGCGTGGTATGGCCGGCTCCCGGAGCTGGCCGCGCGCATCAAGGGAATAGAGGAAAAGCTTGGCGGAAAATGAGAAGAATTCACTGAAGCAGTGGCGCGTGATTATTGTTGGCGGGCACACCCGCAGCATTGGCAAGACGCAACTGGTGTGCGACGTGATCTCCGCGTTTCGCCCCGCGAACTGGATCGCGGGAAAGATCACCCAGTATGGGCACGGCGTCTGCGCGCAGAATGGCGAGAATTGTGCTTGCGCGCCCGATGACCACGTCTGCGCGATCAACTGGGAGTCGCAGGAGGACACGGGAACGGACAGCGCCCGTTTCCTGTCAGCCGGGGCACGGCGATCGTTCTGGCTCAGAACCAAACAGGGATTTCTCGCGGAGGGCCTGCCACTCCTGAGGGCTGCCTTGCAGGAAACGTTCGCGGATACCAAGGGGGAGTTGCCACCCCTGATCGTGGAAAGCAACTCCTTGCTGCAGTTTCTGAAGCCCAGTCTCTATTTTTCTGTGGTCGATCCGGCGAAGGAAGATTTTAAGGATTCGGCTCGCGTGGCTCTGGACCGCGCGGATGCTCTAGTGCTGCGAGGGTCGTCGGATACCTTCCCATCAATGGGACCGGCGTGGATGAAGCTTCCCTCACGCTTGCTTCGAGAAAAACCATCTGTCTCGCAATGCGAGGGTGAGCCCTTGCCTGAGCCGCTGCGCGTGCTCGTGCATCGAATGCTGGAGGGCCCCCCAAGTGTTTCGATTTGACAACGCGTGGTTACAAATGGCGCATCTTAGCCGTTGACCGTCACAGCGAAGGCGGCGATAATTTAATAGTACCCGTATTACCCGAACCCTAACCGCCACGCTGCTCTTGTGGGGAAGTGATGCGCAACACGGCAGTTAAACTGATTTTAATGTTGGCTGTATAGGCCTGCTGGACATGCCAGATTGTCGGTCCGCTCTGGGGGAGCGCTAATGGCCTCATTCGTCCGAATGGGACAAGAGATTCCCGTTGCACCCGTGCCGGTGTCTTGGCAGGAACAGGATTGGGCGGAGCGTCTTGAAAAAACCATCGAGCGCGGCGCAAATCATCTCCTTTCCATGCAGGCAGAGGAAGGATACTGGCAGGGCGAGCTTGAAGCGGACACCACCCTCGAATCCGATTACATTTACTATTTGCACGTTCTGGGAAAAGCCGATCCGGAGCGCATTGCCAAGCTCGCAAACTACGTACGCCGTCGGCAACTCGCCGATGGCGGCTGGTCCATCTATCCTGGCGGGCCTTCGGAGCTGAACGCTACCTGCAAAGCATATTTCGCCTTGAAGCTGGCGGGCGACTCCACGGAAGCGCGCCATTTGGTGCAAGCGCGCGAAACCGTCCATCTTCTCGGCGGCCTCGAGCACACGAATTCCTACGTGCGTTTCTACCTGGCTCTGATCGGCGCGGTCGGATGGGAGCTTGTTCCATCCATCCCGCCGGAGTTCATGCTCCTGCCGAATTGGTTCTATTTCAATATTTACGAGATGTCTTCCTGGACGCGCGGCATCGTGATCCCCATGGCCATATTGTCCTCGTTGCGGCCTGCTTGGCGCTTGCCGGAGCGCGCGCGTGTTGATGAATTGTTCAAAGACCTTACGAGGAAGACTGCGGCATTTGATTGGAGCACGCAGCTCATCTCCTGGAAAAACGTTTTCCTGGCGCTGGATCGCGGATTAAAGCTCTACGAGAAATTGCCCTGGAAGCCGCTGCGCCAGCGCGCGCTGCGCGAAGCGAAGATCTGGATGCTGAATCACATCGAGCGGACTGAAGGACTCGCCGCGATCTATCCGGCGATGATGAATTCGATTTTCGCGCTGATGGCCCTGGGACACGGCCCGGACGATCCGCTGACATGGCGAGAAATCAAGGAGTTTTCGCGATTTGAAATTGAAGAAGGCGACACCATCCGCATGCAGCCGTGCGTTTCGCCGGTTTGGGATACCTGCATCGCCATGGTCGCCTTGGAAGAGACCGGCTTGCCCGCGGATCATCCCGCCCTGGTGAAGGCCGCGGACTGGATGCTCTCGAAGCAGGTGCTCGGGCCGGGGGATTGGCAAGTAAAGAACAAAGACGCCGAACCGGGCGGCTGGGCCTTCGAGTTTCGCAATGATTTTTATCCCGACGTCGACGACACCGCGTTTGTGTTGATGGCGCTCCAGCGCGTGAAGTATCCCGACCCCAAGCGCATGGAAGGCGCCGTACGCCGTGGAATCCAATGGTTGCTCAGCATGCAGAACCGCGACGGCGGCTGGGGCGCGTTTGACCGCGATAACGACAAAAAGTTCCTCTGCAACATTCCTTTTGCAGACCACAACGCGATGATCGATCCTTCCACAGCCGATGTCACCGCGCGCGTCGTCGAGTGCCTCGGCAGGTTTGGCTGGCCCGCGGAACATCCCGCAATTCAGCGTGCCGTGAGATTTTTGCTGAAAGATCAATCCGACGACGGCTCCTGGTTCGGCCGGTGGGGCGTCAACTACGTTTATGGAACCAGCGGGGTATTGCGCGCCTTGGAAACCGTTTCGCTGACCGCGCGCGATTACTGCCAGCGCGCCGTGCTCTGGCTTCGCACGATGCAGAAGGCCGACGGCAGCTTCGGCGAGTCGCTGCGAAGCTATGAGATGCCGGCCACAAAAGGGCAGGGACCGAGCACGCCCTCGCAGACGGCTTGGGGTTTGATTGGGCTGCTCGCGGGCGCGGATGTCCACGAGCCTGCCATCGACAAAGCGGTTTCCTACCTCGTGGACCAGCAGAAAGAAGATGGCTCGTGGAGCGAGCCGGATTTCACCGGCACGGGTTTCCCGGGCGTGTTTTACCTGAAATACCATTTCTACCGCAATTCCTTTCCGGTCTATGCGCTGGCGCGCTATGCCAACCAATCGTGCGGAGCGGATGAGTATGTGGCGCTGAAATTCCAGCCCAGCGAATTCCGGCTGCGCCGCGGGTTTTAGAGCGCATGATGCGCTTCCCCCTGCGGCTTACTGCGGACCTCACCATGGCCCGGCTCGCGCAGAAGCTGCGTCTCGCGCGAGGCGCCCGCCCCATCCAATTCGTGGATGCGGCAGAAATTTTGCATCCCGATTCCAGCCATCCGGTTTCACACGAAAAGATCCGCGATATTATTGGCAGCCGCTCGCCGGTCCTTTGGATCGGGGGAAGCGAACCGCTCCAACATCCCGGCATCGCGCACCTAGTTCGCGCCATCACGCAGAGCGGTCATTTCGTTTTCCTCGAAACCACTGGAACTTTTCTCCGCCGCCGCATCCATGAGTTTCAACCGGTGTCGCGGCTCTTTCTAACCGTTCGTCTGGAGTCTGGCGCGCCGCATCGCGCGTCCAGCGGCCTCCGGCCGGGCGCATCGGAACTGGCCGTGGAGGGCATCCGCGCCGCGAGGCTCTCGGGCTTTTTGATCTGCGTTCACGTGCGCCTCGCTCCGGAAACCGAAATGAGCGATGCGGCAAAGTTGTTCCACCTGGCGCATTCGCTGGATGTGGATGGATGTGTGATTTCGCGCGCGTGCGGAGAATCGAACTCCGCGCTTCCGGCCGCTCAAGCTTTGTCGCAGAAAACCGCCGAAGCCCGCAAACGGATCGGCAGTATTTGGTGGGAATCCCTTTCACGTCTTGTTGAGCCAGTGCTCCTCCGCGAGCCACGGAGCCAGCCGCCAACCGGCACGTCAGCGGTACACCTCGAACACGAAGCAAGAGCGGATGAAGAAGGCATCAAATTCGCATGAACACGCTGGTCACAGGCGCGGCGGGCTTCCTTGGCAGCCACGTGACGCGGCAATTGGTGGCCCGGGGTGACGAAGTGCGCGTGCTCCTGCGTGCTTCGAGCACCAATCGCGCCATTGCGGATTTGCCGCTCGAGTATGTGACCGGGGATCTGCGCGATCCCGCCTCGCTCGAGCGCGCAATGAAAGGCGTGAAGCGCGTTTTTCACGTTGCGGCGGATTACCGCTTGTGGGCCAAGCGCAAGCAAGACATTTACGATTCGAATGTCGGCGGAACAAAAAATCTTCTGGACGCCGCGAAGCGCGCCGGCGTTGAGCAGTTGATTTACACCAGCACGGTGGCGACCATCGCCGTCGACCGGCCTCAGCATCCGAATGAATTCACCGACGCCAAGCTGGAAGAGATGGTCGGTCATTACAAGCGCTCGAAGTGGATGGCGGAAAGGGAAGCGCTTGGCGCCGCGAAGAGTGGATTGCCGGTCATTGTAGCCATGCCGACGACGCCGGTAGGTCCGTGGGACTGGAAGCCGACGCCCACCGGAAAGATTATTTTGGATTTTTTGAATGGCAAGATGCCCGGCTACGTGAAGACCGGCTTGAATTTTATCGGGGTGGAAGAATGCGCGGCAGGACACCTGCTGATCGCCGAAAAGGGCAAAGTCGGCGAGCGCTACCTGCTGGGCGGAGAGAATCTGACGCTGAAGCAGATGCTGGACACACTCGCGAAGATCACGGGACTGCGCGCGCCCATTTTGAAAATTCCTCATGGACTCGCACTGGGTGTAGCCTATGCCAATACGGCGTTTTCGCGGCTGGTGGGGCGCGAGCCGGGCATACCCGTCGAAGGCGTCAAGATCGCCCGGCACATGATGTTTGTGGATTGCGCGCGCGCCGAGCGTGAATTGGGGTTTCAAGCGGGCCCGGTGGTCGCAGCGCTCGAGCGCGCGGTGCGCTGGTACGAAGCGAACGGCTATATCGCCAAGAACCGCGCCAAGCGCATGGCCCACGCTGCCGCCTAGGGTTTTGTGTGGCCGGTCTTCATAGCGGTGCTTTGGTTTCTGTAGCGCCCGGCCTCAATCAGGCATCTTAGTTTGATAATAATGCGTATCCTCGTCACATTCGCCGTCGAAGCCGAATTCGCGCCATGGCGCAAGCTGCGCGAATTCAAGAAGCGCCCCGTGGAGAAAGGTCCGACCTTGCAACGCGTTTCGTCATCCAAGACGACGTTCGGTGACAATGATGTAGAGGTCTTGCTGACGGGTATCGGCAATGCTGCGTGTAGAGAAACCTTGGCTAAGAATTCTTTTCTAGAACACGGAAAGCCCGATCTGGTTATTTCGTCCGGACTTGCCGGTGCTTTGAAAGAGGGACTGAGACCGGGCGACCTGATTGTGCCTCTAAAAGCGCGAACTCTCCGGAACGATGCGAATGCGGATTCCGATTTGGTGTTCCGCGAGCGGGCCATCCAGCAAGGGGCCTTGCCGCTAGAAACGCTAATCACCGTGGACCGAATCGTTCCGACCGCCGAGGAAAAGGCGCGACTCGCGTTTTTTGGAGAGGCGGTTGACATGGAATCGGCAATCATCATGTCGTATTTTGCGGCGGCCAACGTGCCTGTTTTAACGATTCGCGCGGTCAGTGATGCGGCTGACGAAGATCTGCCCATTGATTTCGATAGGTGTTTGACTCCGCAGGGTGCGATAAAGCCGATGAGCTTAGTAAACGCTATCGTCCGGCGGCCCAGCAAGCTGCCAAACCTCGTGCGATTTGGACGGCAAAGCAACCAAGCAGCACAGAGGTTGGCTAGCTTTTTGGATGAATTTATTGCAGCGTTGCCTGTTGCACAGGAGAAAGTTGCCAGGGTATGAGCGCACTCGGCGCGATGGCGGGCTCGACAAGCACCTTCGGTTCCAACCCCAAGACCATGCGCGCCGGCGTCTACCGCAAAAAGGGTATCGTCCGCGTCGAGGAAGTCCCCGTACCTGAAGTGGGCGATGGCGAAGTCCTTATCAAGGTTGCCGCCTGCGGGGTCTGCGGCACTGACATCAAGAAGATTTTTCACGCTTACGTTCCGCCGCCGCAAATCCTTGGACATGAATTGGCAGGCGCGGTAGTTGCAGTTGGCCGGGGTGTAACGAGATGGAAGCTCGGCGACCGCGTGATGAGCTTTCATCACATCCCCTGCGGCGCGTGTTTCTATTGCGAACGCCGTCTCTTCTCCCAATGCAAACAGTACAAGACCACGGGATTGACAGGCGGATTCGTGCCAAACGGCGGCGGCTTCGCCGAATACGTAAAAGCCATGCCCTGGGTGGCCGAACGCGGTATCGTCGCCCTGCCCGACAATGTCAGCTTCGAGGAAGCCACGTTTATCGAGCCGATCAACACGATTCTGAAAGCCGTGCAGAAGGCTCGCGTAACGGCGGGCGAAACGGTGCTGATCGCCGGCTGCGGCCCCATCGGCCTGCAGTTGCTGATGGTGGCAAATCTGCAGGGTGCAAAGCTGTATACCAGCGACCCTATGGCTGTCCGGCGCGCGAAGAGCTTAACTTTAGGAGCGTTGGAGTCCTTTGACCCCAGTGATGGTAAGCTTGTGGAACACATGAAGGCCCGGACTGAGGGTCGAGGCGCCGATGCGGTTTTGGTAGCTGTGGCGCACCCGTCTGTTGTGGTCGATGCGCTGGCAGCGGCAAGGCCCGGGGGACGCGTGCTGTTGTTCGCCGCAAACGACCCGGTAACCAGGATTGAGTTTCCCGCTGCGGCAGTGGGGATCGACGAAAAAGAAATCCTGGGCAGCTATAGTGCCGCCGTAGACATCCAAGAAGCGGGGGCCGACCTGGTGCTGAAGAAGAAACTGCCGGTCATGGATATTGTGACGCACCGTTTTCCGTTGGCTAGAATCCAAGAAGGATTGGATCTGGCCGCCAAGCCGACGGTTGAATCACTCAAGATTTTGATCACACACGCATGAGCACGACGACGCCAAAGAAGTTGGAAGTAGGCGAAGAAGTGAAAGCTGCCGTAACCCACGCCACGGTGCCCTCGAAGATGACGGCGGCCGTGCTGTATGGCAGCGAAGATCTTCGCATTGAAAAAATCGACGTGCCCGCTCTGGCCGCCGACGAAGTCCTGGTGCGCGTCCGGCTGGCGCTTACCGACGGTACCGACCTCAAAGTCTGGAAGCGCGGCTATCACGCAAAAATGATTCAACCGCCGGCCGTCTTTGGCCACGAATTGGTCGGGGAAATCGCCGCCGTGGGCAAGCGGGTGGATCCACGCTGGCGGATCGGCATGCGCGTTATCGCCGCGAATTCCGCGCCTTGTTTGCGCTGCTATCACTGCCGCCGTGGCCAGGAAAATCTTTGCGACGACCTGTTGTTCAACAACGGCGCCTACGCCGATTACATGCGCATCCCCGGCCGTATCGTCGTGGAAAATATGCTGGAAGTGCCGCACTCGGTGGACGATCGGAGCGCCGCCCTGGCCGAACCCCTGGCCTGCGTGCTTCGCGGAATTCACGAGATGGAAGTGCGGACCGGAGATACCGCTGCGGTGATCGGCTGCGGTCCTATCGGATTGAAGTTTGTCCGCATGCTTTCAAGGCGCGGAGTGCGCGTCATCGCATTAGCGCGGCGCGCTGCGCCGCTCGATATTGCCAAGCGGTTGGGCGCGGTGGCGGCCTTCAACGTCACCGAGACGGAGGATGTCGTGTCCGCCGTAAAAGCGCTCACCGAAGACCAGCTTGGACCGGATTCCGTGGTCGAAGCGGCGGGCAATCCAGCCACTTGGCAGCAGGCCCTGGCGATGGTACGGCGCGGTGGTGTTGTGAATTTCTTTAGCGGCTTGCCTTCGGGCACCCGCGTGGAAATAGACCCGGCGGCGATTCACTACTCGGAGATCAAGCTGATTTCACCTTTTCATCACACACCGCGGTTCTTTCGCGAAGCGCTGGAAGCCATCCGGCGCGGGGACATTTCGGCTCGTGATTTCGTCACCGAAGAAATCCGGCTGGCGGACCTGCCGCAGGCGTTTGCGCGCATGAAGTCGCGCAGCGGCGAGATCAAGTTGGCCGTGCGGCCGTAGTTCTCCGGTATACGCGAACCTCACCCGCTATTCGCGCCTTTGGCATCCCGGAATGTTTTGCGATACTAAACGCTGCGACGAATCACTCCTGCTTTTGTGTTTTGATTTTGTAGGGTCCGCCTTCCGAGGCGGACCGCTGTGTGTTCCTTTGGCACTCATGCCCATGCAAGGAGATTCTCTCTTCTGATGTTGCTCCCCGGCGAAATCGACATCACACGGCACGCGCCTAAGCCCGGCTGCTCGCTCGATGTCGCCCAGGAGTACACGCGATGGCTGGCCACGCATCATTACGAAAATTTCAACGTCGTATCGTGGCTTCTCCCCAAAGCGCTGCACCAGCATTTCTACAACCTTTATGCCTACTGCCGCTGGGCGGATGATCTCGGCGACGAAGTTCCCAATGCGGCGCGCGCGCTGGAATTGCTCCATTGGTGGGAGCGCGAGTTGGATGCGTGTTACCAGGGAAAACCGTCGCATCCTGTCTTCGTGGCGCTGCGCGAGACGATCCTCGCGAAAGATATTCCCAAGCAGCCCTTCGCGGACCTCCTGAAAGCTTTCCGTCAGGACCAGACCGTGAAGCGCTATCCGAACTGGGATGCCGTGCTCGGCTATTGTATGTATTCGGCAAATCCGGTGGGACGGCTGGTGCTGTACCTGTGCGGCTATCGCGACGAACAACGCCAGCGTTTGTCGGATGCCACTTGCACGGCGCTACAGCTCGCGAACTTCTGGCAGGATGTCTCTCGTGACCTGGAAATCGGGCGGCTTTACATTCCGCTCGATGTGGCCGCGGCGCACGGGCTCTCCGAGAGCGACATCGTCGAAAGGCGCTTCGATGAGCGCTACGTGCGTTTGATGAAGGATCTGATTGCGCGCACACGCATCCTCTTTGCCGAAGGCAGGCCCCTCGCAAAAATGGTCGATGGACGCCTAAGCGTGGACCTCGAGATGTTTGCCCGCGGCGGTTTGGCCGTACTCGATGTCATCGAAGCGATGGGATATGACACGCTCCACCACCGTCCGGCCGTCAGCAAAGTGAAGCAAGCGGGACTCTTGGGCCGCACGTTGGTAAAGCATCTACTAAACAAAAATTCTAACTCCGGCGAGAAAATGCTAGCCGCCGCAGTTGTGGGGGCGCAGCATGCTGCGCCCCTATCGAGCGAATCGATCGAAGCATCTTACGAAGCCTGCCATGGCATCGCGCGCGCCTCCCGCAGCAATTTCTACTACGCCTTTTTTCTTCTTCCGAAAACGAAGCGTGACGCCCTGGCCGCGCTTTATGCTTTTATGCGACTGGTGGATGACGTCTCGGATGAAGATCAAGGGCTCCTCGCGAAGCAGCGCGGACTCGCAAAATGGCGCGCCGCTCTGGATGAGGCCGCTACCGGGCACTCGCAGGTTTTTGATGGCACTGCCGTGATGCCTTTGCCATCGGAGGCCTCGTATGGCGAGGCCGAAGTTCTGCCCGCGCTCGTGGACACCATGCACCGTTACAAAATGCCCGCGCGCTATCTTCACGACTTGATCAGCGGCGCCGAGATGGATTTGACGGTGCAGACGTACCCGACCTTCGACCGCCTCCGCGAATATTGCTATCGCGTAGCCGGCACGGTTGGACTCACCTGCACGCATGTGTTCGGCTTCAGCGACGCGCGTGCCCTGGACCTGGCGGAAAAACTGGGCCTCGCCTTTCAACTGACGAACATTATTCGCGACGTGCACGAGGATTACAAACTCGGACGCGTCTATCTCCCTGAAGAAGATCTGCAGCGTTACGGAGTTTCGCCCGAAGACTTTGGCCGCGGCAAAGCAACTCTCGGCATTCGCGAATTGCTCCGTTTCGAAGCTGAACGCGCTTGGCAACTTTATGAAGAGGGTTCTGCCTTGCTCGGGCTCATCGATGCGGATAGCCGCGGCGCGTTGTGGCTGCTAGTTCATACTTACAGCGCCTTGCTCGCACGTATCGAGTCGCTGGACTTTGCCGTCTTCGGCGAGCGTGTGCGGCTTCCCAAAGCGGAAAAGATGATGTTCGTTGCCAAGGCGCGCTTCGGCCGCCACACGGAAGAGAATATCCTTGAAAAGCGTGATCGTGATCGGCGGCGGGCTGGCGGGACTGGCAGCCGGCATCGCGCTGGCTGAATCCGGCTGGCGCGTACGTCTGTTTGAACAGCGTCCCTTTCTTGGCGGCCGCGCAACGTCTTACGTGTTGCCCGACGGCGAGCATGTCGACAATTGTCAGCACGTGACTCTGGGATGCTGCACAAATCTCGAAGATTTCTACACGCGCATCGGTGCCGCCGGCAAAATCAAGTTCTTCGACCGTCTCCTCTTTCTCGATCCGCAGGGGCGCCGAGGAGAGATGCACGCCGGGTTCTTGCCCGCGCCATTTCATCTGACCGGATCGTTCGCGGCCTTCAGGCCGCTGACGCTGCTGGACAAGTTTTCCATCGCGCGCGCCTTGCTCGATATTCTGCGCACCAAGGGTAAGCCGTCGGACCTGCAGGAAAACGGCGGCATCTCCATGCTCGAATGGCTCAGCCGCCGCCGCCAAACGAAACGCGCCATCGAACGTTTCTGGCGTGTTGTCCTCATCAGCGCTCTCGACGAGGAACTTGATCGCACCGACGCGCGCTTTGGCGTCGACGTTTTCTGGAAAGCCTTCCTCTCCAATAGCACCGGCTATCGCATGGGAGTGCCCGCCGTCCCGCTCGCCAATCTTTACGACGGATGCAAGTCGGAAATCGAGCGCCGCGGCGGGGAAGTGGTTCTGCGCGCACCGGTACGCGGCCTGAAAATAGAAAATGGCGAACTCTCCGGAGTTCGCTTCGACGAAGGGCGCGAAGAAACGGCCGATGTTTACATATTCGCAGTGCCCCACACCGCGCTGGCGGAGCTGCTGCCGGAAAGCGTGAAGCAGAGCGATCCGTCGCTCGCAAATCTGGACAAAATCAAGGTAGCGCCAATTACCGGCGTGCATTTCTGGTTTGACCGGCCGGTCATGGATGAGCCGTTCCTGACACTCCTGGACACCACCACCCAGTGGATCTTCAATAAGACCGCTCTCTACGCCGATTCGAATGGCAAAGAGAAGACTGCCCCCGCGGGACAGTACCTGCAACTGGTCATCAGCGCGTCTTATGATTTGCTGCAGAAACCGCGCCAGGAGATCATCGACCTCTGTTTAGGAGAAGTCTGGCAGGCTCTGCCCGCGGCTCGTGACGCCGAATTGCTGAAGGCCACCGTCATAAAAGAAGCCGCAGCGACGTTTTCCCCGGCGCCGGGTGTCGATTGCTGGCGTCCCAAACAGCAGACCTCCTTGCCACGCTTGTTCCTGGCGGGTGACTGGACAGACACCGGCTGGCCCGCGACGATGGAAGGCGCGGTGCGCAGCGGCTACTTGGCCGCCGAAGCTCTGCTTCGCACCACAGGGTCGCCCAGAAAATTCCTGCAACCGGATCTCGAGCCGGATGGATTCATGGCCATGTGGCTGGGGAAGCCGAACATCGCAACGGGTAGCTGATAACAAACAACCCAAAAGTAAAAAAACCAAAAGAACAGGAACTAACATCTAACAACTGAAAAGCATGAGGCGATGCTAATTCACGACGCAACCAACTCGTACCAACCGATTCGGCGCTCCTTGCTCGTTAACTCTTCCCCCGCCGCGTCAAGCATTTTGTACATGTCTTTGTGGATGGCCATGAACTGTTCGTAGGCTTCGCGGGAATTCCAGAAATCGAGAGTGAGGTAGATCGCAGGCCGACAGGGATCACGTAGAAGACGAGTCTCGCGGTAGTTCGGGTCACTCCGAAAGAGCTTGGCCCAGCCGCCACCCGGGCCATAGGCGTTCTCGAATCTTTCTTCACTACCCGGCTTGACTTCGTACTCCCAGAGGGCTACAAACATAGATGTCCCATCTCCTGCTCGTTGGACTTACGCATTTCTGCCAGCAAACTCTAGGGAATGATTGCGCAGTCCGGCCGAGTGTAACAATCCGATTGGTTACAAGCCAAGTTGGCAAGCGCGACAGCGCATGAGCACGGGTTGTAGTTGTGGCAGTCTGTCGAAACGGGCGGACGGAGGCCTTTGTGGATCGAAAGTACAGTCACCGCGGTTACCGCGACGCGGAAAAAACCGATAAAAAAGACAAATCGCACGACCGCAAGCCGCCCGCCGGCGGGCCGCGCGGCGCCGATCAATTCGGCCCCCGCACCCCCCGCATGGTGGGCACCGTCACGCGCGCGCGCTGTGCCAATTGCGGCGCTGTTCTCACTCCGGGATTCGATCCCAATGGCACGTGTCCCAAATGCCAGTTCGAATTGCATTGCTGCAAACAGTGCCGCTTTTTCGATTCCGGCGCGCAGTTTGAATGCACTCAGCCGATTCCGGAACGCATCTCTCCCAAAGATGCCAAGAACGCTTGCACCTTTTACGAATTCCGCATGACCATCGAAAAAGATACCGCCCCAACTTCCTATACTCAGCCGCCCGCTCCTGGTTCCGCGCCCCCTGCTGCACCCCCGCGCCACACCGACGCCCGCCAGGCCTTCGAGAATCTTTTCAAGAAGTAGCTAACCCAGGAATTTCTCCAGCGGCTCCCAATAATTCATTTTCCATCCCTCCGCCAGGTGTTCCGCTTTGCCTTTAGGAAATCCGGTGTGGTCAAACATGATCTTGGTTCCGTCCCCTTGCTCCACGAGCTGAAATTTCGCAATCGAGTAATCTCCCGGATCCCAGCCTCCGGCTCGCCATGCTTGGACGATTCGCTCGTTCGGCACAAGCTCTAGGTGCCTTCCCGTGACGTAGCCCCCGAATAGCGCGAACGCCCCGCCCGCTTCACGACCGATCTCCGTGGGCTTGGCTCCTGGCGCCATGCCGGACTTCATCGCGGTACTAAGTTGCACGACCTTGTCAAACTGTTTCGCGTCCGTCAGCGCTTCATACACCCGCTTCCGGCTCGCTTTGAAAACGGGCTCCTGGTGGATCGACTCCGCCGTGTGCGAAATCTCCTCCTCCGCTGCCGCCCAACTCAGCGCTGATCCCAAGCGCAGGCCCCCAAACGCAACGGCCACACCCGCGATCACTTGCCTCCGTGTTGGCGCACTAACCAATGCACACGTCTTTTTGCTATCGCTCATCATTTTTCCTCCAGAATTTGCCGCGACCCTCCGGCATAAAACCACCTCGCCAAAATATGTTCAAGATAATCTTTTCGTGGAAAGTGTAACCCTCTTCGTAGCATACTTCGGCACTTCAAAGACAAGGAGCCCCCATGCCCTACGCCGCCGGTCACCGCGCAGCCGTAAAGAAAACCATCATCGATAGCGCCCGCAAGCTCTTCAATCGCCACGGTTTTGAGAATGTCTCCATCCAGCAGGTCATGGCCGGCGCGGGCCTGACGCACGGCGGCTTCTACAGCTATTTCAAAAGCAAGAGCGATCTCTACGCCGAGGTCCTCACCTGTTTCTTCACCGATCCGAATTGGAAAAGTTGCTGGGAAGGCGTCAAGGTAGACCTATCCTCCGGCGACGCAGGACCGCAAGTCGTCCGCGCCTATCTCTCCCGCCAGCATTTTGAAAACGTCGAGGATTCCTGCCCCATGGTCGCCTTGCCCACCGACGTAGCTCGCAGCGGCAAGTCCGCCAGGGGCGCCTTCGAAACCGTGTTTCGCTCCATGGTCAGAGTCCTCGAGCGCAGCTTGACCCAGAACGGCCGTCCCCGCCGCGCCACCGCGCAAGGCATTGCCTCCCTGTGCATCGGCGGCATGGTCGTCGCTCGCGCCCTGGTCGACCGCACTCTTGCCGATGAACTGCGCGACGCCTGCATGGCCGTGGCCCTCAATCTCGCCGGCTGGTCGAAGCCCGCCAAATCAAAAAACGGAAAATCCAAAGCGGCCGCAGCATCCGCGAAGCAGTGAGACAATAGACAGGAATATACCGGCTACCCCCGCGCGAAGAAAAATGCCCGCCGTGGTTCGCGCCATCCACTCTTGGCCAACACCAGGCCCGCCATTGCACCCCAAGAAACCTCTCCTCCATCCCTCGCCAATTTTCTCTTCGCTGCATCAAAATAGTATCTGCCGTTGGGGACGGCTACCCGCTCTGCCCTCACCGCGCCCTTCCGGCTCGGCTTTTCAACGCTTAATCACGCTCGAAAGGATCGATTCCTATGAGACGCTTGCTCCTGCTTAGCTTCGGGCTGTTTCTCTTCGCCCTTCCGTCGCGCGCCCAGTCCGTCGACGCCTCCATCGGCTACTCCTATTTCCGCCTGGGTGGTTCTGGGGGCATCAACCAGAACGGCGTCAGCGGCTCTGTCGCCTATAACCCCAACCGCTGGCTCGGTATCGTCGGCGACTTTGGCGGCTACCACGCCTCTCCGGGCGGCGTTTCCCTCAACACATACACCTATCTCTTCGGCCCACGCGTGTCTTTGCGCGGCCCCTCCAAATTCACTCCCTTTGCGCAATTCCTGCTCGGCGGGTCGCGTTTGACCGCCGGTTCCGGCGGCGGCTCCTCCAACCAATTTGCCTATAGCTTCGGCGGCGGCGTGGATTACGGTCTTCTTCCACACCTCGCTTTGCGTCCTCAACTGGACTACGTCGGCCTGCGCAACTCCGTCCAGACCGCCAATTGCACGCGCCTCTCGGTCGGCTTCGTCGTCCATTTTTGACGCCGCCGCGAGCGAAAACGCTATGAGGAAAAAAAAACGGACAAACGAGCACGGCGTGACGAGCTACGCCGGGAGGGCGGCCTTTCTAAGCTGAAAGTCGCCGCCCACGGCAAATACATCTCGCGCTATCGGGCGGGAACGAACCTCGCGCTCCTCTAACCGGGCGTCGCTAAGAATTTCCCTGACAAGCAATCCGTCAATATGGCGTTGCGCATCTTGATCTGGCCGCTCAAGAACGCAGTTCCGGTGCAGAGAGTGGGCCAAGAGTTCTAAAATCGTCCTCTAGGGCTCGCTACCTTTCTTGAGTATTTCTTAACGAAAGCGTGCCTAAGTATTTCCGATCCTTCGCAGGGACCGCGAAAGATGATGCAAATAGAAGCCCTTTCAGAATCTGCGTTTGAATCGTGCCCGCAGTCCCGTACGGAAGCCCAGTTACCATTTGGATTACTCCGCGTCACAACGCGCTGTCGCGTCGTTTCGCGCCCTTTATCATGGTTTTAGCATCAGCCTTGGGAAGCTTTCCGCGAGGTGCAAAATGCGAAAACCTGTTGCAGTTCTGTTCGTTATCCTGGTGGCCTTTCCAACGTTGTGGGCCGGGCAAACCGCAGAGAAGAAACTGGCTTCAAGGAAGAGTTCCAGTCCTGCCGCAAAACCAGCAACCCCTTCTGCCAAGCCACCCGAGCAACCGTCGAAGCGCGTTTACACCGAACTATCGATTGGCGAGTTGATTGGCGAAGATGCGAACCGCTGGACTGACAAAATGGCAGCCCATGCGGCTGTGGGTGGCTTCGTTACGCAGGTGACAAAACGAGACGACGGCGACACAGATATTCGCATCTGTGAAGGCCCGAAAGTAGTGGGCATGGACCGAGCACACTGCATCATGTCTAAGTGCATACCGAAGATTCCATGCGAGATACCTCAAGTCGGAAAGCCGATCACCGTTAAGGGGATCACCCGATATGAGGCCAAAGTGGGGACTCACTGGTGGGAGATTAATCCGGTTGAGCAGATAGAAAAATAGCTCTCAAACCCTTACTCATAGCAATGGGCGGGCCCTGGAGCGCTCCTTAATTCCTCTCGCAGTGCGGACTGTCGTGAGTCGATCACGAATTGTCCGCGGGTGGGACAGCCTCCCTGGCCGCAATTTGCATAATTTTGGTGCGACGTAAGTCCCTTTAGAATGAACACTTGCAAAAGTGCATCAAAACAAAGGACTTTAACCGGGATTATGTACTTGACGCAAAGTAAGCGCCAACATAGACTCCCCTTTAAGATAGAGGGGAGAACTTTCCAATGGAATACAACACCAGCGACAAACTGGGGATTGCGCTTGCGTGCTTGGCGGGCGTCATGGCGATAATTCTCTTCCTTGTCGAAAAGACACCGTTGACAGTCATTCTTCTGCTTTCGCTTATGGTCGCATTAGCAATCTATCCCATCTTGCATTTCGCAAAACGCATTGGTGTGCGGATTGCGGCATTTAGCTTATTCCTCATCGGAACTTTACTTCTGGGATGGTCTGTCATGCCGCACGGTCATTCAATATCGGTCAATATTCAAGAGCCGCAGCAACCGAAGCCAGAAAAGAAGAAAACCGATAAAAAAGAGCAGGATACAAAAAAGCCGACAGAAAAACCAAAAGCTAAAAGTGAGCAACCTGTCCAAAACATTCATCTTGGAGATGTGACCTCAGGTCCTTGCAGCAACACACAAATAGGGGGCAGCGGCAACACGGCGACGACGAACTGCGGGTCATCTGTAATTGTTACCTACAACTATGCAGGTACTATAAAAAAAGTAGTAAGCGGCGGGATTGTGAACACTATGGCCGATTCTTCGCTTCAGGATGCACATGTGAAAATCGGAAAAGAATTGCGTTCAGGTCAATCATCCGAAGCATTGGCAGACGCTCAGAACCTTACGGCAGCTGAACCACAATGGGCTGTGCCACATATATTAGCCGGGTACGCTTATGTAAATTTGCGCAAAATCGATTCCGCCAAAATCGAATTGAAAAGGGCCAAGGACTTAGTTCCGCCTGGATATGAATTTGAAGAAGAATATAATGCGGAACTCAAACGCCTAGAAGAAGCCATAAAGCGCCATGAACGCTAGGAGCCTGTCCGAGAATTCATCTCAAGTTTTGCGGATTCCGGGGGATGGTGATCAACGATTCCCGAACGATCGTGATCGCGATTCCTGGATGATCGTGATCAGTGTT
>Ga0137418_10001631_pt1 | contig 20741 bp, 18 predicted proteins | sample CZODoug3_1_2_16f_FD_122242 | JGI IMG/M metagenome (GOLD analysis project Ga0137418, IMG submission 122242) | Vadose zone soil fungal communities from Angelo Coast Range Reserve, California, USA - CZODoug3_1_2_16fungal (Hybrid Assembly) | ecosystem: Environmental > Terrestrial > Soil > Vadose...
GCACGTTGCGAATCAAGATCGGCAGGGATCGGGACGATTGGGCCTTCTGACCCACAAGCAGCCATCGTCGCGGCGAGGAGCGAGATCGTAGCAAAACGGACGCGGGAAAGATGCATGGCGGCCCTGCGCTGAAGGATGTCGTTATACGCTCAACCGCCGCTGCGCGCGGCGCAAGGGGTCTAAGGCACCACCGTCAGCACGCGCCAAGCGTCATAACTGCCTCAACTCAGCGCCAGCGTCGGCGTGAACGCGGGCGGCCGGCGCGCCTTGGTCGCCTGTTCGAAGGCGTAAGCGAGGCGAATCAGCACGGGTTCGCTCCAGGCGCGGCCGTAGAACGAGACGCCGAGCGGCAGACCAAAGTGGAAGCCCGCCGGCACTGTGATGTGGGGATACCCGGCGACTGCCGGGAATTGCGAGCTGCCGCCGCCGCCCCCGCCCCCACCGCCACCGGCCAGGTCCACGAGCGACGCGATGCCGCCTGAGGGACCGAGCATCGCGTCCAGCTTGAACTTGTCCATGGTCGCGTCGATGCCCTTGGCGCGCGTCAGGTCGATGCATTTGGCCCGCGCATCGAGATACGCCTGCTCGGTGAGCGGCCCCCGCGCCTGCGCCGCGATGAAGATCTCCTGACCGAAGTAGGGCATCTCGCGGTCTTTGTTGGCGTCGTCGAAGGCAATCAGGTCCGCCAAGGTGCGGCTCTTCACATTGGGAGGCAGCGTCGCGAGGTACGCATTCAGATCCGCCTTGAACTCGTACTGCAGCACGTCGCGCTCGTTCGTGCCCAGCTGTCCCACGGTGTCGATCGCGGCCGGATCGACCACCTCGGCGCCCTGAGCCTTGAGCACCGCAATCGCCTGCTCCACCACGTTGTCCACGATCGGATTGTTGCCGTTGCGCGCCTGAACGCCGATGCGGGCGCCCTTCAAGCCGTTGGGGTCGAGAAAAGCCGTGTAGTCGGCCGCGATGTGCCCGTCCGCCTGCGCGGTGGCCGGATCGCGCGGGTCGACGCCGGCCAGGGCGGTGAGCAACGCGGCGGCGTCGGCCACCGTCCGGCACAGCGGTCCGGCAGTATCCTGGCTGTGGGCGATGGGAATGATCCCCGCGCGGCTCACGAGGCCCACCGTCGGCTTCATGCCGACGACACCGCAGGCGTTGGCTGGGCTGACGATCGACCCATCGGTTTCGGTGCCCACCGCGACGGCGCAGAGATTGGCGCTCACCGCCACCGCCGACCCGGAGCTGGAGCCCGACGGCGTACGATCGAGCACGTAGGGGTTGCGGCACTGGCGACCGCGACCGCTCCAGCCGCTGGAGGAGCGCGTCGACCGGAAGTTGGCCCACTCCGAGAGGTTCGCCTTGGCGAGGATGACCGCGCCCGCGGCGCGCAGTCTCTCCACAATGAAGGCATCGCGCGCGGCCATGTTGCCCTCCAGCGCCAGCGACCCGGCCGTGCTCTGCATGCGGTCATGCGTGTCGATGTTGTCTTTGATGATGACCGGGATGCCGTGCAGCGGCCCCCGCACCTTGCCGCGCCGCCGCTCGCCGTCCATTGCGTCCGCGATCGCCAGCGCCTCGGGGTTCGTCTCGAGCACCGCGCGCAGCGTGGGTCCCTGGCGGTCGAGCGCCGCGATGCGATCGAGATACGCTTGAGCAACGCCGCGCGCCGTGAGTCGGCCGGCCTTCATGCCGTCCTGGAGCTGGGCAATCGTGGTTTCCTCGAGGGCGACTGACTGCTGTCGACGGGAAGGCAGGCCTGGAAGCGCGGCGCCGACGACGGCGAGGGAAGCTAGCTCTGCGAATTCACGACGCGAGACCATCTCGGAATCCTTGGAGGAAGGATTCCGAGAGGCTATCGCTAACTGCGGTGATCAGCAACCCGGGGGTTAGCGCTTCGTGACCGCCTGCGCGGCGGCATCCGCCAGATCGAGAATGGCGCCGACGGCGCTCCGAATCGCCTCGAGGGCGCGGGACAGGGCGGACTTGAGCTGAACTTCGGGACTGGAGGGAGTCGTAGTCACGGGAACCACGGTTTCACTCTCCGCTTTTTTGGGAGACTTCTTGCGAGTACTCATGGTACGCCCCTACGACGCCCTCCGTCCCTCGGTTTCGCGGTCGTACTCACCGCACCACGGCCAGCTCGACGAGCCGGGAGTCGGCCTGGCCCTGATCGTCCACGGCGCGCACCACGAATGAGCCCGGCGCCTCCGGCCTCCAGGCGAGGCTCCCGCCGGGCGGCGCCTTTCCCAGGAAGCTCTTCCCGACGAACCAGTAGACCTCCCGCACGCCGGCAGCGGTGGTCGCGCGCAGTGTGATCGTCTCCTGACCGAGCCGTTTGACGCGCAGCGAGTACACAACGCCGCGCAACGGCGACGTGATCTGCGGCGGCGGCCCGCCTGACGACGCGGCCCCATCGCTCTCGCACCGCGGGTCGAAGGGAGGCGGCGTCCGACGTGGCAAGCCCGCCTGCTCGAACAGCCTGAGCATGTCGGAGCCCCACATTTCGTAGACCACGCGATGCGTGTGCCCGGCTGTGTACGGTGGACAGGCCCGCAAGCCGGTGCGGTCGTCGATCGCGAGGGCCTGGTGCAGCGTGCTCACCCGGATCGGTGACTTCCCGGGGATGAACCACGTCTCCGCAGTGCGCGGACAATCCGCATTGGGGAGTTCTCCCGAGGCGGCACACACGTCCACCGTGGTCAGGTTCATCGGGAACGTGCGCACCGGTTCGCCCAGCGCTGGCTGCTGAGCCTCGATCGCATCCACCATCTGAAAGAACAGCGGTGCGGCCACCTGCACCCCGACGAACGCGGGATTTCCCTCCCCGTCGAAATTCCCGACCCAGACGGCGAGGATGTATGGGCCGAAGATTCCGATCGTCCAGGCGTCGCGGAAACCGAACGATGTCCCGGTCTTCCAATAGACGGCCAGCGGGCTCGGCGTGGCGGCCGCCACAGTTCCCGGACGCGGGTTGTGGCGCAGCATCTCGAGAGTCACCCAGCTGGCCTCGGGGCTCAGCACAGACATGCCCGCCGCCAGTGGCTGGTCGGCGCGATAGCGGACGGGCCGCACCACGCCGTCATTGGTCAAGGCGCCGTACAACGACACCAGCTCCTCCATGGTGACGTCGCCGCCCCCGAGCACCAAAGCCAACCCGTAGTACTCGCGCGAGCGGAGACCCGACACCCCCGACATCTCCAGGAACGCGTACAGGTCCGGCTGCGACAGCTGCGACGCCACATACACCGCCGGCACGTTGCGGCTGCGGATCAACGCGTCCTGCGCCGTGACGGGTCCCACGAAGTGGCCGTCGAAGTTCTCGGGCGTGTACGCGCCGAAGGCGGACGGCGCATCCTTGAGCACGGTCCGGGGATGCAGGACGCCCTGATCGATCGCCAAGGCATAGATAAACGGCTTGAGTGTCGAGCCGGGCGAGCGCTTCGCCGCCGTGCCGTTCACCTGGCCCGCGATGTCCGCATTGAAGAAGTCCGCCGAGCCGACGAGCGCTTTCACCGCCATCGTGCGTGAGTCGACCAGCATCGCGGCGGCGTTGTGCACCCCGAGCCGCGCCTGCGCCGCGACGTAGCTGCGTATCTGGCGTTCGAGCAGAGCCTGCAATGCGCGATCGAGCGTGGTGTGCACCTCGGGCGGTCCGTGCTGGCCGGCCAACACGGCGTCGACCAGGTGGGGCGCGCGGAACGGCAGGTTCGCCGGCGACCCGATCCGAACGGCGAGGTTCATCAACTCCGCCTCGCCCTCGACCGCAGCACGCCTCGCCTGCCAGCGCGCATACAACCCGTCTCGCGCCTGCCGCAGCGCCGGCCCCAGGTCCTGCCCGGCGCCCGGCGCCCGGCGCGTGGGATTCTGCGGCAACACCGCCAACGTCAGGGCTTCGGCCAACGTCAGCCGGCTCGGATCCTTGCCGAAGTAAATGAGACTCGCGGCCGCGGCGCCTTCGACGTTCCCGCCGTAGGGCACGAGATTGAGATAGGCCTCGAGGATCTCCCGCTTCGTGTAGCACAGCTCGAGCTGCAGCGCGCGCGCGATTTGCACCACCTTCCCGCCGGGGGTAGACGAGCGAATGCCGTAGAGCAGGCGGGCCAGCTGCATCGTGATCGTCGAACCGCCCTGGCGCCGTCCACCCGCGACGTACGTGCGCCACCCGCCGCGCAGCAGCGCGACGGGATTCACGCCCGGATGGAGCCGAAAGTACCGGTCCTCCTGTAGCAACGTCGCTTCCACGAGGAGCGGCGACATCCGTTCGAGGGGGACCCAAACGCGATACTTGTCGTCCGGCGAGAGGGTCAAGCGCAGCAGCGCGCCGTCGCCATCGTACACGGCCGTCGAGGTCGGAACCCGCGCCGCGAGCGGTCGATGCGGGATGACCCGCGGGAGCAGCCAGAACGCGGCCGCGCCGCACAACGCCGCCACGGCGGCGCGCCGCAGCCGACGACGGGTCATGGGCGCCCCACTACGATGCGGCCCGGCTGCGACCATGCCCGCACGCCGCGGTCGTACATGCCTTCACCGTAGGCCGGCGGCACCGCGAACGACCCCACGGCGGTCGCCTTCACCGTGTACACAAACTCGCGTGCCCCCGCATCGGCGAGCCCATAGACGTTGACGCGATCCTCACGCACCTCTGCATAGTCGGGCGACCACGATCCGACGGCTGCGCCAAACGTCGGCGTCCAGGCCGACTCCCCTTCCGCCTCCCCGCCTTCGCCCTCTCCCTCACCCTCACCCTCGTTGCCCGCCTGCGGGCGCGCCACGACCGTACGCGGCGGCTCGGCGGCACCACGCGTGTTCTCCACCACCTCGAACCCGCCCGGCAACAGATCGACCAGAGCGACGCTGGCGACGGGCTGGCCGCCCAGCGCCCGGAAGCGGAGGTGCACCTCGAGCTCGTCGCCGAGCGTGACGCTGCGAACGGGTTTCCCATTCTTGTCGGTGTATTCGCGGAACACCTCCAGCCCCTGGGAGAACGCGCGGTCGGGAATCGTGCGATCGAACCCGGCCTGGCTCAAGAGATAGAAGGCGTTGACCAGCGCGTCGCTCGAGAACGCGACCGCTCGCGCGCCGGCGGACACATCCACCTGCGGGAACGTGCCGCCCAGGAGCGGCAGCACGACCCGCGATCCATCCTTGCGCGTTTCCGCCACGGTGAACCGCGGGCTCGCCGTCGGCCCGGTGGCCGTGACGTAGGCATCGAGCGCCATGATGGTATAGGCGCTGTTGAGGCTGTTATACGCGCCGCGCCCGATGGGCGCCACGATCGCCTCGATGGCTTGCGCCCTGACGTCGCCGAGCCGCGCGGGGAAGTGCCGCGCGACCAAATAGAGCACCATCGCGTCGTGTGTCAGGTCGTCGTCGTAGAACTCATACGCGGCCGGACGCTTCTGACCGAAGCGCGCCGCGGCGATCAAGGTGTTCGCGTGTCCCTCCTGGCGCAGCAGTTGATAGGTGGCCGCCAGGAAGGCCCCGGTGAGATCGGTCTGCCACGCATTGGCGTAGTTCGCCCGCACGCGCTGCTCGAGCGACGTGGCGTAGCCGGTGGTCACGATGCCCTGGCGGGTCAGGAGATAGATCGCGTACGCGCGGCTGCGTTCGTCGAACAGGCTCGAGCCTTCGGAGGCCGCGAGGTGCTGGAGGTATCCCGCGCCCTGCGACAGGACCTCGGCCGGGACTGAGAAGCCGTGCTCCCGGGCGTCGATGAGAAAGTGCTGCGCGTAGACTGACACGTAGTCGTCCACGTGGGTGTTCGCCGCCCAGAGGCCGTACGCCCCTTCTTCGTTCTGCCGCGAGCGCAGCATGTCGAGCACCTTGTCGAGCGTCGCCGCGGCCTGCGCGCCGCTGATGCCGAACTCCGGGCGGCGCGCGAGGACCATCGCGGGCACGCCCTGGCTCACCAGCTGTTCGGTGCAGCCGTAGGGGTAGCGCTCGAGGTAGCTCGCCAGACCGTGCGCCAGGCCGAGCGGCACGACCGACATGCCGGCGCGCACGGTTCGGAGCTCGGGGTAGAGGTCTCGATCGACGGGAGCCGACGCGCTGCTTTGCCGTACGCTGCCCACCGTGAGCGCCGTGCGATACGGGACGGAGGGCCGGAGACTCAGGGACGCCGCGATGCGACCTGACTTATTCCCCAGCTTCGCTGTGAACGTGAGGTCGGCGTTCCCCAGGGTCTCGCGCGCCCGCAGCCGGAACGTCGCCGCGCCTTCGCGCATCGCGTCGATGGAGAGCGTCGTCGCGGCGGGCCCGAGCACCTCCAGCTGCGGCGGCGCCTGCAACGCCACCTGCACCTGCGCGCCCTTTCCCGACGTCGCCACGTTGTTCGCGACGCCCACGCTCACTTCGCACGTATCTCCCGGCGCCACCATCAACGGGACGTTCGGGTTCAAGACGAAGTCACCGCGAACGATGGCCTTCGCTTCCGCCGCCCCCACGGCGTCTTGGTTCACCGCCACCGCCATGACCCGGAGCGTGCCGTTGAAGTAGTCGGGTACCGTGAACGTGAAATCGGCGCCGTCGGGGCCGGCGTCGCGGACGCCGGACCAGAACGCGACCGGTTTGTCGCGCTTCCGCTTGAAGGGATTGAGATTGCGGCCGACCATGCTCTCCTGATCCCCGCCGGGCGCGGAGGCCGCCATCAAGCGCGCGAATTCGGGCAGGATGAGATCGAGTATCTGGCTCGTCCGGACCTCGAGGGCCCGTTTCTGAAAAAAGAAGCCGAGTGGATCAGGTGTGCGGTACCCCGCCACCTGGATGATCCCTTCGTCCACCGCGAACACGGCAATGCGCGATGGCCGGTCGGTCCGGTAATGCACCCGGAACGGCTCACCCGGCTTCACGAGGTCGGGGGCGTCCAACGCGATGGCGGTCTTGCGCCGCGCGAGGCTCACCGAGAACGGGGCGACGCCGTAACTGAGCGGGCTCGTGAACACCTCATCGGAGTTGACGTCACGCACGAACGACACCGAGACGTAGCCATTGCCCTCCAACCCCGCGGGCAGCGCGATCCGCTGCACCGAGCTCGTCGTCGTCGCCCGGAACCAGCGCCACGCGTACACGCGGTCGCGCTCGATCGTGATCAGGCCCGCCCCCGTGTAGGGCGCTTGTATTTGCAGGTCGATCGTCTCATCAGGCCCGTAGTCGGCCTTGTCGAGAGTGACCTGCAGCTCGGCATTGCGCTCGAGCGACCGCGTGAGATTCGCAGCGCCCGCCACGTTATAGTCGACGCGGGACAGCTCCGTACCCGCCGTGTCGCGCACGACGAGGGCGAAGTCGCCAGGCTCGTCCGTCGCCAGCGGCACGGTGAGGCCCGTCGCCGCGATCGCGAGCGGCGCTTCGCTCACCGGCACTTCTTTCTTGACCGACTGATACTTGTACGTCCCGTCGAACTGCCGGGCGAGCACCGACACGTAACTGACGCGGATGCGCGCCAGCCGCAGCCGGCCGGCCGCGACCTTCTTCCCATCGGGCCCGACGGCGATGAGCTCCACCGATCGCGCCGCGTCCTTGTGGAGATAGTGGAGGTCGCCGTCGGGCTTGTAGCCGATCAGGAACGGTTGGTTCGATACCACCGCACCGGCCTCCGCCGTGACGCTGCGACCTCCTTCGGCTTCGTAGCCTTCCGTGATCACGCGCACGCGATACGTCGCCGCGCCGAATCGCTCGAGCCCCAGGTTGAAGGCCGCCTCGCCACCGGCGTCAGTCGTCGTGGCCGGCAAGTCGTCCGTGTAAGTCTCCTTGGCCTTTTGCGGATCGATAAAGCGGTAGTCCCCGAATCCTCGCAGCGTGGGGAACCCCGGCGTGAGCTGTAGCATCGCCGTCACACGGCGACCGGCGGCCGGCGTTCCGAAGAGGTTCCTGAGCGTGATCCGCGCAGTGAGGCCCTCGGGGGAGACCCAGCCGTTCACCGCCTCGGCCGACAAATGCGCGGTCATGGTCATCCGATCGGGCTGGAATTCGCGCACCTGCACCGTGACGGTCCCGAGCAGCGCGCCGGCGCGCCCGTCCTTGACGATGTACAGCGACACGGTCCAGGCGCCGGTCGGCGAGGTCTCGACCGTCTTGTAGGTGAGCTCCTCAAACCCCTGGGTGGAGAGCCGGATCCGCTGCCGCTTCACCTCCAGGCCGCGGGCATCGGCGACGGCTAGCTCGAGGGGAATGCCGGCGAGGGGCGTCGACCAATCGGCGGGCTTGACGATGACGCCGATATGAAACGCATCGCCGGGCCGGTACACGCCGCGATCGGAAAAGAGGTAGGCGGAGAGCCGGTCCGACTGCAGCGCGTTCGACACGCCACCGACGTCGAAGCGCGAGAGATCGAGCTCCCGATCGGCGCGATCCATCGGCAGGAACGCGACATCGTCGCCGTTGCGCGCCGCGTAGAGGACGGGCGTCTGTTCGCGCTCGAACGAGCGGAGGCTCGGAAACCGCACGTGTCCATCGGCGTCGGACTCGGCGGAGAGGACGGTGAGCCCGTTCTTGCCGACGACGTCGACGGTCACGCCCGGGACGGGCAGGCCCGTGCGCAGCGATTGGACGAACACATCCTGCCCGCCGGCCGCGCCCCGCTTGGCGAGGACGCCGAGGTCCGTGATGAGCATCAGGCGGCGATCGAGGGGGCCCGCGACGCGCTTGGTGGCGGGGTCATAGCCCTGGACCGAGAGGAGGAAGAGGCCCCGCGGGCCCGCGCCGCTCGAGAGGTACGGCGACAGGTCGTGCGGCTGATAGTGCGGCTTGCCGGGGCCGAGCGCGGGGATCGGGATCGTGTCGCTGCGGCGGGCGGTGAGGTTCGCCTCGTCGAAGTCGTAGTTGTTGAACTGCGTATTCCCGAAGATCAGGCTCGTCTGCGTCACGAGGTGCTGCAGCTGATTGGGCAGGACGCGGCCGACCTCCACGAGCAGCGCGGGCACGTCGCGGCTGTAGATGGAGATCTTCCGGTCGCCCGAGAGACTCAACAGCGATCCGCTCCCCAGGATCTTGACCTCCTTGGGGAAGGGCGGCACCAAGGCGGTGCGGTCCCACGTTTGCCCCAGCACGTAGCCGCCATACGACCGCAGTCCCTTGGTCACACGGACGTAGACGTAGCGGCCCGGCTCGGCATCGTAGCGAAACGCCTGCCGCGACGTGTACTCTCGTTCCGCGGGGACCGGCTGCAACGGCAGCGGCGTCGACGCCTTGAGGATGTCCGGGTCGATGATCTCGGGACGGGTCCACGCGTAAGGACGAAAGCGTTGATCCGCCGGCGTCGACGGATTGTAGAGCGGCAGCACCCACGCGCTGACATTGCTCTGGATGTCCTTCTCTCCGACGTCCGCCGACGTGCCGAGGACCATCACCTGTTCCGGCTCGTAGCGCGCGTTACGGACGAGAGTGAGCTGCGCATCCTGCACGGCGAGACTGAACAGGCCGGGAACCTGGATCCGTTGCTCGACCGGGTTATCGGTGCGGGGGCCGCCGCGACTCGAGCGGACACCCGCATCCACCGTGACGCGCATCAGGGCCGTCTTGTCCGGGATCGGGAGCGGGGCGGAGAGGATCGAGGCCGTGATCCCCTTCTTGTCCGTCGCCACCGTGAACGGCAGTGAACGCAGGCCCTGCAGAAACCCGCCGCTGGCGCCTTCCATCTTGAGAGACACCTGCCGCGCCAGCGACGCGGTGTCTACCGGGTGACTGAACGTGAGCTTCAAGACCACCTGCTTGATCCTCGGGTCCGTCGGATCCTGATAGAACTCCGCCGACGCCACGGATGCCGTGAACAGCGCGGTGACGAAGTCGAACCCGTAGTGCTCGGGTGTCACCGTGGGAGCGAGGAACCCTTTTCGGGCGAAGGACACGGTGAACCGCTTGCCCACGGGCCAGTCTTCGGCGGGATCGAACTGGAGGTCGCGGTCTCCCACCCAGCGCCACGTCCCGGCGATCTGGGGAGAGATCTCGACACCCGCCGTCAGCACTTTGCCTACCGTTTGCAGCGGCGCGACGGAGGCCTCGAACCGCACGCGCAGCGGCTCGGGCTTCGGGTTGGCCACGGTGAGGTCCGTAGCGTTGGGCGCGGCGACCGCGAAATCGGTGCGCACCGCGCGGGGGCGATGGCGCCAGAGCTGCACGCCGGTCCACAGGACGATGAGACCTGCGAGCGCGATGATAGCGTTGCGTCTGAAGGCCCGGGGATCGGCGGCCGCGCGGCTGCGCAGCTCCGCCCCGCGAGCGCGCAGCGTGGCGACCCACGGCGGCGGGGACCAGGCGACGTCTCCGAATGTCCGTTTGAAGAACGCGGCGACTCTCTCGGTGAATCGGCTCACGGAATCCTGTAGGGTTGGGAGTGGTCTTCATACTTAAGCCCGATTTGCGTGACCGCGCTAGATTTCATGAATGCTAGTTTTGACCCTCTTGCTGGCGGCGCAGGCCGGCGCGCAGACTCCCGGGCCACTGCGCACCCGCCCCGAACGTACCGAGTACCGCGAGACCAGCTCGTATGCCGACGTAATGGATTTCGTGCGGCGCGCGAGCACGATGGCGCCGCGGCTGCTCCATCCGACCACCTTCGGCTACACGATGGAGGGGCGAGCGTTACCGCTGGTCGTGGTGGGCCGGGTGCGGGACGCCAGTCCGGCGGCGGTCCGCGCCAGCGGCAAGATCCGCGTCTTCATTCAGGCGAACATCCACGCGGGCGAAGTCGAGGGGAAGGAGGCGGCGCAGATGCTGCTGCGCGCGCTGGCGCGCGGCGAGCACGCGACCTGGTTCGACTCGCTGGTCCTCCTGATCGCGCCGATCTACAACGCCGACGGCAACGAGCGCGTCAAGCTTACCAATCGGCCGCTGCAGAACGGGCCCGTCGGGGGAATGGGGCAGCGCGCCAACGCCCAGGGGCTCGACCTGAACCGCGATCACATGAAACTCGAGTCGCCCGAGGCGCGCTCGCTGGTCGCGCTGTTCAACGCGTACGATCCCCAGGTCGTCATCGACCTGCATACCACGGACGGGTCGTTTCACGGCTATCACCTCACGTACGCCCCGCCGCTGCATCCCAACACCGACAGTGCGATCGTGCGGCTGCTCAGGGACGACTGGCTGCCGGCGGTCACGCGCGCCATCAAGCGGCGCGACGGCTGGGACTTCTACTACTACGGCGACTTTCCCGGTCCGCGCGAGCCCGTCATCGAACGGGGCTGGTACAGCTTCGACGCCCGGCCGCGGTTCAACAACAACTACGTGGGCCTCCGCAACCACTGTCGTGGTGGCCGTGCATCAACCGCTGGGCCGGCTCGTGTTCACCCTGCTCGAGGCCCGCTCGGACGACGGCGTGGTCGACTGGAATGTGTTAGACGACGTCCTGGCGGACGCGAAGAGCTACCCGATCTTGCGGGCTACTCGCTAAGGCGTTTCGGCGCGCCGTCCGCTGGAGGCGGCTTGAGTGAGGGTGCACTCGGCGGCTCGTCCACGCTGCTCACGTCGCGCAGCCCGCGCTTGAATTCCTGTATTCCCTTCCCGATCGACGCCCCCATCTCCGGGATCCGCTTCGCCCCGAACACGAGCATCAACACCACCACGACGATCAGGATATGCCAGATGCTCAGATCCGCCAACATAGACATGCTCCCAAGGGGACGCCTCAAAGGAAGGTGCGGGAAGTCATCCTGTAAAGGCCAGCACGGACCTGCAACCCTTTCATGGGACCACGTATCGAATTGATACCTCTTTGGTGAAGGCTCTCGTGCACCCCATTGTGCTTGCGTTCGCGCTCCTCGCCCAAACCCCGGATCCTCAAGCCCAACTCTGGGACGCCGCCATGCAAGGCGACACGGTAGCCCTGGCGGCGGCGCTGCGGCGCGGCGCTGCGATCGACTCGCTGGACACGCGCCGCAACCCGAACGGCCGGCGCGCGCTCAACTGGGCCGCCTGGTTCGATCATCCGGCCGCGATTCGCTTCCTGGTCGCGCGCGGCGCCCAGGTCAACCTGGCCAACGTTACCGGCTTCACGCCGCTGCACCACGCCGCCGAGCACGGCTCGCTCGAGGCCGCCCGCACCCTGCTGGCGCTCGGCGCGGATCGGACGGTGCGCAACCAGATGGGACAGCGCCCCATCGACATCGCGCGCGACCGCCTCAACGATGACGTGGCCGCGCTGCTCGACTCGTTGCCGCCCCCACGCCGTTAGGCGGTGCGCTTCGGCGCCAGTCCGAGCACCGCAAGAATCACGGCCAGGGCGACCGCGGCGCATGCCTGGATCAGATAGCCGCGCCCGACCTGCTGAATGAGCGCCGGTCCCGCGACGGGGTCTGCGAGCTTGCCCAGCTGTGACCAGGCAACGAACGCGATGATGGCGAGCGCGGGAAGGATGAGCCAGCGGCGAAACCGCGTGGCCCAGTAACCGACCAACCCCGAGGCAACCGCGGCTCCCCAAACAGCTGGTAGTGTGGGCATCAGGGCAATCTACCTTACTCCCTCCCGGACGCGATCGACGCCACGATGGGCAGACCCACGAACGGAAAGTGCCCGACGAGCTGAATCCACCAGCGGATGTTGAACGTGGGCGCGTGGTGCACCAGCAGGGGGATGACCACCAGCGACATCACCAGCCAGACGAAGGGGCCGTACAGCGCCGCGACCTTGACGGTTCCGTAGCGCGACGCGAGGAGCCCACGCACCCAGCCAGCCCGCATCACGACGAACAGGAACACGGCGGACCACCCGAACGCGACGCCGAAGTGCATGAGCAGCCCGAGCAGCGCGACCGGGGTGCCGCCATCGAAGGCCGTCAGGCCCAACAGCGTCGATGCCACGCCCTGCCACAGGCGCGTCGCCGTCGAGCCATAAAAGAAGATGACGAGCACGGTCGAGAAGAGACCGTCGCTGAGGCCGGTCAGGAGGCCGGCGCGGACCAGCCGAGCCGATGTCCCGCTCATGCCGCCCACCGCAGCACTGCGAGCACCAGGAAGAGCAGCGGCGCTGCTCCCTGGATCACCGCACCGCGGCGCATTTGCGGGGCCGACGCCGCCAGGACGATCGCCGCGCCCAGCATGAACAGGCAGTTCCAGTACACGAGGGTCCAGCCGACCCGGGGATGTCCCGTCAGAACGAGTGCGAGCCCCGCGAACGTGCCGAGGGCCAGGAACAGGTTGTAGAAGCCCTGATTGAAGGCGAACAGCCTGGTCGACTCCGCCTGCTCCGGCGATTGCCGGAACCGCGCCCGGACCTGTGGGCTTGTCCACAACAAACTCTCCATGCCGAAGATCAGGACGTGCACCAGCCCTGCGAGGATCGCGGCCAGCCACATGATTGCCGTCATCTGATCTGCTCGAACGGCGTGTTCAGGATCTGATAGCGCTGCCAGTCGCGAAAGTCGAAGTGCCACCACTCATTGGGATTCACCGTGAACCCCTCGGCCTCGAGCACGCGGCGCAACAAGGCGCGATGCCAGCGTTGCCGCGACGTGCCACCGGGAAAATCGGAGAGGGCGCGCGGCGTCGCCTCGTCGTAGGTGGACGGCATCTCGACGGGTGCGCCGGTCGCCAGCTCGTACAGCGTCAGGTCCACCGCCGCGCCGCGATTGTGCTTCGAGCCGCGCGTCGGGTTGGCCACGAGCCAGCGCGACTCCGGCGGCGTGGCGTCCCAGAACACCTTCGTCACGTACCAGGGCCGGTAGGCGTCGTGGATCAGAATCCCATATCCGAGCGGCCGCAGCACTCGCGCCGCCCGCACCACGGCTTGCGCAGCGGGCCGCTGCAGGAAGGCGTGGGCCGAGGAGTAAAAGACGCTGCCGAGGAAGTTGTTCGTCGTGGCGTAGCGGATGTCGAGCCGGATCGTGGAATCGAGTTTGGCCGGCTCCACCAGGTCCGGCGCCAGAAACGCGCCGCTCTCGGCGGGCGGCGTGAGCCGGCGATCGGTCCGGAGCAGCCGCGCGACCGATCGCAGCGGGTGCAGCCGCAGCTGGCCTCCTTCACCCGGGGCGGGGCCGAGCTGCAGCCGCCGCCGCGTGATGCCGTTTATCTCGATCTCGCCGCGATGAAACACCACCTGAGGGTGGTCCACGCCACGACCCGCGAGCGTGAACACCGAGTCCGAGACCTGGGCGAGGGGTTGAGGAGCGGACGGAGCGACGACCGCGACGAGCGCGCCGCCATCTTCGTAGACGTACAGCGTGTCGTGATCCGCCGCGTACGCGCCGATCAGCGCCTGCCAGGCCGCGGGCGGGGGCGCCGGCTTGGGAGGGAGCGAGTCGGGTAGCTGCAGCAGCAGCGCGAGGAGAATCACCGGTGCTGCGCGAACAGCCAGCGCGTGAATTCGTCCGACGCGTACGTCGCGTCCCACACATTGTGGTTCATGCCGAGGAATTCGGTGTAGTGCACGTCGGCACCCCCGGCCTTGAGGGCGGCCGCCGGCTCGCGCGAGCCGATCACCGGCACGGCGGCGTCCACTTCACCGTGGAAGATCCAGATCGGCAGCTTGCCAAGGCGGCGCACGAGGGACGGCAGGGCCGCGCCGCTTTCAGCGGGCACAACAGGCACCGAGCCGCGGAAGCGGTCCATATCCACGACCCAGCCGCACAGCGGAGCAATCGCCGCGAACAGCTCGGGGTGCCGGTAGGCGAGATACCAGGTTCCATGCCCGCCCATCGAGAGGCCCGTGAGATAGACGCGGGCGGCGTCGCTGTGGAACTCTTTCATCGTTTGCGCGAGGGCCGCGAGCCCAGCGTCGGCGGGTGCGCCGACCCACTGGGAGTCGGTCGGCACCTGCGGAAAGATCACGATCGCGGGGAAGCGCCCGGGCGCCTGGCGGATCGCGGGAGCGAGGCCGACGTTGGTCTGGATCAACCCGTCCGCGCCCCGCTCACCGGCGCCGTGCAGGAACAGGATCACGGGCCAGCGCGGTTGCGTGGCGTAGTTGGCCGGAACGTATACCACGTAGCGGTACGTCTGTCCCGCGACGCTCACGCTGCGGTCGAGAAACCCCGTCTCCACGCGCTGCGCGCGGAGTGGGGCGATACCGACCGGGAGCAACGCCAGCGCTATGACGATTGAAGGGCGCACCATTGATCCTCCCGCCTAGGATGGTCTTGTCAGCCGGCGGCCTCGGGCCGAGGGAGAATGGCGCCGCGACGGCGGGATGGATAGGTCCAGATCCGCCGATCACCAGAAAGATCAAGGCTCGAGCTGAGCGACCTCGACCCGCATGCCGTTGTCGCGCAGTGTGACCGCGACGCGGTCGTTCCCCGCCGGCGGCCGGCGCTCGAGGATGACGACATAGCGGCCCGCCGTGTGCTCGTAACCTTGCAGGACGCAGCTGCTGTCCGTGCCGCTCGTGGGCGCGCCACACACATTGCGCCGGGCGATCGCAACCGCGCGGGCACTGTCGAGTGGTATCGGACCGTGGTCCGCCGCCATGGGAATAATGTTCGAGCAACCCGCGCTGACGAAGCCGCCGATCAGGAGCGTTGCGCCGGCGCCCCAGATGAAGTGACACGTGTTAGGCATGTCTCCTCCTTGAGATTCACCCGAGCTCTGCACCGATCACACTTACAGCGTGGCGGCGTGGCGCATAACTCGTTCCGCGGGTGTTAGGACCGCGGCACCATATGGTCGGTCAGCACCGACAGGAACGGCACCCAGGGCCCGACCTCGTCCACGTATTGCTTGGCCATCACTCGCGCCACCTGCGCCAAGTGCCCCAGGTCGTGAACGACCCATGCGGCCAGGAGCTGCCGCAGGGTCACGCGTCCCAGGCTCGGGTGCTCCCCGGGAAGATCGAGCTCGCGGGCCGTGAGTTTCCAGGAGCGCAGCAGCTCGAGATTCGTGGCGCGCAGGTTGGCGAACTCGGTGAGCAGCGATTCCAGCGAGCGGCCCACGTTCCGGGCCTTGTGGCGAAAACGATCGTACGGCTCGAACCGGAGACTGGGTCCCTTGGCGAGAATGATGCGGGCTCGCGGAATCCAGTCCGTCTCCTCGCCGTCGATCAGATGTCCCACGACATCGAATGGACTGAACGTGTCGGGACCTTCGGTGCCTCGCACCCACGCCGTATCAAGGCCGCCGAGCAGCACCTGGAGCGTGGCGGGCGAACGGCGCAGGGTGTCTATCGACAGGTCGAGATCGAACTTAATCAAGAGCCTTGCGACCCAGCCGAAAATAGCTGTACAGGCACACGACGAACCAGGCGATGCCCAGCAAGAGCATCGCGCCTGGTAGCGCGGATGAGTGACCGATCGTCGGCGCGACGGCAAGCATCAGCAGCGAGAAGATCGCCAGCAGGGCGGTGAGCACCAGGCTGAGGCGGAACTCGTGGCGCAGTTTCTTGCGAGCGGCTACGAGCACGCCCAGTCGCTTGCGGGCAAATCCAGGCTCGCCCTCTTCGACGTGTGCCGGGAACGGATCCTTCGTGAGCACGGCCATCTCGGCGTAATCGCCCGTCACGTGCAGCTCGTCGAGGCGCAGCCGGATCTTCCCCTCGTAGTGCTGGATGATTCTGCGGGCCCGTTCCGCCATTTCCGAGTTAATGGATTGGATGCGGTAGAAGACGAACGCCACGAGCAGCGCAACAGCCGCCGCCAGCGATTGCGCAATGGTGCTGAACGTGTAGTAGAGCGCCGCCTCCATCTAGCGGCGCTCCACACGCACCCAGGTCCAGGTTTGACCGCCGCTCGTGCCGGGCGCCCCCCGGCCCCACAGCGTATCCCCTTTTACTCGAATCTTCAGCGTGAACGGCCCTCCCGCCTGAACCGCCGGATGCTTGGCGACCATGGGTGTGAAGGTGACGGTGGAATCGGTCCGCTGGTAGGTCCCTGCATTCGCGGTAAAGGGGATGAACAGCAGAGCCACTTGCTCGGCGGTCGCGCTGTCGCCGGGCACCGGTCTTGGAGCGAAGCCCTGTACAAACATCATCGAGTAATGACGCTTGGTGAAAACCAACAGACCGGGTTGGACGTCAGTTGTGTGACGCCCGCGAACGGGACCACTGTCAACCACGACCTCGACTGGCTTCCAAACACCTTCGATCGTTTGGCCTGCCAACGAACCTGTCGCAGCGGCAACGAGCGTCAGTACGGCGATTGCGGATCGCATTGGTCCTCCTGGAAGGCGGCCCCCTACGGATCCTGCTTAACCTGCCGCGCGCTCAGAAAAGGGCAAGGATCATGCTTAGCTCCACACGCTCACGATGACCGATATCACCAGCAGCTTGACGAGCCAGTCGCCGGCGTGGATCGCGGCCACTTTCCAGGGGATGTTCTCCCACAAGACCGATCCCGTCAGCAGGATCACGGGAAACGCGATCCACACCATGAAACCGAAGTGCACGGCGCCCATCCAGCCGGCGATGCCGAGCAGGGCCACGAAGCGCGCGATGAAGTAGGCAAGCAAGAGACAGCGCAGCAACTCGACGACCAACTTCCCCGCCGGCATCTTCGCGCCGGCCATCGCCGCGACCGGGTCCAGGCCACGCAGCCGCATCCAGGGGTTGTAGAACAGCAACGGACTGTACCAGAGCCACCCCAACACGAACACCACCAGGGCGGCTACGAGGACCGGCAGATAGTTCACGTGTGCCATCGCTCACGTCTCCCGTTCAAGGTTGGACATCTCGACCTGCTCCGTGGCGCGGGTCCACCGCTCGAGGCCGGCGTCGAGGCTCCGCTTCAAGGTCTCAAGCCGAGCGCCCAGCTGCTTCGCGGTCGTGACGCCGTCGGGGCGCGTGTACAGCGCCGGGTCCTCGAGCGCCGCCACCACCCGCGCGACCTCGGATTCCAGCGCCGCCACCGCGGCTTCCGCCTCCTCCAGCTCGCGCTGCGCTTGGCGCAGCTCTTTGCGCGGGTCGCGCTTCGGCGCCGGAGCAACCCGCTGGTGCTCGTGCACGCGCCGCAACGCTTGCTCCTCGGCGGCACTGACCGCGGCGGCGTGGCCCCGCTCCGTGCTCACTTCCTCCCACTCCGCGAAGCCGCCGGCGAACTCGGTCATCTGCCGCTCGTGCAGGATCCAGATCCGCGTCGTCAGGGCGCGCAGCAGCGCCCGGTCGTGGCTCACGAGGATCACGGTGCCGTCGTACCCATCGATCGCATCCTCGAGCGCCTCGATCGATTCGACGTCGAGGTGGTTCGTGGGCTCGTCCAGGATGAGCAGGTTGGCGCCTGACAGCATCAGCATCGCGAGCGCGACGCGGGCGCGCTCACCCCCCGAGAGCGAGTCGGCGCGGCGCAGCACTTCCTGCCCCGAAAACCCGAACCGGCCCAGGTGCCCCTGGATCTGACCGCGCTCCCATTTGGGCCGCAGCGCGGCGATCACGTCATAGAGGGTCTTGTCGAGCGGCACCTGCGACAGATCCTGACGGTAGTAGCCGGTGGTGATCGACCCGCCCAGCCGCAGCTCGCCGCCGCGGATCGGATGCTCGCCCAGCAGCGCCCGCAGCAGCGTGGACTTCCCCGCCCCGTTGCGTCCGATGATCCCCACGACACCGGTTCGCTCCAGCGTCCCGCTGAACCGCTCCACCAGCGTGCGTGCGCCGACCGCCACGCTGACGTTCTTGGCGCTCACCACCTGATCGCCGCCCCGGTCGGCCACCTCGAAGCGCAGCGCCATCGTCCCGTCGCTGCCAATGACCGGGCTGAGCCGCGGCAGCCGCTCCAGCCGTTTGCGCCTGCCCTTGGCCTGCTTGGTGTTCTGCCCCGCGATGTTGCGCGCGATGTAATCCTTCTCGTGCGCGATGGTGCGTTGCTGCTGCTCGAACGCCCGCTGCTGCGCCAGGCGGCGCTCGGCGCGCTGGGCGATAAAGTCGCTGTAGCCCGCCGAGTACGGCGTGGCGCTGCCGCCCTCCAAGTGCAGCACATGATCCACGGTAGCGGACAGAAAGGCGCGATCGTGGCTCACGAGCAGCACGGTCCGCTCACTCGTGGCGAGGTATTGCTCGAGCCAGCGCGTGGTCTCGAGATCGAGATGATTCGTCGGCTCGTCGAGCAGCAAGACGTCGGCGGTCGACATGAGCTGGCGGGCCAGGCCGAGGCGGCCGAGCTCGCCGCCGCTCAGCGCCGACAGCGGTGTCACGCGCGCCTGGGCGGGATCGAACTCGAGGCCGTGCAGCACGGCGTCGATACGCGCCGTGACGGCGTAGCCACCCTCGCGCTCGAAGCGCTCCAGGTCTTCGCCGTACTGGGCCATCGCGCGGGGTGACGAGTCGTGGGCGAGGTTGGCGGCTTGCTCCACCAGGGACTGCTCCAACGCCAGCAGCTCGGCGAGCTCGCCCGCCGCCGCTTCCCACACCGTCGTCGCGGCGCCGTAGTCGCGGTGCTGCTCCAGCAGCGACACGCGCAGGCCGGGCGCGCGCGAGAGGTTGCCGCGCGTGGGCTCGAGATCCCCCGTCAGCAGCCGGAACAGGGTCGTCTTCCCGATGCCGTTGCGGCCCACGATGCCCCAGCGATCACCGGGCTCGACCGTGAAGGAGATGTCGGAGAAGAGTTTCGTGGCGCCGAAGTCCACACCGACGCCGGCGAAGGCGATCTGCGTCATGTCGATCCACGGGCTGATTGCCTGACCGTGACGACGAATGCGTCGCCTTCCGCACGCGCCTGAACAGCCGTGAAATCGGCGATGCACGCCTCTGCACCAACCAACGCATCCGCGCCAACTGATGTGGTCAGTGCGATGACGCGGGCGCCTGCCGCGCGGCCCGCCGCCACCCCCGCCGGCGCATCCTCAAAGACCAAGCATGTTCGCGGGTCACACCCCAGGCGACTGGCACCGAGTCGATAGCCATCCGGTGCCGGCTTGCCATTCTTGATGTCTTCGGCGACCACAAGGACTTGCGGCGTTGGTAACCCGACCGCGCCGAGACGGAGCTTGGCGAGGGCTTGCCCGCACGACGTCACAATGGCCCACCGATCCCGAGGCAGGCTCGCCAGGAATTCCTGGGCGCCGGGGACGACTGTCAGGCCCTCGACATCTTGCAGCTCCGCGGCATCGATCCAATCGACCTCGGCGTCGACGGCGAGACTGGGGAATACCTTGCGCAGGCTGTCCCGCACGCGCCGCCCAAAGGCAATCCGCAGAATGGGCTCGGGGTCGAGCTGGTGCCGCTCTGCCCAGCGACGCCACACGCGTTGCGAGACGGCGTTGGAATCGACCAAGACACCGTCCAGGTCGAAGAGGAATGCGCTGCACGGGATAGTAGTCAGTGGGGCATTGCCGAGTTGCTCACGAACGCCAACCGCTTACCGTCCGGCGACCACGAGGGGACGTTGATCGTGCCCTGACCACCGTACAGGTAGGCGATGACTCGAGTAGGCCCGCCGCCGACGGGCATCAAGCGCAGCAGCACGTGCTTGTAGAACGGATGATTGTCCGGTGCAACGTCCTGGCCAAAAGACAGGTACACGATCCACTTGCCGTCGGGTGAAATGTGCGGGAACCAGTTGTTGAAGCCGTCGTTGGTGATCTGCTCCTGGCCGGTCCCATCGGGCCGCATGCGCCAGATCTGCATCCGTCCGCTGCGCGTTGAGTTGAAGTAGATGTACGCGCCGTCGGGCGTGTACTCCGGTCCGTCGTCCAGGCCCGGCGCGGTCGTGAGGCGGATCTCGTCGCCGCCGGTGACGGGAATCTTGTAAATGTCGAACTCGTCGTGACGCTCACCGACATACACGAGCCAGCGGCCATCGGGGGACCAGCCGTGCAGGTACGAGGCTCCCACTCCCTGCGCGGTTACGCGCCGCGGCGTGCCGCCGCTGGCCGACACGGTGTAGACAACCGAGGCGCCGCTAT
>Ga0137418_10001632_pt1 | contig 20740 bp, 17 predicted proteins | sample CZODoug3_1_2_16f_FD_122242 | JGI IMG/M metagenome (GOLD analysis project Ga0137418, IMG submission 122242) | Vadose zone soil fungal communities from Angelo Coast Range Reserve, California, USA - CZODoug3_1_2_16fungal (Hybrid Assembly) | ecosystem: Environmental > Terrestrial > Soil > Vadose...
CGGCGCTGCCGGCGCGGCGCCGAAGAAGCGCCGCTGCACCGGCGGCGGCGGCTCGTGGACGAGCGTCCCGTTCTCGCCGAACAGCATATCGCGGACGGTCAGCGCCTGAATCGGAACCGCGATCGCGCTCGCGCGCGACGCCGTGGTGATTTCCGCCGTGCACGTGAAGCCCGGACGCACATCGGGCACCAGGTCGTCGATGGTGACGACCACCTTGAAGTTCGTCGCCTGTCGCTGACCCGTGGTCGCCGGCGAGGGCGCCGCCTGGATCGGGCTGTTGCCGATGTCGGTCACGCGCCCCTTGAACATCCTGTCGGGGACGGCGTCGATCGTCACGACCGCCGCCTGGCCGATGGCGACGTTCGGAATATCGGTTTCATCGACCTCGATCTCGGCCTGGATCGCCGACATGTCCGCCACGGTCAGCAGCACGGTGCCGGCGTTGTTCATCGTCCCGACGACCACGTTCTCGCCTTCCTCGATGTTGCGGCGCGTGACGATGCCGTCCATCGGGGAGTTGATGATGACCTGGCTCAGGTTGTAGCGCGTGGTCGAGAGCGCCGCCTGTTCCTGCTTGATCTGCTGCTCGCGCGTCTGCACTTCCTGCTGGCGCGTCTTCAGCTCCGCCTCGCGCACGGTCACGTCGTTCTGCGCCCGCTCGAGCGCCTCGCGCGTCGTGAGGCCGTCCTTCGACAGTTCCTGCTGACGCTTCAGCGTCTGCTGCGCGAGTTCGAGTGTGGCGCGCGCCTGATCGATCGCGGTCGTGGCCTGCTGCAGCGACGACCGCGCCGCGGCGACGCTCGCCTCGCCGCGATCGAGCTGACCCGCGAGCGCTTTCGGATCGATCTCGAGGAGGAACTGGCCCGCCTTGACGCGCTGGCCCTCCTGCACCGCGAGGCGCGTCACGCGCCCCATGGTCTGCGCCGACACGTTGACCTGGCGCTTCGGCTGAATCTTTCCGGAGGCGGACACGATGGCGTCGAGGTCGCGCGTGCGAATCGGCTCGACGGTCACGGCCGGCAGGCTGTTCGCGTTGCGATAGATCCGGGCGCCGACGCCCGCCGCCGCCAGGATGACCACCACGGCGACGAGGATCAGCCACGTCCGCCCCGTCACGCCGCGCCTCCCGAGACCGCCATGACGAGCGCGGCCGCCAGCGCGAGCACGACGTACGCGCCGGCAAACGCGAGCGCGAGGCCGCGCGCCGATCGCCCGTAGAGCGCCGACGCGCCGATCGCGAGCACGACGATCCACCACACCACGAACAGATCGATGACGCCGAGGAAGCGCGCGACGGGCGAGGCTTCGTCGAACATCGAGAAGAACTGGACGAGCGTCGTCGGGCTGGCGATCGATTCGCGGACGTAGTCGAAAGGCGCGGCGATCACCTGCCGGAGCGCAAGGATGACACCCGCATAGGCGACGACCGCGAGCACCTGCGCGTAGGCGTGGCGAGGCTTCAGGGCGAGGAACAACGGCGCCGACACCGCGAAGACTAGCACCGGTCCGTACCCCAGCGCCGTCGCGGCCGCATACAGCAGGCCGACGCCGCCGCTGGCCGCCGTCTCCTCCATGCGCGCGTACCCCGCGTCATCCACGGTCTGGCCGAAGGCGGTCGCGGTGCGCTCCCACTGGTCGACCAGAGCCTGCCGTCCGACGTCTGTTCGGAGGAAGCCGGCGGAACACAGAAATGTGATCGCCGTCGTCACGACGAGGACGGGCGCCCATGACGGCGTCCGCACGATGGCGGCAAACGTGGGGCGCGGGTGGCGGACCACCCCGTACATCCGCGCGAAAAGCGTGTTCAATTCGGACTCCTGATACGATGTCAGTTTCCCAGAAAATAACGATATGACTCGACTCCTTTTCGCAGCCCTCCTGCTGTCGATTGCGGCGGACTGTTCCGCGCAAATCGTGGAAAGCGTGGGCAACCGCGCGCAGGGGATGGGCGGTGCCTTCGTGGCCGTGGCCGCCGACAGCACCGCCACCTGGTGGAACCCCGCGGGACTCGCCACTGGTCCGTTTTCGGACGCGTCGGTGGGCCGGGGGATTACGGACCTCGATGCGGCCGTTCCGGCCCGCCGCGACCGCGTGTCCTGGTTTGCGGCAACTTCACCAGCTGTTGGGTTTAGCTATTACCGCTTAAGAATCACCGACATACGGGAATTCGGGCCTACAGGGCAGGGAACCGTGAACCGAGAAGATACACGGGCCGAAGTATCCGTGCGGTCGTTTTCTGCGAGCCAACTGGGCCTGACCGTCGTTCAGACCCTTCTGCCGGGCGTACACGCGGGAGCCACGCTGAAATACGTGCGCGGAACGTTGCGCGCGGGCGCGGACGAGGGGAGTCGCGCCGCAGGTGAGCTGCTCGACCGGGGCGAAGACCTCGACGGCGGCGACGCCGAAAGCGCGTTCGACCTCGACGTGGGACTCATCGGCGCGGCCGGGCCGGTTCGTCTTGGCGCGGTGATGCGCAACGTCCGGCATCCGCGGTTCGGCGGCGACGCCTTCGAGCTGCCGCGGCAGACGCGGGTGGGCGCCGCGATCGATGCGGAGAAGGCGGGCGGTCCACCGTTGATCCTGGCGGTCGATGCGGACGTGAAGACGTACGCGACCGGCAGCGGCGACCGGCGGGTGATCGCCGCGGGCGCCGAGCAGTGGTTGTTCCGGAAGCGGATCGGCATCCGCGCCGGCGCGCGGTTCAACAGGGCAGGCGCGCGGGAGCGCGCCACCACCGCGGGGGCGAGCATCGCCGCCCGCAACGGGTTGTATGTCGAAGGCCAGATCGTGCGCGGCGGCTCCGAGGCCGAGCGCGGGTGGGGCGTCGGCACGAGAGTCACGTTTTAGAAGCGACTTCATTGATGACAAGCCACAGAGGTAGAGAGGCACAGAGACCGGAGAAATTCGAGGGTCTCCGTGTCTCTGCGTCTCCGTGGCTCGCGTATGTGACACCGGTGCTGGGATAGCGAATGGCGGTACGAATCGGTGAGCTCCTCCTCAAGGAGAAGCGCATCACACCCGAGCAGCTCCAGGAGGCGCTGAACTACCAGCGCCAGAACGGGGGAAAGCTCGGCTACAACCTGATCAAGCTCGGGTACGTGAAGGACGAGGAGATCACCGCGCTCCTCAGCAAGCAGTACGGCGTCCCGTCGATCGCGCTCACCCAGTTCGAAATCGATCCGGCGGTCGTCAAGCTCGTGCCCGCCGACACCGCGCAGAAGTATCAGATCGTGCCGCTGTCGCGCTCGGGCGCGACCCTGACGATCGCGATGACGGACCCGACCAACGTGTTCGCCATGGACGACATCAAGTTCATGACGGGCTACAACGTCGAGCCGGTCGTCGCCTCCGAAACCGCCGTCATCGACGCCATCACGAAGTACTACGGGAAAGCCGCGGCGGCGGCCGCCGCCGGGACCGCCGCGCCGGGCGCCAAGCAGCAGCAGCCCGGCGCCAGCGCGATGGAGATCGTCACCAAGGGCCTCGAGGAGATGCAGGCCCTGAGCGCCGACGGCGACGTCGAGATCCTCGAGGAGATCGAGGAGATCAGCGCGGAGATGCTCGCCAAGCAGGGCGAGGAAGCGCCGGTCATCAAGCTGGTGAACGTCATCCTGATGTCCGCCATCCAGAAGGGCGCAAGCGACATCCATATCGAGCCGTACGAGAAAGAGCTGCGCGTGCGGTACCGCATCGACGGCATCCTCTACAACATCATGGCGCCGCCGATGAAGTTCCGCGACGCGATCACGTCGCGCATCAAGATCATGTCGAAGCTGGACATCGCGGAAAAGCGCCTGCCGCAGGACGGCCGCATCAAGATCCGCTTCCAGGACGACGGGCAGCAGAAGGAGATCGACTTCCGCGTGTCCTGCCTGCCGACGCTCTTCGGCGAAAAGATCGTCATGCGTCTGCTCGACAAGAGCAAGCTGATGCTCGACATGACCAAGCTCGGGTTCGAGTCCGAGTCGCTGGTCAAGTTCGAGGCGGCGATCGAGCGTCCGTGGGGCATGGTGCTCGTGACGGGACCGACCGGTTCCGGCAAGACGAACACGCTCTACTCGTCGATCTCGCGCATCAACACGATGGAAACCAACATCATGACCGCCGAGGACCCGGTCGAATTCAACCTCGTCGGCGTCAACCAGGTGCAGGTGCGCGAGAACATCGGGCTGAACTTCGCCGCCGCGCTGCGCAGCTTCCTCCGCCAGGACCCGAACATCATCCTCGTCGGCGAAATCCGCGACTTCGAGACCGCGGAAATCGCGGTCAAGGCCGCGCTCACCGGCCACCTCGTGCTCTCGACGCTCCACACCAACGACGCGCCGAGCACCGTGAATCGTCTGATGAACATGGGCATCGAGCCGTTCCTCGTGGCGAGCTCGCTCAACCTCGTGTGCGCCCAGCGCCTGGTGCGCCGCATTTGCAAGAACTGCTCGGAACCGCACCCGACGCCGCCGCCGGCCCTGATGCAGGCCGGTTTCACCGCCGAAGATGCCAAGACAGTGGTCCCCAACAAGGGCAAAGGGTGTGAGAAGTGCAACAACACCGGCTACAAGGGGCGCGTCGGCTTGTACGAAGTGATGGACGTCACCGAGGATCTGCGCGAGCTGATTCTCGTCGGCGCGTCGGCGCTCGAACTGCGGCGCAAGGCCGTTGACGAAGGGATGATCACGCTGCGCGGCAGCGGGCTGCGCAAGGTGAAGGATGGCGTTACGACGATCGACGAGGTCGTTCGCGAAACGGTCAAGTAGGCCGCGGGCAGCGGGCAGCAGCGATTAGACAAAAGGACTTATGACATTACCGGAACTGTTGAAGAAGACGGTCGAACTGCAGGGCTCCGACCTCCACATCACCATCAGCACGCCGCCGCAGGTGCGCGTGCACGGGCACCTGCAGCGTCTCGAGGGCGCCGACATGACGCCGGCCGACACCAAGGCCCTCACCTACAGCGTGCTCACCGACGCGCAGAAGAAGCGCTTCGAGGAGTCGCTGGAGCTCGACTTCTCCTTCGGCATCAAGGGGCTCGCGCGCTTTCGCTGCAACATGTTCAACCAGCGCGGGGCGGTCGGCGCCGTCTATCGGCTGATTCCGGAAAAGATCCGCAGCTTCCAGGAGCTCGGCCTGCCGTCCGTGCTGGCCAACCTCGCCGAGCGGCCGCGCGGCCTCGTGCTCGTCACCGGTCCGACCGGCAGCGGCAAGTCGACGACGCTCGCCGCGATGATCGACAAGATCAACCTGGAGCGCCACGATCACATCCTCACCATCGAGGATCCGATCGAGTACATCCACCCGCACAAGGGCTGCCTGGTCAACCAGCGCGAGGTGCACAGCGACACGCAAAGCTTCTCGTTGGCGCTGCGCGCCGCCCTCCGCGAGGACCCCGACATCGTGCTCATCGGTGAGCTGCGCGACCTCGAGACCGTGGAAGCGGCGCTCCGCATCGCGGAAACCGGCCATTTGACCTTCGGCACGCTGCACACCAACTCGGCGGCGCAGACGATCAACCGCATCATCGACGTGTTTCCCGCGCACCAGCAGAGCCAGATCCGGACGCAGCTCTCGCTCGTGCTCGAAGGGATCGTCTGCCAGGCGCTGCTGCCGAAGATTGGCGGCGGGCGCGTCTGCTCGCTGGAGATCATGATCCCGACGCCCGGCATCCGGAACCTGATTCGCGAGGACAAGGTCCACCAGATCTACTCCGCGATGCAGACCGGGCAGGAAAAGATGGGCATGCAGACGGCGAATCAGTCGCTCGCCTCGCTGCACATGAAGAAGCTGATCACGCTCGAAGCGGCGCTGACCGCCTCGTCGAACAAGGAAGAACTGCAGGAGATGATCAACCGCGGCGTCGGCGTGGTCGCCGGCGCGGGGCTCGGCAGGCCCGGGGCGCCGCCGCGGACGGCGATCGGCCGATAAAGGGCTTGAGGCTCGAGGCTCGGGGACTGGTTCACAGACATGCCTACTTTTGCATACGCGGGACGGACACGGGGCGGTGAAACCGTCACGGGAGAGCGCGCAGCCGACACGATGGACGCGGTCGTGGCCGCGCTGCGCCGCGAGCAGGTGCTCGTCACGCAGATCAACCCAATCAAGGAAAAGGCGGCCGCGAAGACGACTGGGGCGAAGCGCATCAGGGGCGTCGATTCGAAGAACCTGGCTGTCTTCACCCGCCAGTTTTCGGTCATGATCGACGCCGGCCTGCCGCTCGTCCAGTGCCTCGAGATCCTCGGCACGCAGGAAGAGGACAAGAACTTCGCGTGGGTCATTCTCGCCACGCGCGGCGACGTCGAAAGCGGCGCGTCGCTCGCCGACGCGATGAAGAAGTACCCCAAGGTGTTCGATCCGCTCTTCACGAACATGATTGCCGCGGGTGAAGCGGGCGGTATTCTCGACACGATTCTCAAGCGGCTCGCGACCTACATCGAAAAAGCCGTCAAGCTGAAGGGTCAGGTCAAGTCGGCCATGATCTATCCGGTCGCGGTCGTCGTGATCGCGACACTGGTCGTCGGCGTTATTCTGTGGAAGGTCATTCCGACGTTCGCGAACCTGTTCGCGGGCCTCGGCGCCGAGCTGCCGCTGCCGACTCGCGTCGTCATCGGGCTCAGCAATGCGCTCGTCCGGTACGGCATCTTCCTGATCATCGGCCTCGCCGCGGCGGGCTGGGGTTTCAAGTCGTACTACGCGACGCCGAAGGGCCGCAGAGTGATCGACGCGATCGTCCTGAAGCTGCCGATCCTCGGCAACCTGATGCGGAAGATCGCGGTCGCGCGCTTCTGCCGCACGCTCTCGACGCTGCTGGCGTCTGGTGTCTCGATTCTCGAAGCGCTCGACATCACCGCCAAGACGGCCGGCAACGCGATCGTCGAAGAGGCGATCCAGACGACGCGCAAGAGCATCGAGCGCGGCGAAACCATCGCGCAGCCGCTGAAGGACACGGCGGTGTTCCCGCCGATGGTCGTGCAGATGATTGGCGTCGGTGAAGCGACGGGCGCGCTCGACACGATGCTGAGCAAGATCGCGGACTTCTACGAAGAGGAAGTGGACGTGGCGGTCGCCGGCCTGCTGACGCTGATGGAGCCGTTGATGATCGCGCTCCTCGGCGGCGTCGTCGGCGGCATCGTCATCGCGATGTACATGCCGATCTTCGCCCTGATCAGCAAGCTGACCTGACAGTGGTTGTGGTTGGTGGTTGGCCGCCATGAACCTGAGATCGAGGCTCTCCACGCTCATCGCCGTCCGGGTGGTCGCCAGCACGCTGCTGCTCGGCTCGGCGATCTTCGTGCAGCTCAGCCGGCCCGGCGCGTTTCCGATCGATCCGTTCTTCTTCCTGATCGGCCTGACCTACGCGCTCAGCGTCATCTACCTGAGCACGCTCAAGTACGTCGATCGGTATCCGTGGATCGCGGACGCGCAGCTCGGCGTCGACGCGATCCTGGTCTCCGCCTTCATCCATGTCACCGGCGGAATCACCAGCTACTTCTCGTCGCTCTACCTGCTGCCGATCATGGCCGCGAGCACGGTGCGGTTCCGGCGCGGTGCGCTGCAGGTGGCGACGCTGAGCGCGCTCCTGTACCTCGCGCTCGTCATCGCGCAGTACATCGAGCCGACCGCGTTCTTCCCGGCGTCGTGGCAGGCGCTGCGCTCCCAGGAGCTCCCGAGCCAGCGCTTCGCGCAGTACACCGTGGCGATCAACCTGTTCGGGTTCTTCGCCGTCGCGCTGCTGTCGGGGTCGCTGGCCGAGAACCTGCGGTCGGCGGGTGCCCGCCTCGAGCGCGCGTCCACGCAGATCGCCGACCTCCGCGCGTTCAACCAGTACGTCATCGACAGCATGCTGAGCGGCCTGGTCACCGCCGACATGGACGGCCGCATCCTGACGTTCAACCGCGCCGCGTCGACCATTACCGGCCTGTCGGCCGGGCAGACGGTGGGCCGTGACGTCGGCGACGTGCTGCAGCTGCCGGCGCAGTTCAGGGCCCGCCTCCAGATGCTCGGCGAGACGCGCAGCCATCGCGCCGACCACCAGTACCGGTCGCCAGACGGCCGTATGCTCGAGATCGGCCTCACCGTGACGACGCTCTCGCTCCCGGACGGGCGGAGCGGCTATCTGTTCACCTTCCAGGATGTGACCGACGTCCGCCGCCTCGAGCGCGGCGCCCGCATGCAGCAGCGCCTCGCCGCGGTCGGCGAGATGGCCGCCGGCATCGCGCACGAGATTAGAAATCCGCTCGCATCGATGTCAGGATCAATCCAGGTGCTGCGGCAGGAGCTTCCGCTCAGCGAAGAGCAGGCGCAGCTGATGGATATCGTGCTCAAGGAATCCGAGCGCCTCAACGACACGATCAAGTCGTTCCTCGCCTACGCGCGCCCGCAGCGCGTGGCGCTGACGCGCCTCGACATCCGCCGCGCGGTGCAGGACACCGCGACGCTGCTGCGGAACAGTTCCGAGGTCCACGACGACCACGTGATAGACGTCGATCTGCCCGCGGAGCCGGTCTGGATCGACGCGGACGAGAACCAGATCCGCCAGATCGTCTGGAACCTCGCCACCAACGGCCTGCGGGCGATGGCGTCCGGTGGCAGGCTCCTGATGTCGGCCGGGACGGAGCGCGACGCGGAGCAGGACGAGTTGAGCATCACGATCAGCGACGAAGGGTGCGGCATCCCGCCGGCCGATCTCGACAGCCTCTTTCAGCCGTTCCGCAGCTCGTTCGACAAGGGGACGGGCCTTGGGCTGGCGACCGTCCACCGCATCGTCACCGACTACAACGGATCCATCCAGGTGTCGTCGACCCCCGGTAGCGGGACGACGGTCCGGGTGAGGATCCCGATGCGATCGACCGATCCCGCGCCGCCCGAGGCGTCGGTCGTCACCGCAGGAAGGGGTGCGAGGACATGAGCGCGCCCGTGACCCACCCCAAAACCGCCGCGCCCGAAGCCCCGAACGCTCCGGTCGCGTCGGGGAAGGTGCGCATCCTCGTCGTCGACGACGAGCCGTCGATGCGGGAGATGCTGCGCATCGTGCTGCGCCGCGACGGGTACGAGGTTTTGATCGCGGAAAACGGCAAGGACGCCATCGAGCAGCTCCGCAGGAGCAACGTCGATCTGCTGCTCTCCGACATCAAGATGCCGGACATCAACGGTGTCGACGTGCTGCGCGCCGCGAAGGACATCAACCGCGACATCGTCGCGTTCATGATGACGGCGTACGCGTCGACGAGCACCGCGGTCGAGGCGATGCGCCTCGGCGCGGTCGACTATTTCACCAAGCCGTTCAGCATGGACGAGCTCCGGCTGAAGATTCGCCAGCACCTCGAGACCCACCGCCTGAAGCAGGAGAACGTGCTCCTCAGGAAGGAGCTCAACACCCGCTACGAGTTCTCGAACATCATCGGGCGCAGCGAGCCGATGCTCGAAGTGTTCCGCATGGTGGAGACGATCGCGAAGACGAGCAGCACGGTGCTCATCACCGGCGAATCGGGCACCGGGAAGGACCTCGTCGCGCGCGCGATCCACTACAACTCGCTGCGCCGCGAGCGTCCGTTCGTCGCGCTCAACTGCGGCGGCGTTCCGGAGACGCTGCTCGAGTCCGAGCTGTTCGGCCACATGCGCGGCGCGTTCACCGGCGCGGACGCGAACAAGAAAGGGCTGATGGAGGTCGCCGAAGGCGGCACCGTGTTCCTCGACGAAATCGGCGAGATGAACATGACGATGCAGGTGAAGCTGCTGCGCGTGCTGCAGGATCGCCGCTTCCGCCGGCTCGGTGGCACCGAGGAGGTGCAGGCCGACATCCGCATCATCGCCGCGACCAACCAGGACCTCGAAAAGCTCGTCGCCACCGGACGTTTCCGGGAAGATCTGTTCTACCGGATCAACGTCATCCCGATGCATCTTCCGCCGCTGCGCGAGCGCCGCGACGACATCCCGGCGCTGGCGGAGCACTTCCTGTCGAAGTACTCCCAGCAGATGAAGAAGCCGGTGCGCAGCGTCGCCCACGACTCGCTCGCGCTCCTGCAGGCGTACGGGTGGCCGGGCAACGTCCGCGAGCTCGAGAACGTGATCGAGCGCGCGGTCGCGCTCGAGCAGACGCCGGCGATTCTTCCCGAGTCGCTCCCGGCGCACGTCCGCAACCCGCGCGCGGACACCGTGTCGGTGGGGGCAGCGGAATCCACCATGGCGGTCGACGGCTCGGCGGCGCCGCCGCTTCCGGACCTGGGGGAAGGCTTCAACCTCGAGGCGCGCGGCGAGGACTTCTACCGGCACTACATCGCCCTCGCGCTCGAGCGCGCGGGCGGCGTGCAGGTCAAGGCGGCCGAGATGCTCGGCATGAGCTTCCGCTCGTTTCGGTACTACGCGAAGAAGTTCAACATCCGATGAGCGCTGACCCAGTGCTGGTCCGGGTGCGCGGCCGGCAGGGCATGACCCTGATCGAGCTGTGTATCGTGCTCGTCATTCTCGGGATTCTGCTGGTGGTGGCGGTGGCGTCGCTGCAGCGCGCGCGCATGATGGCGAACGAATCGTCCGCCATCGCCATGCTGCGCACGATCACCAAGGCGGAGTTCGCATACGCCTCCGAATGCGGCCGCGGTCATTACGCGCCGTCGCTGGCGACGCTCGGCTCCGCGCGGCCGGGCCGCAACCAGAGTTACCTCTCCGAGGACATCGGTCTGGTGGACATGCCGGAGCGCAACGGTTACCGCTTCAACATCCTCCCGGGTCTTGATTCGAATCCTGGCCTCGACGACTGCAACAAGATCGGCACGAGGACGACGTTCTACGCGTCGGCCACACCCCTGGCGCTCGGACGGACCGGCTCGAGGGCGTTCGCGACGTCGCAGAGCAACGGCATCTGGCAACGGCCGGGGTCCGTGCCCCCTTCCCAGCCCTTCGGACCCCCCTCTGAATACGTTCGCTAGGCACAGATCGCCCGGATCCGCTGACAGAACCTGTCAGCCGCGCCAATTATTGGCAGTGTTTTGCTGGCAGTTTTTGGCAGGCCCTGCGGTAAGACCCGCGGAAGGCCCAAAAATACAGTCATTACCGGATACGCCTGCCGGCTCAACTGTGGCAGCGCCCTTGCCTTGACCTAAGTCACATACCAAGAGCGCCCGGACAAGCGCTATCAGAGGAGACTGAACTTGAAGAAGATGCAAAAAAACGAGGGCTTCACCCTCATCGAGCTGCTGATCGTCGTGGCGATCATCGGCATCATTGCGGCGATTGCGGTTCCCGGCCTGCTTCGCGCGCGCATGTCGGGCAACGAGGCATCGGCCATCGGCTCGATGCGTGCGATCAACAGCTCGGAAGTCACCTATGCGGCCAGCTGCGGCGGCGGCGGCTACGCGACGAGCCTGCTGGCCCTGGCGACGCCTCCGGCCTCGGGCGGCGATGCCTTCATCAGCCCCGACCTCAACGCGAACGGCGTCGTGAAGAGCGGCTATACGCTCCAGCTCGATCCCGGGACCGGCGCGATCGCGGTGCTGGCGGCGGCGGCCACGTGCAACAACACGGCATCGCAGTCCACCTATCACGCGACGGCGACGCCGGCGACGTTGGGCCAGACGGGCACGCGCTCGTTCGGGACCAACAACAGCGGCACGATCTACCAGAACTTCAACGGGATCGTGATTCCGGCGACGATGGCCGGCGCGCAGATTCTCCAGTAAGCATCAGCGACGAGTGGTCACAGAGAGAGGGCCGTATGTGCTCCTCTTTGTGCCCGTCTCAAACGAGTGGGTGACACAAGTGTCCGTGAAGAAGATGCCGGGAAACGAGGGGTTCACCCTCATCGAGCTGCTGCTCGTGATCATGATCATTGGCATCATCTCGGCTATCGCCATTCCTGGCCTGCTTCGCGCGCGTATCGCGGGCAACGAAGCGTCCGCCATCGGCTCGATGCGCGCCGTCCACAACTCGCAGGTGACGTACGCGCAAACCTGCGGCGGCGGCGGCTACGCGACGAGCCTGGACGATCTCGCGACGCCTCCCAGCTCCGGCGGTTCTTCGTTCATCACCCCGGATCTGAGCGCGAATGGTACCGTGAAGGCCGGTTACACGATTCTCGTCGTGCCCGGCACTGGCGCGTCCCAGGTGCTTGCGGGGGCGGCCACCTGCAACGGCACGGCGTCCCAGTCGTCGTATCACGCCACCGCGACGCCGGCGACGATGGGGCAGACGGGCACCCGCGCGTTTGCGACCAACAACAGCGGTTCCGTCTACCAGAACTACACCGGCGTGGCGATTCCTGCCAGTCTGGCTGGCGCCCAGGTTCTGCAGTAAGCCCCTCGACTTCGCTGGGGACTCCTCGACTCGCTCGGGGCAGGCACCTTTTGTAATTCCCGCCTCTGTTCCTGTAGGATGCCTTCGACTCCGGAAGAGGCTGCAGACATGACCAAGTACGCCCGTCCGCTGATTCTGGCGCTCGCGTTGCTCGCCTTGGGCGCGTCGATCGCCTCGCTGTACGTCCACTACCGGATCATCGCGGATCCGACCTACCAGAGCTTCTGCGACATCAACGAGACGGTGAGCTGTGAAGCCGTGCTGCAGAGCGCCTACGCCACCGTGCGCGGCGTGCCCGTTGCGGCCGGCGGCGTCATCTGGTCAGTGCTGGTGCTGCTCCTCGCGGCTCGTGGCATGCGGCGCGACAAGCCCGACGCGTACGCCGCGGCTTCCGGCTATATCTTCGTCCTCGCGACTATTGCCCTGTCCGCCGTCCTGTACCTGGGCTACGCGTCGTTCTTCGTCATCGGCAAGGCCTGCCCGCTGTGCATGACGATGTACGTGTCGGTCATCGGGATCTTCCTCGTGTCGGGCGGCACGTCGATGGCGCTCAGCGCGTTGCCGTCCCGCCTCGCGAGCGATCTGCGCTCCGTCGCGACGAGCCCCACGCCCGCCGTGCTCGCCATCCTCTTCATCGTCGGGTCGATCTCGCTCATCGCGCTCTTCCCGCGTGCCGAGGAACAGACCGTCACGCAGACCGGCGAGGTCTATACGCCCCCGACCGAGACGATCGATCCCGATCAGCTGGCCGAGTTCAACAAGTGGATCGACTCGCAGCCGCGGGTCAACGTGCCGGTGCCCGCCAATGGCGCGCAGGTCGTGATCGTCAAGTTCAACGACTACCAGTGCCCGTCGTGCCGGCAGGCGTACATGGAGTACAGGGGGATTGTCGCGAAGTACGCCAACGATCCGAAGGTGCGCTTCGTGACGATGGACTTCCCGCTCGACTCCGAGTGCAACACGGCCGGGATCCATCCGGCGGCGTGCGAAGCGGCGGCCGCGGTGCGGATGGCGAAGGCGAAGGGCAAGGGCCCCGAGATGGAGGAGTACTTCTTCTCCAACCAGGAGAAGATGACGCCGGATTGGGTGAAGGACAGCGCGCGCCGGGTGGCGCAGGTCACCGATTTCGATGCGCAGTACTCGAAGGTGCTCGACCAGGTGCGGGCGGATGCGGCGCTTGGCCGTCAGCTGGACGTGCAGGGGACGCCGACCTTCTTCGTCAACGGCATCAAGGTGAACGCGCTGCGGCCCGTGTTCTTCGAGGCGCTCATCGAGCACGAGCTCAAGAAGGCGAGCGCCTCCTGATGTGATGGACGCGATTCGGACCGAGGCGCTGACCAAGCACTACACGGTTGGTTTCTGGCGCCCTCGTCCCTACGTGGCGCTCGACGGGCTCACGCTGCAGGTCGGGCAGGGCGAAGTCTTCGGCTTCCTCGGCCCGAACGGCGCGGGCAAGACCACGACGCTCAAGCTGCTGATGCAGCTGATTTACCCGACGTCGGGGCACGCGGAAATCCTCGGCAAGCCGGTGGGCGACGTCGGCGTCAAGCGCCGCATCGGCTATCTTCCGGAGCAACCCTACCTTTACGACTATCTCACCGCCGAGGAGCTGCTCGAATACTTTGCCGCGCTCTTCGGCTTTGCCGCCGCCGAGCGCCGCCGCCGCACGGCCGCGCTGCTCGACGAGGTCGGCATCGGCGCCGAACGGCGCCTCCCGCTGCGAAAGTTCTCGAAGGGGATGCTGCAGCGCGTCGGCATCGCGCAGGCGCTCATCAACGAACCAGAGCTCGTCTTCCTCGACGAGCCGATGTCCGGGCTCGATCCGCTCGGCCGCCGCGAGATCCGGCAGCTGATCCTGCGGTTGCGCGACCGTGGCTGCACGGTGTTCTTCAGCTCGCACGTACTCGCGGATGCCGAGACGCTGTGCAGCCGCGTCGCGATTCTCGCGAAAGGCCGCCTCGTGACCGCGGGACGCCTGTCCGACATGGTCGCGTTCAAGGTCCGTGGCTGGGAGCTCGTCGTCAGCGGCCTGACGGACGCGGCGTTGCGGGAAACGCAGGCGCGCGGCCACGTCACGAACGTGACCCGGCTGGCGGAAGGACGCTACGCGCTCGAACTGCCGTTGACGCCTCCGCCGGAGGAGACGACCGCCGCGCTGATCGCACGCGGCGCCTCGCTCGTGTCGCTCACCCCGGTGCGCGACACGCTCGAGGACTTCTTCGTCCGCCAGGTGAGCGGATCGACGGACTCGCGCTTCCGGGAGACGGCGTGAGGGTCATCGGCCACGTTGCGGTCAACGTCTTCAAGGAGTCGGTCCGCGACAAGATCCTCTACAACCTCGTCGTCTTCGCGGTGCTGTTGATGGCGGCCTCGTTCCTGATTGGCGAGCTGACGGCAGGGCAGGACGTCAAGATCATCAAGGACCTCGGGCTCGCGTCGATCTCGATCTTCGGCCTGCTGATCGCGATCTTCATCGGCATCGGCCTCGTATGGAAAGAGGTCGAGAAGCGCAGCATCTACACGCTGCTGGCGAAACCGATCCGGCGGCAGGAGTTCCTGCTCGGCAAGTACTGCGGGCTCGTGCTGACGCTCGTCATCAACGTGGCCGTGATGACGGTGGCGTTCTACCTCGTGCTCGCGTACATGCAGGCCGAGACGCCCGCGAACATCCGCGAGGCGTGGCCGGCGCCGGCGACCGACCCCGCGATGCTGAAGGCGGTCGGGCTGATCGTGCTCGAGCTGCTGCTCGTCACCGCCATCGCGCTCTTCTTCTCGACCTTTTCCAGCCCGTTCCTGTCGGCGATGATGACGATGGCCGTCTGGGTGATCGGGCATTTCAACCAGGACCTGCGCGACTACGGCGCGACGATTTCGTCGCCGGTCGCGGCGGCGCTCGCCAAGGGCATCTACTACGTGGTTCCGAACTTCGCCCTCTTCGACGTGAAGCTGCAGGCCGTGCACGCGCAGCCGATCCCGCTGCGCTACCTGCTGCTGACGTCGCTCTACGGCGCGACCTACGTCGCGTTCGTCCTGCTGGCGGCGGCGATCATCTTCTCGAGGCGGGACTTCAAGTGAAGGTCCACCCGACAGCGTGGGCGGCGCTGGTGGCGCTCTTTGCCGCGGTCGTCGGCCTGCAGCTGCTGCAGGCCCGCGAGCAGCCGCTCGGCCTCCCGGCCGGCGTGAGCACGAACCTGCTGTACGTCCGATCGCCGGAATTCGCCCGCCGCGCCGCGCTCTCGTTTCACGCGCTGCTCGCCGACATCTACTGGATCAGGACCGTCCAGCACTACGGCGGCACGAAGCTCTCCACGGCCGCCAACAAGCAGTACGACGTCCTCTATCCGCTGCTCGACCTGACGACGTCGCTCGATCCGTATTTCGACGTCGCCTACAAGTTCGGTGCGGTCTTTCTTGCCGAGGAGTACCCGTCGGGCGCGGGGCGTCCCGACCAGGCGATTGCAATCCTGCGGAAAGGTCTGCAGGCGCAACCCGACAAGTGGCAGCTCGCCCAGGAGCTCGGCTTCGTCTACTACTGGTGGCTCGCCGACTACGACGACGCGGCGATGTGGTTCAACCGCGCCGCGGACATGACCAAGGCGCCGGACTGGCTGCGGCCGCTGGCGGCCGTGACGCTGGCGGAGGGCGGCAACCGCAGCTCGTCCCGGGTGCTGTGGACCGAGATCGCGCGAAGCGCCGACGCCGACTGGCTGCGCGACCAGGCGACGTTCCGGTTGAAGCAGCTCGACGCCCTGGACGGGATTGATTTCATCGAGCGGATCGTCCAGCAGTACCGCGCGCGGACCGGCATGTTCCCCACGTCGTGGGCCGAGATGATCCGAGCGGGGTTCCTGCGCAGCGTGCCTCCCGACCCGAGCGGCACGCCTTTCCGTCTCGATCCCTCCACGGGGACGGTCTCCCTGGATCCGAGCTCGTCGCTCAACCCGTTGCCGAACCGAGAGCATCCGTTCTGATGGACGCCGTCATCGCGGCGTCGCTGACCGTCCTCGGCCTCGCCGTCGGCAGCTTCCTCAACGTCGTCATCTACCGGCTGCCGCGCGGGGAATCGATCGCCTGGCCGGCGTCGCACTGCACCACGTGCAACCGGACGCTCGGCTGGTACGAGAACATCCCGGTCCTCAGCTGGGCGGCGCTGCGCGGGCGGTGCCGCACGTGCCGCTCGCCGATCTCGATCCGATATCCGATCGTGGAGCTGATCACCGGCGCGCTGTTCCTTGGCGCGTACGTCGCCTTCGGCCTGCAGCCGCTGCTGCCGGTGCGGATCGTCTTTGCGTGCGCGATGGTCGTGCTGTTCGCCATCGACCTCGAACATCAGATCCTGCCGAACGAGATCACGCTGCCCGGCATCGTCATCGGATTCGTCTGCGCGCTGTTCCTGCCGCCCGGCTGGAAGAGCTCCCTGATCGGGCTGCTCGCGGGCGGCCTCTTCCCGTTTCTCGTCGCCGAGGCGTATCTCCGCATCCGGAAGCGCGAAGGCATGGGGATGGGCGACTTCAAGATGCTGGCGATGGTCGGCGCGTTTCTCGGCTGGCCGCTCGTGTGGCTGACGCTGATCCTCGCATGCGTCCTTGGCATCGTCATCGGCGGCGGCGCGCTGCTGATCTCGCGCCGCGGGATGGCGACGCGCATCGCGTTCGGCACGTTCATCGCGGTCGCCGCGCTCGTCTGCGCGTACTTCGAAGGGCCGGCCACGCGGCTGTACGACGGCGCCGTGCAGGCGTACCTGTCGTGGGCCGGGCTCCAGGCATGACGCAGGCCGGATACGCGCTGCTCGGCATCACCGCGATGACCGCGATGCTGGTTGGCGTCCTGACCTTCGCGCTCCTGCGCATCATCGCGGGCGCGCGCGACACGAAACGGCACCTCGGCTCGAACACCGCCGACGCGCTCATGCTGTCGGCGGCGCTGCAGGAAGCCGTCAACAAGCTGAAGGCGCAGGAACAGGCGATGAGCGAGCGGGCCGACGCCTCCGACAGCCTGCGCGGCCAGATTGCCGACAGCCTCACTGCCGGCCTGCTCGTCGTCAACGGCGACGGCCTCGTCGCGGTGCTGAACCCCGCGGGGCAGCGCCTGCTCGATGTGCCGCTCGAACCGCTCGGCGCGCCGTACCAGCAGGTGCTGGGCGTGGAGTCTCCGCTGGTCGCCGTCATCGCCGAATGCCTGAAGACGGGCGAGCCGATCGTGCGGCGCTCGGTCGCGATGCCCGCGGGGCTTGCGACAACCCACCTGGGCCTGACCGTCTCGCCGTTTGCGGGTCCGGCCAACGCGCGAGGCGCGATCTGCCTGTTCTCCGACCTCACCAGCGTGGTCGAGCTCGAGGAGCAGCTTCGGTTGCAGGAGACGCTCGCGAGGCTCGGCGAGCTGACCGCGGGGATCGCGCACGAGTTCCGGAACGGGCTGGCGACCATTCACGGCTACGGCCGCTTGATCGACCCCGACGCGCTGCCCGCGCAATATCGTCCGTACGTCCAGGGGATCCGGCAGGAGGCCGAAGTGCTGGGGCAGGTCGTCACCAACTTCCTCAACTTCGCGCGGCCGCAGCAGGTCTCGCTCGCCCCGGTCGATCCCGGCCGCATCGCCCGGCGCGCGGCCGACGACCTGCAGCACGAGCTGCCGGCGGGGACGACCATCGAGCTGACTGGGGAGTTCGCGGAGATCGACGGCGATGAGGTTCTTCTCCGGCAGGTGTTCGGCAACCTGCTCCGGAACGCCGCCGAGGCGTGCGACGCGGTCGGCCGCACCCCGGCCATCGTCGTCGACGGAAGCGTCGACCGAACGCACCGGACCTGCCGCGTCTCGGTGGAGGACAACGGTCCGGGCATCCCGCCGGCGCAGCGGGAGAAGGTATTTCGCCCGTTCTTTACCTCCCGATCGCGGGGGACCGGCCTGGGCCTGGCGATTGTCCAGAAGATCGTTTTGACCCACCAGGGACGGGTGGCCATCGGCACGGCGCGCGCGGGAGGGGCGGCCGTGGAGCTCACCTTCCGGCTCGCGGCCTGACTCTCGATCTCATATCCGTTATTTGGCGTTCCAAAGCGGGACACGCCATATTTCAGGGGGTGTTCGACCGAACACCCCACTTCAACCCGCAACCTCTAGCGAATACAAGGACTTGCGCCGATATTACGGACGTCGAAACGTTCGTGGCAGAGCCGTTGCCCAAACCCGGGGCACCGGTTCGCAACGGCTCGATGCGGACCGCAAAAAAACAGATGACCAAGTTACAGATTCACGATCGCGGTGGCTTCTCGCTCGTCGACATCATGGTGACGGTATCCGTCATGTCGATCGTCGCGGCGGGCGCCGTGCCCGCGCTGATGAACGTCGCCGACAGCATGAAGCTCGGTCAGGGACAGCGCGACGTCTATCAGGAAATGCAGACCGCCCGCCTCGTGGCGGTGGCATCGAACCGGCCGATGCGGATCCGTTTCAACTGCCCGGCGGCCGGCCAGTACCGGCTCACGGAGCTGATTGGGAGCCCGTCGAAGCCGGACACCACCAACGACACCGCCACCGATCGGTGCAGCGACATCAAGTGGAAGTACCCCGCGAACGACAACGACCCGACCAGCCGCCCGAATCATGACGGACCCATTCGGCAGCTTCCGAACAGGGTCACCTTCGGCGGCACGGCGACGCTGGAATTCTGGCCTGACGGCACGGTGCACAAGCAGGTGACGAGCGAGCTTCCGTGGACGCAGCTTCCGGTGTCGGGGACGCTGCAGGAGATCGCGGTCGTGAAGGGCACATCGACCAAGAAGATTACGGTGAACGGCCTTGGCAAAATCCAACTCATCCAGTAACGCCGGCTTCTCGCTGCTCGAGGTGCTGGTGGCGACGGCGCTGCTCGCCTCGGCGCTGGTGTCGCTCGCGCAGCTCTTCGCGATGTCGACAAAGAGCAACATCGGCTCGCGCAACACCACGTATGCCGCGGTGCTCGCGCAGCAGAAGCTCGAGGAGCTGCGCTCGCTTTCATGGGGCTTCGACCAGTCGGGCCTCCCGATCAGCGACATCACCGCTGACACGACGAAGACGCCAGAGGATCCGGTCGGAGGCACCGGCCTGAGCCCGTCGCCCCAGACGTCGCTCGGCGAGAACATGAGCGGGTGGGTGGACTACATCGACTCGTTCGGAAACAAGCTGGGGACCGGCTCCAATCCTCCGCAGAACGCCATCTACACCCGGCGATGGATGGTGTCGCCGCTGCCGATCAACCCGAACAACACGCTCGTGCTCCAGGTGCTGGTGTTCCGCAACAAGGATCGCGGCACGGCCGACCTCGGCGCCGTGAAGCGTCTCCCCGAAGAGGCGCGGATGATTACCGTCAAGACAAGGAAGGCGCGCTGATGACTCCGCGTCGCAGATCGCAGGCGGGCTTCACGCTCATCGAAATGATGATCGCCACCATGATCATGGTGGCCGTCACCGCGGCCGTGTTCACCATGATGAACCCGGCGCAGGGCACCTATCAGACACAGCCGGAAGTGTCCGACATGCAGCAGCGCATGCGCGTCGGCGTGGACGTGATGACGAAGGACATCGTCATGGCGGGCGCCGGCGTCTACATGGGCGCGTCGAGCGGCGCGTTGACCGGCTACTTCGCCGCCCTGATGCCGTACCGCGTCGGTGACGTGCAGGACGACCCCGCGGCGGGCGTGTTCTACCGTGCCGACACGATCAGCCTGATGTACGTGCCGCCGACCGCCGCGCAGACCGGCGTCAACAAGGCGATGGGCAACGGCAACAGCCAGGAGCTCGACGTGGACGCGCAGAAGAACTGCGGTCCCGACAAGCACACGGCGCTGTGCGGCTTCAAGGAAGGCATGCGGGTGCTGATCATGGATACGGACGGCACCTGGGACTACACGACGATCACCAACGTGCAGAACGAGGCGCTGCACCTGCAGCACAGCGACAAGCTGTCGGGCGGGTACAGCTCGGGCGCCGCGGTGCTCACCGAAGTAGCGGCGCACACCTACTACCTGAAGAGCGACATTGCCAACAACACGTTTCAGCTGATGCACTACGACGGCGCGTCGACCGACACGCCGATCGTGGACAACGTGGTCAAGCTCCAGTTCTCGTACTACGGAGACCCGCAGCCGCCGGCGCTGCTTCCCGGCGCGTCGCTCACCGCTGTGCCGACGCCGGAACGGGTGGAAGGCGTGATCCGCGTCAAGCTCGGCCCGATCTCCGCGAATTTTCACGGTGCCGCACGTATCGAGCGCAACAGCGAAAATTTGTCGGGTCGGATCGTCGGAGCGGGCAGCGACCGGCGCAGCCGGTCTTCCACGCAAGGCGAGATCCGCTATCATCTGGTACCGATCGATCAAGGTACGGCAACGCGTGTCGAGCTCTCGATCGGCTACAGCTTGAGGGGAATGCTGGCGCAGATCGCGCGGGAGGGATTGGTCCGTGACCTCGCTGCCCGGCTGACCGCGGAATT
>Ga0137418_10001633_pt1 | contig 20735 bp, 18 predicted proteins | sample CZODoug3_1_2_16f_FD_122242 | JGI IMG/M metagenome (GOLD analysis project Ga0137418, IMG submission 122242) | Vadose zone soil fungal communities from Angelo Coast Range Reserve, California, USA - CZODoug3_1_2_16fungal (Hybrid Assembly) | ecosystem: Environmental > Terrestrial > Soil > Vadose...
CCCGTCGTCCTGCGCGTCGCGATGAAGCCGATCTCGACGTTGATGTCGCCGCTCAAGACGGTGGACCTGAAGACGGGTGGGCCGGCCCAGGCGCAGTCGGAGCGCTCGGACGTCACGGCCGTCCCCGCGATGGGCGTCATTGCCGAAGCGATGGTGGCGATCGTCCTGACAGAGGCGCTGGTGGAGAAGTTCGGCGGCGACGCGTTGAGCGAGCTGAAGCGTAACGTGGACGGCTATCTCGCGCAGGTGCGTGCGCGCACGCCGAAGGGAGCCGCGTCGTGAAAAGACACGTCGTGCTCATCGGCCTGCCGGGCGCCGGCAAGACCACGGTCGGACGCATGGTAGCCGAGCGGCTGCATGCGGGATTTGTGGACATCGACACTATCTTGATCCGCAAGGAAGGCAAACCGATCGCGATGATCTTCGCGGAGAAGGGTGAGCCGGTGTTTCGGGAGATGGAGCGCAAGGAAGTCGACGCGGCGCTCGGCAATGCACCGGCGGTGATTGCGCCGGGTGGTGGATGGGCGGCGCAGCCGGGCGCGCTCGATGCCGCAAAGCCACGCGGGTACTTCGTTTATCTGAAGGCGCGTGCCGAAGTGGCGGCGGGTCGCGCGGAGGTATCGGGAACCCGGCCCGTTTTAATGGGTGATGACCCGGTGGCCCGCATGCGTGAGCTCTTCACGGCGCGCGATCCGTACTATGCGAAAGCGGACGCCACGGTGCAGACTGAGGCCAAACCTGCGGAAAAAGTCGCCGATGAGGTCGTCCGGCTTGCGCAAACCAGCGCCGGTTGGTAAAGAGATGCACCCATAACGATTGACCTGAGGTTGATAGGTGCCTGATAAAGAAGAAGAAGTGAAACCCAAAAAGAAGAGAGCGCCCCGCAAAAAGAAGGACGCGGAGGCCACTCTCCCACCGGCGGATACCGAAGCAACCGACGCCGCTCCTGCAAAGGGCGGCGTACTCGTCATTGTCGAGTCCCCGACCAAGGCGAAAACGATCGGCAAGTATCTCGGCCGCGGCTACACGGTCAAGGCGACCGTGGGGCATCTGCGCGACCTGCCCAGGCGCGAGCTGGGCGTCGACGTCGAGAATAACTTCACGCCCAAATACGTCACTATTAAGGAAAAGGCGAAGACCCTGGCTGAGATCAAGAAGGCGGCCAAGGGAGCCGACCGGGTGCTCTTGGCGACCGATCCGGACCGCGAAGGGGAAGCGATCGCCTGGCACGTAGCGTCCCAGCTCAACGGCGACGGCAACAAGATCCGCCGCGTCTTATTTCACGAGATCACGAAGGACGCCATCGCCGAAGCATTGTCCAATCCGCTGGATATCGACCAGCGCAAGGTGGACGCGCAGCAGGCGCGGCGAGTCCTCGACCGGCTGGTCGGCTACAAGGCCTCGCCGGTGCTGTGGAAGAGCATCAAGACCGGCCTCTCGGCGGGTCGGGTGCAAACGGTGGCGCTCCGCCTGATCATCGAGCGCGAAGAGGAAATCCGGAAGTTCGTGCCGCAGGAATACTGGACGGTCGCCGCCGACCTGGAAAAGGACGGGCAGGCATTCCAGGCGCGGTTGCAGAAGCTCGACGGACACAAGCCCGAGATCAAGAACGAACAGGCCGCGCGCGACATCGTCGCCGAAGTTGAAAAGCTGCCGTTCGTGGTCACGTCGGTCTCGACCGGCGAGCGCCGCCGCAAAGCACCGGCACCGTTCACCACCAGCACGATGCAGCAGGAGGCCGCGAAGCAGCTGGGCTTTTCGGCCGGTCGCACGATGCGCGCGGCCCAGAAGCTGTATGAGGGCGTGGAGCTGGGCGACCAAGGCTCGGTCGGTCTCATCACGTACATGCGCACCGACTCCGTACGCGTGTCGGATGCCGCGATCAAGCAGGCGCGCGAATTCATCAATGCGCAGTTCGACAAGCGCTATCTGCCCGACGAGCCGAACGTGCATAAGGGCGGCCGGGGCTCGAAGGTCCAGGATGCGCACGAGGCGATCCGGCCGACCGAAGTGGGTTTCAAACCCGACGACCTGAAGAAATACCTGGAGCGCGACCTCTTTAAGCTCTACCAGCTCATCTGGCGGCGCTTCCTGGCGTCACAAATGACGCCGGCGGTCTACGAAGCCACCAAGGTGGACTTCGACCTGGCGAACGGCCGCTTCCTGTTCCGGGCCACGGGCTCACGCGTCGTATTCGACGGCTATCATGCGCTCTACAGTGAAGCCCATGAGGCCGAAGACGCCAAGACGTTGGACAGCCTGGAGCCGATTCCGCCGCTCGCGCAGGGCGACCGGGTGCCGCTCAAGCAAGTCGTCCCCAGCCAGCACTTTACCGAGCCACCGCCGCGCTTCAGCGAAGCCAGCCTGGTGAAAGAGCTGGAGCGACTGGGCATCGGGCGGCCGTCGACGTACGCCGCTATCATCTCGACGCTGCGCATGCGCTGGTATGCGACGGCCAAGGACCGCCGCTTCCAGCCCACGCCGCAGGGCGAGACGGTCTGGAAGGTCCTGAAACGCTCGTTCCCCGAGGTCTTTGAAGTGGGATTCACGGCCCAAATGGAGAACGAGCTGGACAAAGTCGAAGAGGGTGATCTCGATTGGCATGCCGTGTTGGGCGATTTCTGGGGCCCGTTCAATCGCGCCCTGGAGGCGGTGGACATCAACAAGATCATCCACGAAGTGCATGACTTGACCGGACTCGACACGGAAAAGTGTCCCAAGTGCGGCGCTTCGCTCGAAGTCAAAAGCGGCCGCTTTGGGCCGTACATCGCGTGCTCGCGCTATGCGTCGAAGGAGTGCGACTACTCGCGGTCGATCAAGAAGGACAAGGTGCCCGACCGGCCGTCGGACGAAATCTGCAAGGACTGCGGCGCGCCGATGGTGATCAAGACGGGCCGGTTCGGTGAATTCCTCGCCTGCACGCGCTATCCCAAGTGCAAGTACACGCAGCCGGTCCCGCTCGGCATCAAGTGCCCCAAGTGCGGCATCGGGGATCTCGCCGAGCGCCGCACCAAGCGGGGACGGACGTTCTACGGTTGCCTGCGCTATCCCGACTGCGATTATTCCACCTGGAACAAGCCGGTCGCCGTCCCGTGTCCCAGCTGTGGCTTCGTGGGGATGGAAGAGATCAAGTCCAAGACGACGGGAGAAACGACACGCAAGTGTCTCAAGTGCGGGCATCAGATCAACGTCGAGGAATCGGCCCCCGAAGCGGAAGAGGTGACGACGTAGGGACATCCCCGGCAGGGGCGCAGCACGCTGCGCCCGTACTTGTCATTGGTGGTGGCCTGGCGGGTTGTGAGGCCGCGTGGGCGCTGGCCGAGCGTGGCGTCCGCGTGACGTTGCACGAGATGCGCCCCGTCCGGATGACCCCGGCGCATCAGACCGAGACCCTGGCTGAGCTGGTCTGTAGCAACACCTTCAAATCAGTCGAACCGATGCACGCGCACGGCCTGCTCAAGGCTGAAATGCGGCTGCTCGGCAGCATCGTGCTCCAGGCCGCGGACCAGGCGCGCATACCCGGAGGGAGCGCGCTCGCCGTCGATCGCGTTGTCTTCGCGAAAACGGTCGAGGCGCGCGTGGTCGGCCATCCCAACGTCACGCTGGTCCGCGGAGAGCTGACGTCGCTGCCGTCGCCGGCGGTCATCGCAACGGGCCCGCTCACATCGGACGCCTTGGCCGAGGCGATTGCCGCCCGCCTCGGCGTCACGTCACTCGCGTTCTATGATGCGATCGCGCCGATCGTGTCCGCCGATTCGCTGGACTACGGCCGGCTGTTCAAAGCGTCCCGCTACGGCAAGGGTGGGGGAGACGACTACTGGAACGCCCCGCTGACGCAGCCCGAGTACGAAGCCTTCGTCGCGGCGCTGATCGCGGGGGATCAGTATCAGCCAGGCCACGAGTTCGACAAGGTACCGTATTTCGAGGGCTGTCTGCCGGTCGAGGAGATGGCGCAACGGGGGCTCGAGACGCTGCGCTTCGGCCCGATGAAGCCGGTGGGGCTCGTCGATCCGAAAACGGGACGCGAGCCCTATGCGGTCCTACAACTGCGCCAGGAGGATCGCGCCGCGCAGATGTGGAACTTCGTGGGCTTCCAAACGCGGCTCAAGACGGGCGCGCAGCAGAGGATCTTCCGCACGATTCCGGGCCTCGAGCAGGCGGAGTTCCTGCGATTCGGCAGCATTCATCGCAACAGTTACCTCAACGCCCCGCAGGCGTTGACGCCACATCTCTCGGCCCGGGACGATCAGCAGCTGCTGTTTGCGGGGCAGCTCACCGGCGTCGAGGGTTACACCGAGTCGGCGGCGACGGGAATGCTGGCGGGAATGAATCTGGCCCGGCTGCTCGCCGGTGAGGCGCCGGTGCTTCCTCCGGCGACGACGATGCTCGGCGCGCTGTACCGCTACCTGCGTGAGTCGGAGCCGGCGCGGTTCCAGCCGATGAATGCGAATTTCGGATTGATGGATCCGCCTGACCCGCCGATCAAGGACAAGTTCGCGAAGAAGGAGGCGCTGGCGCGTCGAGCGATGCAGGACATGGCAGTGTTTGCGCAGGAAGTGGTGGAGATCCCGGCGTGACTGAGATTGCCGAATTCATCACCTTCCTCGAGAAGGAGCGCAACGACTCTCCCCATACGGTGAAAGCGTACGAACGAGACCTGGAAGCCTTCGCCGCCTTCTGCCAGAGCTATTACGGCGGGCCATGGTCGTGGGCGGGCGTGGATCGGCTGGCGGTACGCGGTTTCCTCGCGGCCGAGCAGCGGCGCGGCCTGGCGAAGCGCTCCGTCGCCCGCGCGCTGTCGGCGCTGCGCACCTTCTACGGTTTCCTGAACGCGACGCGCGGCCTCGAGGTGAACCCCGCGCGGGCGGCGCGAACTCCCAAGCTCGAGCGGACGTTACCGACCTACCTGGATCGTGGCGAGATGAACGAGCTGTTCAAGCAGGCGGAGGCGCGCGCGGCCGCCGGGGGACTCCGCGAGGCGCGCGATCTCGCGATGCTCGAGCTGTTTTATTCGACCGGGATGCGCCTCTCCGAGCTCGCGGGGCTGAATGATCCCGATGTCGACACGGTGTCCGACCAGGTCAAGCTGCGCGGCAAGGGAAAAAAGGAGCGGCTCGTGCCGGTCGGGTGGCACGCCACGCTGGCGCTGCGGAAGTATCTGCCGCAGCGCGACAGCCTGCTGGCCGGATTGCGAACGGGGACCCGGCCCGTCTTCGTGAACATGCGCGGCAAGAGGATTACGCCTCGCGGCATTCAGCTCGCCATGAAGCGGCTGTTCGATACGCTGGCTCGCGGCAAGGAGCTGCATGTCCACGCACTGCGGCATTCCTTTGCCACGCACCTGCTCGATGCAGGCGCCGATCTCAGAGCGGTGCAGGAGCTGCTGGGTCACGCCTCGCTGGGGACCACGCAGGTGTATACTCATACGTCGGTCGAGCGGCTCAAAAAGGTCTATCACCAGGCACATCCAAGGGCATAGCGAAACGCATGTTGCCAGTCATCCATAGCACGACGATTCTCTGCGTCCGCCGCGACGGCAAAGTCGCGATCGGCGGCGATGGCCAGGTCACGGTCGGTGAGACGGTGATGAAAGCCAACGCCAACAAGGTGCGCACGCTGCGGGGCGGCAAGATTCTCGCCGGCTTTGCCGGTGCGGCCGCCGACGCCTTTACGCTGTTCGAGAAGTTCGAGGAGAAGCTGGAGCGCTATCCGACGAACCTGCCGCGCGCCGCGGTCGAGCTGGCCAAGGACTGGCGGTCGGACCGCGTGCTGCGGCGGCTCGAGGCACTGCTCGTCGTGGCGGACAAGGAGCATGGTTTCGTCATCAGCGGCTCCGGCGAGCTGATCGAGCCGGACGACGGCGTGCTCGCGATCGGCTCGGGCGGCTCATTCGCTCTGGCCGCGGCGCGCGCGCTGCTCGCCGCGACGAAGCTGAGCCCTGCGGAAATCGTGCAACGGGCGCTGGAGATTGCGGCCGACATCTGCGTTTACACCAACACGCACATCACCGTACTCGAGCTATAGATGCCTCCCAAAGCGCCAATATCCAGACCTCCAGAACCTCCACCATCCTCCACCACACCTCCAAACCCTCCGGGGCCTGAGGAAACGCTCCCGTGGCTGGAGGAGATGCCGCCGAAGAAGATCGTCGCCGAGCTGGACCGCTACATCGTCGGCCAGGAAGCGGCGAAGAAGGCCGTCGCGATCGCGGTGCGTAACCGCTGGCGCCGCTCGCAGGCGCCCGAAGAGATCCGCGACGAGATCATGCCGAACAACATCATCATGATCGGCCCGACCGGCGTGGGGAAAACCGAGATCGCGCGCCGCCTGGCCCGCCTCGCCGGGGCGCCGTTCCTCAAGGTCGAGGCATCGAAGTTCACCGAAGTCGGCTACGTGGGCCGCGACGTCGAGTCGATGGTGCGCGAGCTGGTGGACGTCTCGATCAACATGGTGAGGTCGGAGCGCGAGGATGACGTCTATCCGACGGCGGAGCAACGCGCCGAAGAGCGCTTGCTGGATTTGCTGTTGCCGCCGCTTCCTTTGCCGCCCCCCGGCGCGACACCGACGCAGGGAGCAGGGAGCACGGAGCAGGGAGCGGCAGGACGCCCGCTGTTCGTCGTCTCCTCGAAAGGCGACGTGCAGCCGAAGATTCCCGAGGCGGAGACCGAAGCCAGCGAGCGCCGCCGCCGCACGCGCGAGAAGCTGCGCCAACAGCTCAAAGACGGCCAGCTCGAGGAGCGCGACGTCGAGATCGAAGTCCAGCAGCAAAGCTTCCCGTTGCTGGAGATGATGCAGCCGCCGCAGGGGATGGAAGGGCCCGACATCAACTTCGGCGAGGCGCTGCAGGAGCTGATTCCCAAAAAGAAAAAGCGCCGCACCGTGCACCTGCACGAGGCGCGCCGCATCCTGATCGACGAAGAGCTGAAGAAGCTCGTCGACATGGACGACGTGGTGAACGAAGCGCTCGACCGCGTGGAGAACCACGGCGTCATCTTCATCGACGAGATCGACAAGATCACCGGCCAGCGCGGCCAGAGCACCGGACCCGACGTGTCGCGCGAGGGCGTGCAGCGCGACCTGCTGCCGATCGTCGAAGGATCCACCGTGCAGACGCGCTACGGCTACGTGCGCACCGATCACGTCCTCTTCATCGCGGCCGGGGCATTCCACATCGCGAAGCCGAGCGACCTGATTCCCGAGCTGCAGGGCCGTTTCCCGATCCGGGTGGAGCTGTCGTCGCTCACCGAAGAAGACTTCGTGCGCATCATGACGGAGCCCGAGAATGCGCTCACCAAGCAATACGCGGCATTGTGCGCGGCCGACGGCGCCACGCTCGAATTTCGTCCCGACGGCATCAAAGAGATCGCCCGCATCGCCGCGAAGGTGAACGAGCGGATGGAGAACATCGGCGCCAGGCGCCTGCACACCGTCATGACCACGCTGCTCGAAGATGTGATGTTCGAGCTGCCCGACTATCCCACGAAGCACATCGTGTTCGACGGCCCGGCGGTGCGCGAGCGGCTGATGCGGATCGTCGAGGACGAGGATCTGCGGAAGTACATTCTGTAGGGCTATTCTGACGGGCCGGTCCCCGTGATGGCGGTCACGGGGTTCCCTCGCGGGACGTACGATATTGGAACGACAATGCCCGCCCGCCATTGCCTATTGCCCGTGCTACTCGTCCTCGCCGCACAAGTCTTCCTCGTAGAACGCGCTGTCAGTCAGCAGCCGGGCCCGTCATGGCATCCGACGATCCGGCTGCAAAGCGAAGTCCGTTACGACAACAACCCGTTCTTGCTCGACACCGCCCGGAAGGCACGCCTGGAAGCACCCACGGCGTCCGATTCGGTGAACGGTCGGTTCCGCGACATGAGCCGCGTGACGGACGTGATTCCGATTCCGTCGCTGCAGCTCGGGCTCGCGGGTCCGGGCATCGGTGGCCGGACCCTCGCCGTCACTACCGACGTCACCTACGAGACCAATATCCATAACACGGCTCGGCGACACGCGGAGCTGCAGTTCCGCGTCGAGCAGTCATTGCCCCACGGCGGCGGATTGCGCGTCACCGCCGATTGGCGGCCGAGCTACTTCCACAAGAACTACCTGGCGGACGCCGTGGATCTGAACGCCGACAGCAACATCTCCGGGTCGGAGAAGATCTATGAGGCCGCGCGGTCGCACGAGGTGGACTTGGCCCTGCGCTATCGCTACCGGCTGCTCAAGTCCACCGATCGACGCCCACTCGGCGTCACCGCCGAGTTGCAGGGCGGCTACCTGGGCCGCACCTACGACGCGCCCTTCGCGGGCCGCAGCCGCAACGGCCCCGACGCGGGCGGCGGGCTCACGATTCAGATGGGTCCGGCTTGGTCGCTGGGCGTGGCCTACGACGTGGCATCGCTCAAGAGCGACGTCAGCACCGCGGTCCTGATCCTCGACGAAAACCTGTTCGGCGTGGATTTCAACGGAAATGGGAGCGTCATCGATCCCAACGCCCGTGCGGCTGTCCAGGTGGATTACTCCCGCGTGGAGCGCCAGCTGGGCACTACGCTGCAGGCGATCGCCGGCGCGGCCACCGTGTCGGCGGGCTACGGCCGGCGGACTCGCAAGTTCGGCTCGACACAGCCGTACGATGTCGTCAACCGGGACCGGCGCGACGTGCTGAAGGAGCTGATGCTGGATGTGGACGTGCGTCTCGCCGCCGGGGTTCACCTCGACCTGGGCGCTAAGCGCGCCACGCAAACAACCGATCGCGCGGCTGATCCGGGCTCCACCGGTGAGGTGGCCGATTACAGCCGCTTCATCGCGTCGGCTGGGCTCCGCTGTCGATTTTAGGGTTGCTCGCGCCAGTCAACGGCCCCACTATAACCCGAGGAGGATCAACGATGTTCAGCATCCTTGCCTTAGCGGTCGCGCTGTGGCCCCCGCAGGCGCCGCAGCCGCTGAGCTGCCACATCAGCCTTGCCGCGGGAGCCAAGAGCGCGCGCTGTGAGGTAACCGCGCCCACCGGGCGCGCCGTTCGCCACTGCAGCGACGCGGACCGCCAAGCGAAGCATTGCACCAAGGATGGCGGGACGCAGTACGTCGCCTGGGTCGTCCACAGCGGCCCCGGCCATTGCCGGATCACGGACAAGAAGACCAGCTGGAAAAGCGGTGTCGTATCCGCGAAGGTGAGTAAGACGAACGGCGCCGCGGCGACCTGCGATCTCTTCGTCGAGGTGCAGTGACGCGCATCCTGTTCACCGGCTACGCGCCCGTCCATTTCGTTTGTTTCCAACCGGTCTACGAGCGGTTGCGACGTCTTCCCGGTGTCGAGGTGTTCTTGTCCGGCGGGCGGGAGCCTGGCTTGGACGCCGAGGGAGACGGCCTCGGGCCGGTCACCGCCCGCGAGCTGTACCGGCCGTTCCGCGTGCCCGCCAATCGCGTGTTGGAGCTGGGCGCCATGCGGCGGCAGCGGTTCGACCTGGTATTCTGCGCGCACGTCTCCGGCTATTTCCCACGCGAGGATAAAGGGCGCGTCCAGATCTTTCACGGCCTCTCGTTCCGCAACATGGCCGTGCGCCGCGACGTGCTCGTGTACGATCATCTGTTCATCACCGGGCCGTACATGCAGCGCACGTTCCAGGATCAACAGCTGCTGCGCGCCTCCGACCCACGGCTCGTGCCGATCGGGTTTCCCAAGGTCGACCGGCTGGTGGACGGCAGTCTCGATCGGGCCGCGATTCGGCGCCGGCTCGGGCTATCGGGCCGCCGGCCCGTGCTGTTGTACGCCCCGACGGGTCAGCGCGGCAACTCGCTCGAGACGCTGGGTGAAGAAGTGATCCGCCGGCTGCGCGCGAGCGGCCGCTACGACATCCTCATCAAGCTGCACGATCATCCGCGCGACAACACGGTCGACTGGCCGAAGCGCCTGCGTCCCCTGCTCGACAGCCACACGAAGCTGGTGCGCGACTTCGACATCGTTCCCTACCTGTTCGTCGCCGATCTGCTGATCTCCGACGCGTCGTCGGTATCGTCGGAGTATTCCTTGCTCGACCGGCCGATGGTGTTTCTCGACGTCCCCGACATGCTTGCGGCTATCAAGGCGAAAGGGCGGGCGGTCGATCTGGAGACGTGGGGACGCAAGGCGGGCGTGACTGTGCGCTGGCCTGACGAGGCGGTCGAGGCGGTCCGCGAGTCCCTGGCCCATCCGCGCCGGGCCAGCGAGGTGCGCCGCGAGATGGCACGCGATCTGTTTTACAATCCGGGGCGCGCGACCGACGCCGCGCTCGACTGGATCCGCGGGCGCCTGTCGTGAGTGCGTTCGGCGAGCTCCGCAAGATACGGGGTCTCCTGGCGCTGCTCTGGCCCTACACGCGCGGCGATCGCAAGCTGCTCGTCGTGGGGGGCGCCCTGAGCCTCTCGCTCATCGTGCTGCGGGTGCTCCTGCCGTGGCCCCTCAAGTGGGTCATCGATCTGCTCACAAATCGCCACGAGCATTCGGCGTTCGGCGGGCTGCTGGCGGCACCCAGGCTCGGGCCCGCGGGGCTGAGCTTGCTCTATGTGGGCATCACGCTGGTGGCGGCGACAGTGGCCTACACCGAGCGCCTCGTCCTCGCCGGGCTCGCCAATCGCGTGATCTATCGGTTGCGGACCGCGCTCTTCGGTCACGTGCTGGCCCAGCCGATCGCCTTCCACGAAAGCCGCACTACCGGCGAGCTGCTCACGCGCATCGTGTACGACACCGTCCGGCTGCGTCAGGGTGTCATCGCGATCCTGATGCGGATCTTCCAGACGGTGGGCCTGTTTCTCGCGACTCTCGCCGTGCTGCTGTGGCTGAACATCACCCTGGCGCTCGTCGTGGCACTGGGCGCGGTGCTGGCGCTCGTCGCGATGGCGTGGAGCGGCGGCCGCGTCGCGAGGGCGTCGCGCAAGCAACGCAAGAAAGAAGGCCGGCTGGCATCCACCGTGGCGGAGGATCTGCTCGGCGTGCGCGAGCTGCAAGCCTACCGCGCCGGCCGTTGGCCCGATGACCGGTTTGGGAAGAAGAACGTGAAGAGCCTGCTCCACGAGCAGCGCGTGCGGCAGCTCGCCGCCTGGCTGATGCTGCGCATCGAGATCCTGGTGGCGCTCACGATTACCGCGATCATCTGGCTCGGCGCGCACGAGGTGCAGCTGGGCACACTCACGCCTGGCGATCTCGTGCTGTTCATGTCCTATGCGACCGGCCTGTACCGGCCACTCGAGCAGCTCGCCCGGCAGACCTACAAGCTCGGGAAAACCTTTGCGTCGGGTGACCGGCTACGGAAGATCATGGTCGAAGCCCCGGCGATCGCCGATCGGCCGGACGCGATCTCCGCTCCCGCGCTGCGCGGCAGCCTCGCCTTCGAGGGCGTGTCGATCACGACGCCCAAAGCCATGCGTGGGGCGCGCAAGCACGCGCTCTCGGACATCAGCTTCGCGGTGGAGGCGGGCGAGCGGGTGGCGATTCTGGGCGGCAACGGGGCAGGGAAGTCGACATTGCTCCGCGCGGCGCTTCGCTTCGTGGATCCGGATGAGCGGGGGGGCCGTGTGCTGCTGGACGGCCACGATTTGCGCGACTACACCGTGGGGTCCGTGCGGCAACAAATCAGCGTCGTCTTTCAGGAAAACGTCCTGTTCGGCCTCTCCGTCCGGGAGAATATCGCGCTCGGCGACCCGGCGGCGGCGCTGGACGAGGTCCGCCGCGCGGCGGAGCGGGCCCATATCGATCGCTTCATCGAGCGCCTGCCGGACGGCTACGACACGCCGATTCGGCGCAGTGGAGAGCTGTTCTCCGGTGGCGAACGCCAACGCATCGCGATCGCCCGTGCCTTGTACCGCGACGGGAGGCTGTGGCTGCTCGATGAGCCCACGCGCGGCATCGATCCGGCCGCGGCCGCCGATCTCGTGAACGTTCTGCTGCATGCGACCGATGGGCGCACCACGCTATGGGTGACCCACGATCCCGCCGTCCTGCCGCTGGTCGACCGTGTCCTCGTGCTGAAGCAGGGCGAATTGCAGTTTGCCGGGACGCCCGCGTCCTACGCGGAATGGCTCGCCGAGCGCGTGATGGCGCGCGCGCCGCGCGTGAGCGGCGAGGGAGAACGCTGATGCAGGCGGTGATTCTCGCGGCGGGCGTCGGCAGCCGGCTGGAAAAACTGACCGGCGGGAAACCCAAGTGCCTCGCGGAAATCGGCGGCCGGCCGTTGATCATGCATCAGCTCGAGGCGCTCGCGGATCACGGCATCGGGCCCGTACTAATGGTCGTCGGGTACGAGCATGAGGCCATTCGTGCGGTCGTCGGCGACAGGGCGGAATACGTCGTCAACGAGCGGTTTCGCGAGACGAATAGTCTGTACTCGCTGTGGTGCGCGCGCGATTGGATCAAAGGGCCGTTCGTACTGCTCAATTCGGATCTGTTCTTCGACCCGGCGATCCTCGACCGGGTGCTCGAGGACCCCGGCAACGTGCTCGCGTACGACTCCACCTCCTCGCGCGGCCGCGAGCAAACCAAGGTCGCGATTCGTGAGCGCCGAGTGGTCGATCTCGGCAAGGATCTGCCCCCGGCCTCGGCCCGTGGAGAAAGCCTCGGCCTGCTGAAGTTCGAAGCCGACGGCGCTCGTTCCCTGGTGGATACCGCCACGCACCTGATCGCCGATGGCCAGGAGCAGGCGTGGGTAATCGAGGCGACGCGCGCCGTCTGTAGAAGCGTCGCGCTGTACGGGGTGAATGTCGCGGGCCTGTCGTGGGCTGAGCTGGACTTCCCTCAGGACCTCGAAAAGGCACGCAGCGAGGTCTGGCCGGCGATCTGGCGCGGCCGCTGGCGGCGCGCGGTCTACTGGAACCGCACGCGCTGGGCGGTCGCGGGACTGGTGGCGCTCATGCTGACGATCGGCGGTTGGCTTGCCAGCACGCGCGTCGGGCCGGCCAGCGTCGATTGGGAAAGCGTGGTGCCGCAGAAGGCGAGCATGCTGTCACTCGATCTTCCCAAGGGCCCGCAGAAATGGTGGCTCGTGCGGCGCGGCGATTCCGCGGCCGCGGAGGTCGAAGGCGGCGTTCCGATCCGGATCGAGTTCCGCTTGATCATGCGGTCACAGTCTCACCCCGACAGCGGACGCTACGTCGTGGCCGTCTCGATCGACGGCAAACCTCACGATTGGGAGGCGCTCACCGCGACACCCGATTCCACAGCCAAGCTCGCCGGCGTGGTGGTCGGTGACCGCGACCGGTTGGAGTTCGCGCTTTCGCCTGGCCACCACCTTGTGCAGGTGAGCCTGATCGCCGGCCACGGAGAATCGCTGCTGATCCGAATTCGCCGCCCGGAGTAGCTTGACCCTCGCTTGACGCTGCCTGTACGGCGGTCCACCTTGCGGACCAACAAGGGGGGGACCAAATGCGATCGCTCGGCGCCGTCATCGTTGTGGCCGTTGTCGTCATCGGCTGTAGTGAAGTCCTGGGCGCGCTCGGATTTACGGTGGTCGACATTCCCGCGGACTCTCTCTCGGTTGCAGAAGGCCGGACTTGGGACATCCCGCTGAACATCAGCGGCTGTGACAGCACCCTCCCTGATGACTGCGTCACCTGGCGCACCGACAACGAATGCGTGGTGCGTTTCGTCTCAGGAGCAACAGCGACCGCCGTTCACTTCGGAACAGCCCGCGTAGATGTCGAGGCCGTCGGTGTCACCCTGAGCGACCACGCGGCGGTGACGGTGACACAGCAGACTCCGGTGAGGCTCCAGCTAGCCGAGCGGCTCCTTCCGCTCGCCCCCGGTCTGACGGGTGGGCTTGCCGTGAAGCTCTTCGATGCCTCTGACCACGAGCTCCATCGCCCTGCGACCTTCACGAGCGCCGATACCACTCTGGTCGTGGTCCAAGGGGTTGACCCCGGATGCGGCGGCCTGTGGCCCGACGGGGTCCGGATCCGCGGAGTACGGGCCGGGTCCACATTCGTTTTTGCACGCTTCGAGAATTTGGTGGATTCGTCGTCGGTGACCGTGGTGCCGTAGTCAGTCTTGTTTCAGCGGCCGCTCCCGGGTAAAATCCGTCACACTTACCTGTCATTTTGACCGTCCCGGGGACTCATGGCGAAGCGCGACTTCCTGCAGATCACCGATTTCAGCCGCAAAGAGGTCGAACAGCTCTTCGATCTCGCCAAGCGGATGAAGGCCCCCAAGGGCGGGTACCGGGAAACCCCCCTCGCCGGGAAGACCCTGGCGATGATCTTCGCCAAGTCCTCCACCCGTACCCGCGTCTCGTTCGAGGTCGGCGCCTACCAGTTGGGCGGGCAGGCTCTGTTCCTCTCCAGCAAGGACATCCAGATCGGGCGGGGTGAGCCGATCCCCGATACCGCCCGCGTGCTGTCGCGCTACGTGGACGGGATCATGATCCGCACCTACGACCACGGCGAAGTCGAGGAGCTGGCCCGCTTCGCCACGATTCCGGTGATCAACGGGCTCACCGACCTCACCCATCCCTGCCAGGTGCTCGCCGACCTCTTCACGGTCAAAGAGCACCTGGGCGGTTGGGAAGGGAAGCGGATCGCCTGGGTCGGCGACGGCAACAACATGGCGAACGCCTGGCTCGAGGCAGCCACGGTGCTCGGCTTCGAGCTGCGGCTGGCGTGCCCCGAGGGGTTTGAGCCCAACCGCTCCAAGTACGAGGCGGCGCAGAAGAACGGCTGCGTGACGGTGACGGAGGTTCCTGAGGAGGCGGTCGAGGGAGCTCACGTCGTGAACACGGACGTGTGGGCCTCGATGGGACAGGAAGCGGAAGCCGAAGCGCGGCGCAATGCGTTCAAGGGGTTCACCGTCGATGCGGAGCTGATGAAGCTCGCCGATCCGAAGGCCATCTTCCTGCACTGCCTCCCGGCGCATCGCGGCGAGGAGGTGACGGCTGACGTCATCGACGGACCACAGTCGCGCGTTTGGGATGAAGCGGAGAACCGGCTCCACGTGCAGAAGGCCCTTCTCGCGACGTTGCTGGCCTAGTGAAAAGAACTCCACTCTACGAAGCCCACGTGGCGCTCGGCGCCAAGATGGTGCCCTTCGCCGGCTTCGAAATGCCCGTCACCTATCCCGCCGGCATCAACGCCGAGCACAAGGCCGTGCGGGAAGCCGTGGGCGTGTTCGACGTCTCGCACATGGGCGAGTTCGAGATCACGGGTCCGGACCGGAATGCGTTCGTGCAACGGGTGACGTGCAACGATGTGGCGGCGCTCAAACCGGGCCAAGCTCAATACTCCGGCATCCTCACCCAGGACGGCACCTTCGTCGATGATTGTTTAGTCTATCGCTTCGACGACAAGCTGATGATGGTCGTGAATGCGTCCAACATTCAAAAGGATTGGGACCACATCGTTGCGCAGAAGGCGGGCGCGAACGTGCGGCTGCGCGATATCTCCGACGAGACGGCGCTGCTCGCCGTGCAGGGACCCAGGGCCGAGGCGCTGCTCGGCCAGCTGACGACCCTCGGTCTCGCGATGATTCCCTACTACCACTTCGCGCAGGGCAAGGTCGCGGGCGTGCAGTGCTTCGTCTCGCGCACCGGCTACACCGGCGAGGACGGCTTCGAGCTGTACTGCCGCGCGGCGGATGCCGAGACGCTGTGGCACGCGCTCGTCGGGGCGGGACGCGCCGAGCCCGTGGGATTGGGCGCGCGCGACACGCTGCGCCTCGAGGCGGGCCTGCCGCTGTACGGCAACGACATCGACGACACGACGACGCCGTACGAAGCGGGGCTCGCCTTCATCGTGAAGCTCGACAAAGGGGCGCCGTTCACGGGGCTCGACCGGCTCAAGAAGCAGAAGCTCGAGGGCGTAACGCGGCGGCTCGTGGGATTCAAGTTGACCGAGCCGAAGACCGTGGCGCGCCACGGCTACGCCGTGTTCCTCGACGGGACACAAGTGGACATCGTGCGCAGCGGCACCGTCACGCCAACTGTAAACGCCGCAATCGGAACGACGTATCTACCCGCGGACCGCGCGAAACCGGGGACGAAGATCGAGATCGATGTTCGGGGTAAGAAAAGTGCGGCTGAGGTGGTCAAACTGCCGTTCGTGCCTCACAGAACCAGGAAATGAGAGTCGGAATTCTGACGATTTCTGATTTGGGCGCGGTCGGGCAGCGCGCCGATACGTCGGGCGACGCGATTCTCGACTGGGCGGCGGCGCGCGGCTATGAGGTTGTGGTACGCAGCGTCGTTTCGGATGAGACCGACCGCATCGCCGGCAAGCTGGTGCGCTGGGCCGATTCGGGCGAAGTCGACGTCGTGCTCACGACCGGCGGGACGGGCCTGACCGAGCGCGACGTGACCCCGGAAGCGACTGCGGCAGTGCTCGAGCGCGAGGCCGAAGGGATCGCCGAAGCGCTGCGCGCGGCGTCGGGACCGAGTTTCCCGCGGGCGTGGTTGTCGCGCGGCCGTGCGGGCACCCGCGGCAAGACGCTGATCGTGAATCTCCCGGGCTCCACCAACGGCGTCAAAGAAGGATTGGCGGTACTGGACCAGTTTTTAGACCACGCCGTGGATCTGCTCGCCGGCAACACGACGCACGCTCATGGCTGACAGAGTTCTGATAACGACCGATGACTTAGAGCAGGCGGTCCGCGTGAACGCCGCGCTCGAGCAGGCGGGGTTCGACACGGCGATGGTCTCGTCGCTGGACGACGTGCGCGCGGCGGTTCGGAGCAGGGAGCAGCGAGCCGGGAGCAAAGAGCCGGATGCGATCGTGCTCACCGGCGGCCTGCACGAATCGACGGCGCAGCGCCTGCTGGCGGCGGCGCGCGAGCATGCGGTGTCCACGCTCGGCCTGGTCGAGGCGACGGACGACGATCCCGACAAGATCGCGCAGCAGCTGGGCCTCACAGGCTGGCTCGTGAAGCCCGCCGACCCGAGCGAGGTCACGGCGACCGTCCGGCGCTTGATCGAGCGCCGCCGCCTGCAGCAGCGCACCGGCATCCTCGGCGAGTCGCCGGCGATTCAGGAAGTGCTGGTGAAGATCGAACAGATGGCGCCCGTGACGGCGACGGTGTTGATCGAGGGCGAGTCGGGGACGGGCAAAGAGCTGGTGGCGCGGGCGATTCATGACCTCTCGCCGCGGCGCGGCAAGCCCTTCATCGCCGTCAACAGCGCGGGCCTTCCCGAGACGCTGCTCGAGAGCGAGCTGTTCGGTCATGAGAAGGGCTCCTTCACCGGCGCCGCCGAGCGACGCCTGGGGAGGTTCGAGCTCGCCAACGGCGGCACGATCCTGCTCGACGAAGTCGGCGAGATGCCGCCCGCGACGCAGGTGAAGCTGTTGCGCGTGCTCGAGGACCGCAGCTTCTTCCGCGTCGGCGGCACGCAGCCGATTCAGGTGGACGTGCGCGTCATCGCGGCCACCAACAAGTCACTCAAGGAAGCAGTCGAGCTGGGGCGGTTCCGCGACGATCTGTTCTACCGCCTCAACGTGCTCTCCATGTACCTGCCGCCGCTGCGCGAGCGGCGCAGCGACATCCCGCTGCTGGTGCGGACGTTCATCACCGAGTTCGCCAAGACGCACGACCGCAACTTCCGCGGCATCACCCCCGAGGCGCTGCAGATCCTCGTCGAAGCGGACTGGCCGGGCAACGTGCGCCAGCTCAAGAATCTCATCGAGTCGATGGTGGTGCTCGCGCCGGAAGGGGAAATCCGCTCGCGCGACATTCCCCCCGATGTGAGTGAGCGGACGCGCCGACTCCCGATGCGTATCGAGCAGCAAGGGAGCACGGAGCACGGAGCAGGGAGCAGGGAGCTGGAATTCATTTTTCGCAGTCTGGTCGAGCTCAAGGTGCAAATCGAGGAGATGCGCCGCCGCATCGAAGAGCGGCCGTCGGAGCGGGTGGAAGTGATCGAGGTCGGTGGCGGGACCAGGGAGCCGGGAGCAGGGAGCAGACATCTCGAAGCCCGAACGCTCGATCCGCTGGACGCGACCCCCGAGCCCGATCACCCGGTCATTTACAAACCCGGCATGACGATGTCCGATGTCGAACGCGCCGCGATCGACGCGGCGCTGCGCGAGACGCACGGCAATCGCCGCAAAGCCGCCGAGATCCTCGGAATCGGTGAGCGGACGCTCTATCGCAAACTCAAAGAATTCGCGCTATCTTAACTCGCCCCGATTACAAGAGACTCTAGCGCCCGGCCGGAGTTCGTGTGGATTTTAGAATCGACCCGGAGTTGTGCGTCGCGTGCCTGGCCTGCGTGCGCGTCTGTCCCTCCGATGCGGTAGCGGTCGAAGATCAGAAGGTCTGGATTGTCGACGAGGCCTGCACTCGCGTGGGCCTGTGTCTGCCCGCCTGTCCCCACGAAGCCATCATTGCCGTCGGCGACGCCACCCGCGCGCTGGAATTCGCGCTCAGCCGCAAAGCCGTGCTCATCCTGTCCGTGGAATCGGCTGCCTGGTTCTATCCCGCGACTCCGGAACAGGTCGTCAACGCCTGCTACGCTGCCGGTTTCGGCACGGTGCACCGCGGCGTCCTGGGCGACGAGCTGGTGGCCAAGGAATACCTGGACCTCTGGACCGAGGAGGAGTGGGGCTCGGGCACCGTGATCCGCAGTACCTGCCCCGTCATCGTCGAGACGATCAAGAACCACTATCCCGAGCTGATTCCCTACCTCGCGCCGGTCGCCACCCCGATCGAGGCCGAGGCGCGCTATCTCAAGGCCATGTACGGCGAGGACACCCCCATCGTCTACGCCGGCGTGTGCCTGACCGAGGGGGGCGAGGACGTCGACGCCGCCATCACCCTCGCGGAGCTGGAGGGAATCCTCAAGAAGCGAGGGCTACGGGTGCAGGATCAGCCGCTCTTCTACAGCCGTATTCCGGAGGAGCGGCGCCGCTACTGGAGCACCGCGGGCGGCCTGCCGCTCGACTTATTAAAGGAAGAGCGGCAGTCGAGCCGCCGCTTCCGCAAGGTCCGGGGGCTGGGCGCGCTGGAGGGCATCGCGCGCGCCGTCTCGGTCGACCGCATCGACCTCGGTTTCGTGGACATCCTGCCGTGCGAGGGCTGTCTCGACCATCCGTTGCTCGGCCCCAAGGAGGAGCTGTTCCGCCGGCGCGAGATCGTCGGCGCCACGGAGCCGCCGCGCGCGACCGCGCCGGTGCTGGCCGAGGGCATCAGGATCGAGATCGGTGCGGCGTTCGACATCACGGTGAACGGCACCGGGCCGAGCGTCGAGGCGGTGGACGAGATCCTGGACCAGATCGGGCTGGCGCCGAACGGCCGGCCGTGGGATTCGGGCGCGTGCGGGTATGCGACGTGCCACGAATTCGCGGTCGCGGCGGCGCAGGGGCGGACGACGCTCAAGTCGTGCCCCCGCTATCTCGAGCGTCAGGCGTCGCTGGCGCAGCAGCAGGCGGCGGTGGATGCGCTCACGGGCCTGGCGTCGTTCCGCGTGCTGCGCGACCGGCTCGCCAACGAGGTGGCCCGTTGCCACCGCTCCGGGGAACACTTTGCCGTGCTCTTTTTGGACCTCGACAACTTCAAGCAGGTGAACGACCGGTTCGGGCACGAGGCCGGGAACGCGGTGCTGCGCGAGACGGCGCGCCAGTGCGGCGCCCACATCCGGTCCACCGACCTGGCGGGCCGCTATGGCGGAGACGAGTTCGTTGTGGTATTGGTGGGGACTGGAGAAGAGGGGGCGCGGGGCGTGGGAGAGAAGGTGCGCGCCGCGGTGCAGCAGGTCGGGGTGGGGCTGGGCTATCCGGATGGGTTCGTAACGGCGAGCATTGGAGTCGCCGAATACCGGCCGGAGAGGAAGGACGAGGACGTGCTGGTCGCGGCGGATCGCGCGCTGTATCGCGCGAAGGCTGCGGGCCGTAACCAGGTGGCTACAGGAGACTCGCCGTGACGCCTTCCATCCCATCGCCGTCGTCCTCCGAGCAGGAGCCTTTGCCGGTGGGTACGGGACAGCCGGACCCCTGGGGCATGAAGCGGGTGGAGAACCTGATCACGGCCCTGACGGGGGTGCTGTCGGCGCGCGTGGTCGTGACGCCGCTGGGCGAGGTGAGCGAGGTGCACGTCCTCACCAAGAGCGACATCGCGCCCAAGCAGGTGGTGCGCAACATCGAGTCGGCGCTGATGGCACAGCTCGGCTTCAAGATCGATCATCGCAAGATCAGCGTCGCGCAGACCGCGGACGTGCGGCCGATCGCGGCGTTGCAGGAAGAAGCGGTCACGGAGCGCGCCAAGCGGCGCGTGGTCGTGTTCAAGAATCTCGAGGTGCGGCCGTCGGAGCGGCCGCAGCGCGTGCAGGTGCGCGTGAGGCTCGCGTTCGGTGAGAAGGAATCGCAGGCCGACGAGGTCGGGACCGACACGACGCGCAACCGGGTGGAGGCGGCGGCGCGCGCGGCGGCGACGTGCCTGGACGACTTGCTCCCCGACAACTCGATCGCGCTCGAGGGGGCGCAGATCATCGAGGCCTTCGATCGCAAGTTCGTGCTCGTCGCCGTGCATGGCCTTGGCGGGCGGGAAGCCCAGCTGCTCACCGGAACGTGCGAAATCCGGGAATCGGCCGAACGTAGTGCCGTATTGGCCGTGCTCGACGCCACGAATCGCTGGGTCGACGCCCGGCGCTGAGCCTGTAACATCCCGTTTCACAATCACTTAGCGTCCCCCCAGAGTCTTCCCTAATCCCTACCCCCACTTAGGGATTAGCCCATCTAGCGTACTTTCCGTTTTCGCTGTATTTGGTGTTTCGTGGCTCCTACTAGAACCAAGCGCT
>Ga0137418_10001634_pt1 | contig 20733 bp, 18 predicted proteins | sample CZODoug3_1_2_16f_FD_122242 | JGI IMG/M metagenome (GOLD analysis project Ga0137418, IMG submission 122242) | Vadose zone soil fungal communities from Angelo Coast Range Reserve, California, USA - CZODoug3_1_2_16fungal (Hybrid Assembly) | ecosystem: Environmental > Terrestrial > Soil > Vadose...
ACGCGCACCGTGACGAGCGAGCGCAGGACCGGATCCAGGGGGCTGCGGCGCCGGTCCAGCACGCCGTACAGGATCGCGACCGCGATGAACAGCTTCGGCACGCGGCCCCACAGCAGGCCGGGCATCAGCACCTGACCGTACTTGCGCTTCTGATTCCAGAAAAACGGAGCCAGGTACCAGGGGTACCGGTGGATCGGCTTGGCGGGGACTCTCACGGCGCGGCCCGAAATAAATCGCAGACCGCGCCAGTCTACGACCGGCGCGGCGATTTACTCGTGCGGTTCGCTACAACGAGCGCAGGAAGTTGAGTACGTCCTGCTTGTCTGAATCGCTCAGCCCAAAAAACTGCTCGGCCGACACCCGCGCCTCGGACTCGGAGCCCCCGTGCAGTCGAATCACGTGCACCAGATCCGAAGTGCGCCCGTCATGCAGGAAGAACACGCGCTGGCCCAGCCCCCACAGCGGCGCGGTGCGGAACTCGCTCGGGCCCGCCAGGCCCTGGCTGACGCCGTCGGCCAGCGTATCTCCCATGTCGTGCAGCAGTAGATCCGAAAACAGGTTCACCGCTGCCGTGCCGCTGCCCTGGTTGACGTACGGCGAGGGCGATGCCATCAGCGTCGGGGTGTGGCACAGCGCGCAACCCGCCGTGCCGCGAAACAGCACCTCGCCGTGCTGGATCGAGGCGGCTCCTCCGGGCAAGGTCGTCGATGCGGCCGGCGGGCCCAGCAGCTCCATGAACGCCGCGAACAGCTGAATGTCCGAATACGGCGAGGTCGCGTCCGGTCCCGGATCCACGTGCGAGCTGTCCTCGGGCGTCGCGTTGAAAAGGCAATCGACCGGAAGCATCTCGCCCGAGTTGGCCCGCTCGAGCGCGAACAACTCGTTGGTCACGCCCATCTCGACGTTGTATGCCTCGCCGGCGAACAGCAGCAGCGTGGCGTTCTGCGCCTTCCAGCCGAATCGGGTGATGGTGCCGTCGTTGCCGTTGCGGTTGGGGCGTCCGGAAATACGGAACGCCTGCTTGGCGCTGGCGTTGACCGCCAGGTTGTCCAGGATCGTCTTGTCAGAAACGCTTTCGATCAAGCCGCCTCCGAATACCGGGGTCGGGATCCGGAACGAGATGTTGTTCTGGCGACGCGCGTGGTCGAAGTCGGGTTGCGACAGACGGCACGTCTGCACCGCCCCGGTGGCGCCTTGCACGTTGGTGGCATCGACGCGCCCGGTGACCGTGAAGAGGTCGTGCACGCCGCCGTCCGGCTTACTGGTCACGAGCCCGTTGCGAACGACGAACCGGAAGCGCGCCTCGCGCACCGGACCGTCGGCATGGATGAAGTAAGGGATCTGGTTCGTCGCGCCGCTCAAATTCGCGACTGCGACCTGCGGGTTGGGCCCGACGAACGGAAAAGCGGTCGTGCTCGGGCTGGTGCCGCCGACGGCAGGCTGCGAATGGCAGCTACTGCAGCTGTTCGAATTGAACCTGGGCCCCAGGCCCTCTTGCGGCTGGTTCGGAAGACCTCCATTGATTGAACGAGCCGTCGCGAAGGTCGCCAGGCCGAGCGCGAACGTCTTCGACTGCCCTGCGCTCATGCCCGTCAGCGGCCCGCCGGCATCGATCGACCCGGCACGCACGCCCGGATCGACGGCCTGTGCGTGCAGACCGATGGAACCGAAGGCGAGTCCGAGCAACAAAACCCGCCGAACCGAACCGGCAACGCGCGCGTACGGGGCCGATTGCATGCATGAGAGCGCCATAACGCCTCCTCCTTGACTGCGGTCAAGCGGCGCCGAATGCCGGCCGCCGCCACTGTCCCCTTGCAGTGGCAGCAAGCTAGCCCGCGCGACCTACGACGCCAATCATTCAAACAGCAGCCCTCGCGCGAAGAGGGTCAACCTCATCCCGCAATCGGACGAGCGCGATTTACTCAACCAGAACGCACTAGGAGGAGTTTGCAAGCCAAAGGGCGCGGCGCGTTGCCCTCGGGCGGTCGCAGTGGCGCGGAGGTAGATCGCGCACTGCGGTGAACATCACATCAGGATCTGCGTGTCGCCAGCGCCTTCATCAACTGCGTGATTGCAAGGCCTAGCGCGATCGACGCTTCCGAATAATCGGTTCCGCGGCCAAGCATTCGCAGTGCTTCGTCATAGCGCTTGTCGTTGATCGCTCGCGCGATCTTGGCCGCTTCCAGGTGAAACTCGGTGTGCGCGACCAGACAATCCCGGTAGCTGTCCAGGTGGCGGTTCGCTTGGCGGGCGTCATCGTCGAGCCATTGGCCCAGAGCGCACGAGGTGTCCCGTGAAATCGATGCCGCGTCGAGTGATTGCGCTTTTGAGATTGCGTCGTGGAACGTTTTCCTCCATTCGGTATGGTCTCGAATGGCCGCATGAAGATCGATTTCGTGCACAGTCGAACGCTAGCTGTGCTCTGTAAACAGCCGATTCCTTGATGACTTGAATGTGGTCATGAGATCGGTTCAATCGATGCCGCGAAAGCGGGGTGACTCGTCGTCGGGGCATTAATTCGTGTTGCCAGCTCGGTCAGGCATCAGGAATTGGCGCACGTTATTCCCGGACGGGATAGCGTCCAATCCAACGGATAGGCATCGCGTCGTCACATGAAAGTGCCTAGGTGCATCGGTTGATTGGATGACACGCACGGTATCGCGCGGCAGAGCCATGGGCGGCGCGACAAATCGCGCCGAGATCATCCGGCGCTCACCCGGACCGCCCGCTCCTGCACCTGCAGCGGGACCGTCAGGGTAACGTCGGTGCCACGGCCCGGCCGGCTCGCGAGCTGCACGCTGCCGCCGATGTAGGCCAGCCGCTCGCGCACGCTGGTCAGGCCGAAGCCGCGCTGCGGCCCGGTCCCGATTTCGTTCGGATCGAAGCCGGAGCCGGCGTCGCTGACCGTGGCCACCAGACCGTCGCCGACGCGCTGCGTGCTCACGTGTGCCTCGGACACGCCGGCGTGTCTGGCGACGTTGATCAGCAGTTCGCGGATGGCGCGGAACACGATGGCGCGGGCGGCCTGCTCCAGCGGCTTGACGGCTCCATCGTCAGTCAGCTCGACCGACAGGTCGTAGTTCCTTTGCATCTCCTCGGCCAGCCACTCCAGCGCGGGAACCAGGCCCAGCTCGTACAGCACCGGGGGGCTGAGCTGAACCGCGAGCGACCGGACGCTGCGTTCGGCTCGTCCCACCAGCTCGTCGATTTGCATCATGATTCGCAGAGCATCCTCCTCGATAGTGCCGGTCTGCAGCTTGCTTAGCTTGAGTTTGACGACCGAGAGCAGCTGTCCGAGGTCATCGTGCAGATCCCGCGCGATCGCCTGCCGTTCGCTCTCCTCGGCCCGGGTCAGCTCGAAGGCGAACGCCCGCAACTGCTTGGCGCGCTCTTCCAGGCCTCGCTTGCTTTCCGTGATGTCGGTGAACGTGATGATCACGCCATCGACCTGCTGATCCTCGCTGTTGTAGGGCAGCGCCCGGCGCAGGTACCACCGATCCTCGTCGCCCCGCACCTCGCTCTGCACCGGCACCAGCCGCTCGAGCACTGCCCGCGCCGCGCTCATCAACGCCTCGCCCAGCAGCGGTGTGCCAAACACGCCGATCGGTCGCCCGACGTCTCCCGCGATCAGCCCCAGCACGCCGCGGGCGGCGGGGCTGAACCATTTGATGCACATATCGTGGTCCAGGCACAGCGTGGCCACGTCGTTGCTCGCCAGCACGTTCTTCAGGTCGTTGTTGGCACTCTCCAGCTCGCTGACTTTGGCCTGCAGTTGCTGGTTGACCGTGTTCAGCTCCTCGTTCAGCGACTGCAGCTCTTCCTTGGAACTTTGCAGCTCCTCGTTGCTCGATTGCAGCTCCTCGTTGATTGAAACGACCTCCTCGTTCGAGGCCCTCAACTCCTCGTTCGACGCTTCCAGCGACTCGACGGTGGCGCGCAGATCCGCCTGGGTCACGTACAGCTCGTCTTCCAGCTGCCTCACCAGCGTGCTCTGACCGTCGCCACCGCGCCGCGCGCCCGGCGGTTTCGGTTCGTCTTCGAGCACCACCAGGAACAGCTTCTGGGCCTCCCCGCTCGGGGTCGGAATGACCGTTACCCGGACCGGTTCGTACCCGCTGCCTCGCTTGAGCTGCGCGTCCTTGAGCACCACCGTCGTGTTGGTGCTGGCGGCCGAACTGATCGCACTGCGCACCCGGGAGCGCAGGCTCTCGCGCACGAGCGACAGCAGATTGTGGGTGGGCGATCCGCGCGGTTGACCCAGAAACCGGTCCGTCGGACCGGAGAAGTACAGCGTCTCGAAGTTGCCGTCGACCAGCACCGCGGCCGGAGCGAAACGGTCGAAGATGATCTGCTGGGCCAGACGGGCCGCCTGCGTCAATTGCGGCGCGGAAAGCCGTGGCCGGAAGCCGGCCGGCGCGCCGCGCGGCCCCGCTGGGACGACATGGAACTGGAGCTGCTCGCGCGGCGTGGTGCCCACGCGCCGATAGATGCGGCTGCTCTTGGAGACGGCGCTGAAAAGATCGTCCCGCATCCCGGGCGTTTCGGCGCTGCCCATGAACAAAAAGCCGTCGGGCTTCAACGCGAAGTGAAGCAGCAGGACCACGCGCTTCTGCACCTCGGGTTCGAGGTAGATCAGCACGTTGCGGCACACGACCAGATCGACCCCGGAAAACGGCGGGTCGCTGAACAGGTTCTGCAGCCCGAATACCACGTGGCCGCGTAATTCGCTGCTCACCTGGAAATGGCGGCCCTCGTCGATCTCGACGAAGTACCGGTGCAGTCGCGCTGCAGAGACTTGAGCGGCGATGCCGGCCGGATAGATCCCCATCCGGGCCACGGCCAGTGCGTCCTCGCTGGCATCGGTCGCGAAGATCTGCACCGGGCAGTGCTTGCCCGCGCGCTCCAAGTGCTCCAGCACGACCATGGCGAGCGAGTAAGCCTCCTCGCCGGTGGAAGCGCCGGCCACCCAGACGCGGACCGGCTCGTGCTCGCCCTTGGCTGCCACCAGCGGTCCGATCACTTCCGTTTCGAGCGTCCCCCAGGCTTCCTGATCACGGAAGAACTCGGTGGCGCTGATCAGCAGATCCTTGAACAGCGCGTCGATCTCGTGCGGCTCCTGCCTGAGCCTGGCCGCGTAGTCGGACATGCGCTCGATATAGTTCAGGCCCATGCGCCGATGAATCCGCCGCAGCAGCGTCGCGCGCTTGTAGCCCGTGAAGTCGTAGCCGCGCTTTGCGCGCACCAGGTCCACGATGGACCGCAGCAGCGGCTCCTGGGCCTCGGCCGTCGGCGCCGGCTGGTCGGGGCGAGCGGCGTAGGGGTGACGCGCGTAGCCCATCAGAACGGCCGGCATGTCTTCGATGGCCAGCGTGTGCGTCGTCAGACCGGTGGCGAGGGCGGCCTGCGGCATGCCTTCGAACTGCGCGGTATCGGGCCGCTGCACCAGCACGATTCCGCCGTTGCCGACGATGCTCCTCAGTCCCACCGCGCCATCGGCGCCGGTGCCCGACAGAACGATGCCGATCGCCTTCTGCTGCTGATCCTCTCCGAGCGACTGAAAGAAATGGTCGATCGGCATCCGGTGCCCGCGCGCGCGCTCCAGAGCGGCCAGGTGCAGTACCCCGGCGCGAATCGTGACCTCCTGGCCGGCCGGAACCGTGTACACGTGGCCTGACTCGACCCGTACGCCGTCGGCGGCCTCTGCCACGGCCATCTGGGTCCTCCGGGCAAACAGTTCCGTGGAAAGGCTCTTCTGGGTCGGATCCAGGTGCTGGATCACTACGTAAGCGAGGCCGCCGTCGGGCGGCGTGATCGACAGCAGCTTCTTGATCGGTTCGAACCCGCCGGCGGAAGCGCCGACTCCTACGACGCAGGGCCCATCGGCCGGCGCACCGACCGCAGTCGCAGGCACCGGATCCCCGACGGCCGGGCTAAGCACCGCGGCAGCGCGCTGCCCTCGAGGCTTGCGCGCAGGGGCGGCGGGGGCCGGAGTCTTGTTTTGCTTCTTCGCCGCGGATCTGCTCATATGCGAACCATCCACGAATCGGCGGTTCGGTCGCATAGTAAACGGGGACGGGCAAGCGTACTAGGCTACCTTTACGCCCCTTGGACTTGTTATCGCCGTCGCCGCACGCAGGAAGCGCTGAGCATGGCGCCGCATCCCGGCCCGGATCGGTCGCCAGGTGCTGGAAGGAAACCGCTCCGGCAGGAGTGCCTCCGTCTGGTCGATTACCTGGTACACGGACTCGGCCATCGCCAGCATGCGATGCCAGACGCCCGGCCCGCACCGCTCCGCCAGCCCTCTCCAGTGGCGGGCATGAATGTCGCGCAGTCGGTAGTGCATGTTCGTGCCGCGCGCGGCCATCGCCAGTTTCGCCCGCTCGTAGGGTACCTTTCCGGGCCCGGCGCCGATGATCGGCCAGGCCGAGATCACGTCATACAGCGGCGTCAGGCCGAAATCGCCCCCGCGCCGGTGCTGGATCGAGAAGTTCTTCGCGTGCCCGTCGGTCGCGGCCAGAAGCCAGAAGGCGAACTGGGTCAGCGCAAATACCCCACGGTCGGCTTCGCCGCGCTCGCCTTGCGCCAGCACGCGCAGGCAATCCAGCATCGAAGGGCCGCCGTCGGCCTGGTACTTCCGACCCGGCGCAACGCCCAGGGCCTGGCACAGGTCCTCCTGCGGAAGCCGGGCGATCCACGCGCCTGGCGGAACCTTGAATCCCGTTCTTTCCTCGGCACCTTGCTCGATACCCTGCCAGCGGCGATCGAAGCGCCTGACGACCAGCACCTTCTGGCTTGCGAACGTCGCCATCTCCGTGTGGGCCATATCGAAACCGAAGGCGGACATCAGCCGCGCGCAGACCCACTCGTTCTCCACCGAGTCGCGCATGTCCGCGCGCATGTTGCCAACCAGCCCGAGCGGCAACTTGAGTATGTGGGTGGTCGGCGTGGCGCCGCGAGGTCGATACCACCTGCCGCCCATCTTCAGCAGCGCCGACTTTTCCTGCGCTCCGGCGATCGAGATGCGGAAGTCCTCCAGATCGCCCTGCCCCATCAGCGCATCGGACGTGGCCGATGCGAGGTGACGATCGACCTGCTCGTCGGAAAGCCGATCGGCTTCGATCCGGTCCCACCCGCGCGGCTGCAGGTCCGGCGGCAGCAGCTGGACCGCCCCGACGCAGTCCCGGCCAATCGCGGTCAGAAGGTCGAAGGCTTCGATCGACCTGGCGCCGAAGCGCAGCCTCAGACGCCGCCGGATATCGACGCTTTCGGGCAGCAGATTGTCGAAGTAACTCGTCACGACGTCGCCGCGATGCTCCAGGTTCGCCGTAAAGGGCAGCGACAAGGACAGCACGCGCCCCTCTGGCGCGTCGCGCCACTCCTGCCGGTAGCGCAATCCGGGAGTTCCGCTGCGCAGCGCGAACCACACGCCCACCAGCGAGCCGTTCATCCAGACGTTGAGCTCGGCCATCGGCTACCACGGCTCGTCCGCAGCAGCCCGGCCCTTCCCGCCCTTGGCGGCACGATCGGAACGGGCGGGAGCTTTCCTCGCGGAAGTCGATCCAGTGGCGCCGGCGGGGGTCGCACCTCTCGCCGCCTTCGGCCGAAGAACCACATCGACCCCGAGAGCGCTCAGAATGGCCAGCAGCTGGTCCGCGCGGATCGAAGTCGGATCGCGCTCGATGCGCGCGATCCGCGTTTGCCCGACCCCGAGCATGGCACCCAGCTGCTGCTGGCTCAGGCCCCTGGTCTTACGCAGCGCGCGCAGGTGGCTCGACAGCTGCCCCGGCGATTGAATCGGGTAGTCCATCCGCGCAATATATGCCTAATCCGGCATAATTGCAATATATGCCGGATAAGGCATGGATTGAATTCATGCCGGATCTGGCATACACGGATGGTCGCTCGCCGCCAGCCGCTGGTTAAGGTGCTCGATAGGACGCGCCCCCGTTCGTCCCTGCGCCTCCCGGTGTGCCCGGTTCGCGCGCGGCGAAGTCCGGGTGGCGAAAGCAGCTCACCAGGTGGTCGTTGACCATGCCGACGGCCTGCATGAACGCGTAAACGATGGTCGGTCCGCAGAACTTGAAGCCGCGGCCGGCGAGCTCCTTCGAGATCGCGCGCGACAGCGCAGTTTCGGCCGGCACCTGCTTGATGCTGCGCGGGTGATTGATTTTGGGGCGGCCATCGACGAAATCCCACAGCAGCTTCGAGAAACCCGGCCCCTTTTGCATCACGTCGAGCCAGGCGCGCGCCGAGAGGATCGATGCCTCGATCTTCAAGCGGTTGCGCACGATGCCTTCGTCCTGAAGCAGGCGTTCGACTCTTTTCGGCGTGTAGCGCGCGATCTTCGCCGGTTCGAAGCCGTCGAAAGCGCGGCGAAAGTTCTCGCGCTTGCGCAGGATGATGATCCAGGACAGGCCGGCCTGGAAGCCGTCGAGCACGAGCATCTCGAACAGGGCGCGGTCGTCGTATACCGGCAGCCCCCATTCGTGATCGTGATAGGCAACGTAAAGCTCGTCATGCCCAGCCCATGGGCAGCGCGGACGTCCGTCCGCAGGGTGGATTTCGCTCATCTTTACTCGCGGTGAGTCAGGACCGAGAGTTTATGGGCGAGCCAGGCGAGGAGACGCACAGTGGTCTCTAGACGGCCCTCGAAACTGCAGTGTCAGGCAATACCCAGGGATTTACGAGATACGGCGAGAAAGCGACAGCTGAAAGCCCCCCGTGCGACAGATCATGTTCACGCGCTCTGCGTAAGCATTCCAATCCGGCTCCGGCTGATGCGGCTGCCAGCATGCGAGTTCCTCGTGCAGGTCGTGCCGGACTTCCTCTATCTCCTGCTGGATCCGGTTCGTGAGCAGGTACCAGTTCGCCAGCAACAGATCGTAACGATCGTAGAAGTCACGGCGCTTGGCACGCCCTTCGTTCCGGACCGCCAGGCGCAAACCGATAACTGCCGGCGTATTCATACGAGTCTCCCGCACCATGGGTCTTCTCTCCTGCCGAACTTCGCACTGGGCGATGGCGGATCTACCGGCAAGCGCACGATCTCTATTCCCCATCCCATCAGCGCCTTGAAGCATACCACGTGAATATGGTATGAATCAGCTATATGCCGCAAAAAAAGGCGTCTTAGTGGGATTTTAGTGCAGGGTTTTTACAACAGATAATCTGCTAGACGGTATGCACTTACCGTAAATATGGGGATGCTCCGCCCGCAACACGACGGGACAGCCCAGGGCCCGCGGTCGGGCCCCAACGTGGCGCGAGGACCGACGGCACCCCCGAAAAGGGCGGGCCGAGCGGCCCTAGAGATCGCCTTAAGTGATTTATTTAAGTGATTGATTCAATTTGATAACAACCCGGGAGCATCACGTGCGACGCGAATCAAAAGGAGCCGTTCCGAGCAGTAGCTTCGTCGGTATCCTCCGCGCATGGCGATCCGGGTGGAATGTTACGCAGGCTATCGCGCCGAACAGGAGCCGCTTGCCTTCTGGCTCGGCGAGCGCCGGCTTGGCGTGAATTCAATTGTCGACCGCTGGTTTTCGCCAACGCAGCGCTGGTTCAAAGTCGACGCGGAGGACGGACACACCTATGTGCTTCGGCACGATGAGCGCAGCCATGACTGGGAAATCGCGGCCTTCACGCGCGCACAGGGCTAGGTTCGCCTGGGCCGAGATGCGAGCGAACCTGCCCCGAGCGCGCCTCCGTTGACGTGGCCGCTACCTGGCCTGCGCGAGCCGCACTGCTTCGGGTCCGTTCTCGTCCCCACCAGAGCGGAGTAGCTCCAGTCCTTGGTCATCTCCGCATCCTTGCCGAAGGCGTCGTACAGCACGGTGATGCGCGCCGGCGCAGGTGCGCTCGCAGCCGAGGCTGCCGAGTCCGTCGAGGCGCAGCCTTGCAGCGCTCAGACCCACCAGAGCGTGGCGATCAGAGGAAAATTGCGCGGTGATCTCATGATTGTCTCCCTGCTTGCATGGCCGGTACGCAGGCACCAGCGGATCATGAGCGCCAGATGCGATCGCCCCACGGCGCAGCCGGGTTTTCGGCCGGTGATCGGTGAGCCGAAGCAAGGCCAAAGACCGTGCTCACGCGGATGAAATGGAACGCCACAGTTCGAGCGCACGCATGCGTCATGGAACAACAACTACCGTGAGCATCGACCGCAAAGATTACGTTCATCATCCGCTTGCTTTCGATTAGCGTGCACGTCCGAAGCACAACGGCTTACCTGAAAATGGTGAAACCTCATCCTTGAACCTGCGCCCGCTCACGTTCATATTTGATCGCGTCGAAACTTGTCAATGCCGACACCCGGTCAACGACCATGGAGGACACGAACATGAACCGGACTGGAACACAGAAAGCCGACGAGCAACAGCGGTACCGATCGCGCAAGATTGTTCTCGATTGCGATCTCTACTGTCTGCATTCGATGCGCGAAAGCGACGGCGATCCCGACTGCGATCACGATTTCGAAGTCGAACCCAACGTCCAGCAGGCAAGCTTCGCGATCTGGAATTGCACCGTCTGTGGGCGCGCGTTCAGGTTCGATGTCTGGAATTGACGCGACGCTGCGGGAGCCTCACTTGCTCTGTGCCGCCGCGACGAGCTTGCGCGCCTTGACCATCGCCTGGCCCGCCGCTGCCTTGGCGCACTCCCAATCACTGGGCGCCGCATTCGGGTATTGACGACCGATTTGCCCGCAAGCTGCCCGAGCGGCGTCGTTGACGCGTCTTGCAAACTCGGAAGCCCCGGCGTCTGAGGCGAGATCCAGCCCTGCTGCACTCGCGACATAGCTGAGCGATATGTCGGTCAGCGGCAGGCCGCTGGACGTCCGGCCAACGACTTTCGTGGCCAGGCCCGACTGCGCGTGGACGGTTACCTCCTCGACGTTCTGAGCCATCGCAATTCCGACTAACACGGACGCGACCGTTCCAACTGCAGCTTTCACAAGAAGCGTCTTCATCGTTTCCTCCGGTTCGCGTGAGCCCTCAACCCGGACCGATCGGGCGAGCCTTGCTTCTACAGACGCGCTGCAGGAGCCAAACCCGACATTTCGCCTGGGGGTCGCGAAGGGGTTTACGCTCCGACGGCGTCCAATATCACCGAGCGCCGCCAATTGCTGATCGACATCCGTTCCCTGAGCCTCAAGGTCGGCGACCACCAGATCCTGCATGACGTTCACCTGGCTCTGAACGCCGGCGAGATCTACGGCCTTGTCGGGCCCAATGGCGCCGGCAAGACCACCACGATCGCCGCAGCCATGGGTCTGTTGAACAGGGAAGGTGGAACCATCAGCGTGCTTGGCGATGATCCGGGTATCGATGCGCGGTCAATCCGCGCCCGATGCGGCGTGCTGCCTGAGCAAAATGGCTTCTACGACTGGATGAACGCGGCCGACTATCTGGGTTTCTTCGCCCGGCTTTACGCGTTCGAGCGCACCCTCCGCGAGATCCAGGAGCGCCTGACACAAGTCGGCCTCGAGCCGCACCCCCGGCAGACGATCGGAACCTTCTCGAGGGGAATGCGGCAGCGGCTTGGTCTCGCCCGGGCCCTGATCGGCAACCCGGAGCTGCTGGTCCTCGATGAGCCGACCAATGGGCTCGATCCGCGTGGTCGCCGCGAAATCCACAACGTTCTGATCGAGCTCAGTCGGCGAGGCGTCGGAATCCTGCTGTGCACGCACCTGCTCGACGACGTCGACCGGCTGTGCCATCGCATCGGCCTCATCGTGCACGGCCGCACGGTGGCGGAGGGGACCCTCGCCGAGTTGATTCAGAAAGCCGACAAACGGACGCGATTCCGCGTGCGCCTGGGTGGCCCGCTTCCGAAGGCTGAGCGAGGACCCAGCCACGTCTCGATCGTTGCAGAGCAGGGTGATTGGGCCGTCGTCGATCTCGACCCCGGTACCGCGCCGGCTGTCGCTTGGCGCGAGTTGCTGCTCGCGGGATGGCCGGTCGTCGAAATCCATGCCGCCGGCGGCGGACTCGAAGATCTCTACCTTAGCCTCACCGAGGACAAGGCGGCATGAGCCCGGTGGTGGTCCTCGCCCGCAAGGAGGCCGGCGAACTCGTCCTCAGCCCGCGCGGTATCGCCTGGCTGCTCGCGATGGCAGCTGCGCTTTCGGTGTTCGGTCTCCTCCTGGTGGGCAACACGGAATTGAGCCTGCTGGATAACGCGCAGGTCGTCTATGACATGGCAGGCATCGTCACGGCTTTGGGTGCGCTTCTTGCCGTCGTCGTCGGCAACGACTCGATCGCGGGCGAGCGCGAACGCGGCAGCCTTATGGCGTTGCTGCTCACGCCGATTTCCCGCGCTGGCCTCGTGACCGGCAAGATGGGCGGCCTCGTCATCGCGTGGGTCCTCATGTTTCTGATCGCAGTGCCGTACCTTTGGGCGGTCGGAAGCACCGGTCAGAACCTCGTCGCCGCAATCCTGGGTGTTGCGTTGTTCGGCACTCCCGTCGTGCTGAGCTTCGGCCTGTTCGCGATGGGTCTCGCGGCACGACTCGGCTCGTCCAGATCAAGTCTCATCGCGACGCTGATCGCGCTTCTGGTGTCGGGGAGCCCCGTGGTCCTCGGGCCGAGCTTGCGGCAATCCGCGATCGGCCGGATGTTCGACGCGATCAATCCGTTCTCCGGCGCGGTCAACGCCTTCGATTCGGTGATCATCGATTCCCAGCCGATCGCGGCTCAGGCGGGCCGCCTCGGCCTGACCATCGTCTGGCTGGCGCTTGCTACCTGGTTCGCATATTCCGGCGTCAGGCGCCTCGCGCGCTGAGGAGAAGAGCAATGAGAGCCCGCGCTTTAGCTGTTACCGCAATCATGGCCTGCGCCGCCGCGAGCGCCGATGCTGCCCCGCTTGCGATCGAGCTTTCCCCAAGCTCCGCGAACCCCAACAGCCCTCGGATGGGCGATCGTTTGAGCTTTCAAAGCATTATCCGCAACGACGGCAAGACACCGGTCGAGGGCGTCATCGCCTGGATCAGTCTCGTTCAGATCGACAAAGGAAAGGAGCAGCCGGTCGACCTCGAAGACTGGAGTGCCCACAAGGCGGTCACGATCCCGACACTTGCCCCAGGCGAAGCCATCCGTACCGATTGGCCGATGCGCCTGATCCAGGCGGGCATGTACCGCGTTGTCATCAGCGCCGTGTCACGAGACGGTCCCGGACTCACGGCGAGCCCGTTCGCCGATTTTGCCGTGCGGCAGAAGCCGGTCGTCGAATCCGCGCGGGTCGTGCCGATTGCATTCGGATTGCCGGGATTGCTTGCCCTGCTCCTGTTCTGGCGTTGGCGCCGCAGTTGATGCAAGGCGACCACGTGCCTGCAACCGCGCGCACCGCCTTGCTTGCCGGCGCCACCGGCCTCGTCGGTGGCGCGCTGTTGCCCATGCGGTGCGCGGTGGACTGCGCAATCAGGTCGGCCCCAATCCGGACGACTTGACGATGCCAAGAAGCATGTCCGTATTGAGCTTGGCGATGCGCTGGAACAGTTCCATTTGCCGACCCATGAGCTCGATGAATCGCGGGTTCGACATGTTGGCTGCACCCGCCATCGCTAGCGTTGCCGTTAGCGAAGTGATCGCCTGTTGGTCGGCGAGAATAGCCTTAACAGATTCGTTGTATTGGTCCAAGGTCATCTTCGCCTCCCGTCAATGGGCAATCCGTCGCGCGAATCGCGGCGTACGTTGCTGACGAATTGTAGGCGTCACCTGGATTCAGGCCACCGGAACGGCAATCCCTTGATGCCATCCGGTTTGTTTGTCAGCCGGATTCCAACGAGTACAACAAGGACAAACACGAGGGGCTGTCCGGTTCTGGTTCTTGCGCCGTCTTTGGCTCGTGTGCCAGGATTATCTGGCGCCCCATCAAGTCCTGACTGTGCTGCCAAGGAGATTCCATATGAAGAAGCGAATGCCGATGAACAGCATCCTGCTCGTCGTCGCACTGCCTTTCGTAGCGGTTGGCGCCGCTCCCGACGCGGGTGTGACCAAAGACGCCGAAATCAGCGCGATTCTCAGAAGTGTGGATTCCGCCCGCATTTTGGACACGGCAACCACGCTCCAAAACTTCAGGACGCGGCAATCCTGCTCGGACCAGCCCGAACCGGGGCATGGAGTGACTGCTGCCCGCGAGTTCCTTTTCAAACAATACAGTTCCATTCCCGGGCTTCAAGTCAGACTCGACCCATTTATTCATTCGAACTGCCCGAACTCGCCAACCTTCAACGTGATCGCGTGGCTGCCCGGAAAAAACCCGGATCGACTGGTGATCATTGGCGGTCACTACGATTCGCGCACTACGGTCGTCACGGACTCCACCTCCGACGCGCCTGGCGGCAACGATGCCGGTGCCCAGACGGGCGTGGTCCTGGAGCTCGCCCGTGTGCTTGCCGGCCATCAATTCGATTCCACCATCGTGTTCATGTCCTTCTCCGGCGAAGAACAGGGACTTTTCGGCTCGCGTTCGATCGCGGCCAACCTGAACCGCTATTTCGAGGACCCGAGGGTGATAGTGATGTTGAACACGGACATTCCCGGCGGCGACAGCACCGCGAACGCGCCCGCCGATCTTCGCCATTTCCGCCTGTATTCGCCGGGGATTCCCCGTGAGCGACTCAGCACCGACCCCGACGGCGTCACCGACAACACTTCGCCGTCCCGCGGCGTGATGCGGTACATCGGAACTTGGGGTGGCGCGTACGTCCCGTCCATCACCATGGCGCCCAAAATGCGTGAGGATCGGCCCGGCCGCGCGAGCGACCACGCATCCTTCATCAGTCAGGCTTACCCCGCGGTCCGCTTCATGGAGACCTTCGAGTGCTCGCCGTCACCGGTCGATAACAGCTGTGGCGGACCGCTGCCCTGTCCTGCGCCCGCCAACGTTCCCGCAAATTGCAAAGATACGAGCTTCAAAACGACGCACCAGCACTCGCCCAACGACCTGGTCCAGTTCATAACTCCCCACTATGCGGCGCGAATCGCCCGCGTTATGGCAGCCGTCGCAGCGAGCCTTGCGCGCGCCCCCGGATCACCACAGAACTTCACCGCCAGCGGCAACGCCGTGCAAGGCATCAGCATCAAGTTCGATGAGCCCGAGCAAGGTCACGTGGACCACTTCGTCGTCGCTGCCCGTTCCGTGGACGAGAACTTCTATCGGCAGCGCGTCGCCATTGCCCACCACACCGAAGATCAGGTGATCTCGCCCCAGGCCCTTGGCCTCCATCCCGGGGACAGCTTCTTCGTTTCCGTCAGCGCGGTCGACGGGCAGGGACATGAATCCCTGTTCGCCTATCCGGAAGTGCGCTGTGACTCCACCAGCTGCGCGATTCCCTCATACGCCTATAACGTCACAGCACCCCTGCCCCCGCCGCCTCCGGCCAAGGACCCCGCAGAGGACGACTAGCACCGCAGAATGGGAGAGCAAACAGCCCCGCGAAGAACACGATCGCGGGGCTGTTTTGATGTTCGAAGTGGGGCGAAGGCGCTAGGGGACCTGTCCCGTGCGGCGGCTCACGCGCGCCAGCTGGCTTTGCGACGCCTCCAGGCACTGAGGCTGATCAGCAGCGCCGAACCGCTGATCGTGGCTATGCCGATCGGGCTTGCGGCGATCAGCGAGCCGATCCGCAGCAGGACGTGCGGGCTGCACTGCTCCACATAGCGGGTCAACTCGAGCACATGGCCCGGCGTGATACGAGCCAGATCATCCAGCGAAATGGGCATCGCGTCGCGTCTGAGCCGATACAGAAGGTGACCGAAGGCTCCAGCAGCAATCGCCACGAGCGCCAGTGGTCCGACCGGCCGAAGCAGACACTCGAGCAGCTTGGTGCGCAGAGGCACAGGCGCCGTCTCGTAGACAGCGCAAACCAGCTCGGGGATGTCGTATGCCGACTTGCCCTCAGCCGTGACGCGCCGTCGCCTCCCGCCGGTGGTTGCGACTGGATCAAACACGTGGTCGAATTCGTCGGTCATGAGAGCATTCCAACCTGAAGTAGGCGCATGTACCTGCGCACCGTCGTACGTTGCAAAGCGAATGATTCGGACCATACGATCCGCACATTAATCAGGAATTAAGCCGCCCAAGCTTGTGCGTGCGTCTCGCCTCGATGCGGCATCGCTGTGAACCCAATCGGATGAGGCCTGGTCACAGAGACATCGTGCGCTCCACACCCCTGATCCGGGAGGGCGGATAGATGACCGGTCCGTTGCTGTTGATGGCGGCGATGCTGCTGGTGATCCTCATTGCATCCGAGCTCTTCACCAATGCGCTCGAACATCTCGGCGATAAGCTCGGAATCTCCGAAGGCGTGACGGGTTCTCTGTTCGCCGCCGTGGGTACAGCCCTCCCGGAAACCATGGTTCCCCTGCTAGCGCTGCTCAGCGGAACCGCCAACGCGTCGGTGAACGAGGAAATCGGGGTTGGCGCCATTCTCGGGGCGCCGCTGATGCTGTCGACGCTATCGACCGCTCTAATGGCGCTGGCGGTGGTCGGTGGCCGCGGTTTGCAGGGCCGCGTAGCGCCCGAGCGCAGCGGACTTGTGCGGGACTTGCACTTCTTTCTGGTCGCCTTCGCGATCACTGCAGCCGCGATGTACGTTCCGACGGATGCGCACTGGCTGCGCAATGCATTGAGCCTGCTGCTTGTGCTGATCTACGTCGCGTACGTCGGGATCACTCTGCGTGCCTCGGAGCGACTCGTCCGGCAGGGTCACCGTACGGAGGCGGCTGAGGCGATGTTCTTTGCGAGGCTGGGCCTGCCCACGAGCTGGGCCACGATCCTCCTGCAACTCGGGCTCGGCCTCGTACTGCTCATCGCAGGAGCGAAAGGCTTCATACTTGGCGTCGAGGGCGCGGCTTCCCAGCTGGGCGTCTCCGCGCTGCTGCTGTCGCTGATCGTGATCCCGATTGCGACGGAGTTGCCCGAGAAGGTCAACAGCATCATCTGGGTCCGCCGCGGCAGGGACACACTGGCCTTGGGGAACATCACCGGGGCGATGGTGTTCCAGGGTACGTTGCTGCCGGCAATCGGCATCCTGTTGACACCCTGGCAGCCGCGAATCGAGGTGCTCACGGGCGTGTTCGTGACGCTTCTGGCCGCCGGATGGCTCCGGGTCAACACGCAGGCGGGCGGACTCGCAATCTGGGCGCTGCTGCTGAATGGCGTGTTGTATGTGGCTTATCTTGCAGTGACCTTGCTTTTCTGAGCTCGGGGCGTGGCCGGAAGTAGCAGTTTGACGCCGCATCCGCCATCGATGCCGGCGACCAGGAGCACCTCGCCTCGATGCAGTTCGGCGACGCGGCGCACGAGGGCGAGCCCCAGCCCCGCGCCGAGCCCTCGTTGGGAGTCCTGCTCCTCGCCGCGAAAGAAGCGGTCGAAGGCCCGACCGGCGACCTGTGGAGGCATGCCCGGTCCATCGTCCAGCACCGCCAAGTGGACGTCGACCCCGAGCTCACTCGTTTCGATCCGGACCCGCGACCTGGCAAAGCGAAGCGCATTGTCGATCAGATTTCGCAGCGCGACGCCGAGCGCATCCTGGTCGCCGGTCATTCGGGTATCCGCTCCCGCCGCCAGCTCCAATGTCAGACCACGCTGCGCGGCTCGCGTCTTGAATTCAAGCGCGACGTGATGCGCGAGCGACGTTACATCAACCGCGGCCCCGTCGAGCTTCGGATCCTGTTGAGCATCGTACCGCGCCAACGTCAGCACCGCATCGACCAAACGCGCCGCCCGGTCGGTTCCGGCGAGGAGCTCATCGAGCGCGGCGTCGCGCTCGCCCCCGTCGGTGGATCGGCGGGCCACCTGCGCCTGCAGACGCATTGCCGCCAGCGGCGTGCGGAGCTCGTGCGCCGCATCCGCCGTCAACGTCCGTTCGTGCAGCAAGGCGTCGCGGACCCGCACGAGCAGCCGGTCGATCGCACGCGCGACCGGCTGCAGCTCGTCGGGCAGCCTGGTGGAGTCGACTGGTTTCGATTGCGCCGGGGCGAGCCGATCCAGATCGCGCGAATAGCGGATGAGCGGCTCGGCCGCGGCGCGTACCGTCCAGCCGATCGTCAACGCCAACACCGCCAGCAGTGCGGCGCCCGGCGCCAGCAGCTTCAGCGCGACGGCGTTCGCGACGGCGTCGCGCTCTTCGAGCGGTTGCGCGACATGGATCGTCGCAGCACCGTCCTCTGTGGCGAGCGTATCGACCCGGAATCCGCGGCCGTCCGCGCGGACGAATGCGAATCCACGATCGTCCCGACGCGCGAGAGGTTCGGCGGGGGCGCCGGGCGATCGGTAGGCGATGCCGCCTCCGGGTCCGCGCACCTGGTAGACGATCGGCTCGCCATGCAGGTGATCGATCTCCGCCAGGTCGATTCCTTTGCTGGACTCGGCATCGCGCAGTTCACGGTTCTCGTTCGCGACGAATGCAAGCACGGCGTGCGCGGCATGGTCGAGCGCGACATCGAATCCGCGGTCCGTTTCGGCGATGGCTTCGCTATACAGCCAGAAGCTGCTCACGCACCAGCCCAGCAGCGCCGCCCCGCCGATGGCGACGAGCAGGCGCCGCCGCAGCGACCATCGGCCTGTGCTCATCGCACGACCTGCTCGGCGAGGCGATACCCGAGCCCCCGCAGGGTTTCGATCGCCGAGGCGCCCAGCTTGCGCCGCAGATGGTGGATGTAGACCTCGATCGTGTTGCTGTCGGTCGCATCGTTCCAGCCGTAGAGCGCCTCCTCAAGCTGTTCTCGCGATACCGTCGCGCCCGGGCGCCGCGCTAGCGCAATCAGCAGCGCGAACTCACGGGCGGTCAGGTCGACGGGCTTGCCGGCCACTATCGCGCTGCGTGCCACCGGGTCGATTGCGAGATCGCCGAGGACGATGCGGTTTTCGAGGCGCCCGCCCCTGCGTCGATCGAGCGCACGCAGCCGCGCGCCGAGTTCGTCGAGGTCGATCGGCTTGACCATGTAGTCGTCGGCACCGGCGTCGAGTCCGGCGACGCGATCTGCGATCCGGTCGCGCGCCGTGACTATCAACACCGGCGTTCGAAGTCCACGTGCACGCGCCGTGCGCAGCAGGTCGAGTCCGCTGCGGTCCGGCAGGCCCAGATCGAGCACGATCGCCTCATAGGGCACGATCGATGGCTGCGGAGCCAGCCAGGCGCTGTGCGCATCCGCGGCGGTCTGGACCCAATCCGTCGCGTGGCCGTCCTGGCGCAGGCCGACCAGCAGCGCGCGGCCGAGCATCGAATCGTCCTCGATCAGCAGCAGACGCATGGTGTGGTCCGGCGATGCAGTGCGATGAACTTGGAGGCCAGCATATCAAGTGGCCGGCCGGGCCGACGGTTCAGCCATAGTAGGAACGGCCATTGCGGTGTCCTCGGGTGCACGCTGCTACGCGCGCGCCAGCGCAACGGCTTCGCGCATTCAATACAGTCGCCATCGTCGCTTCCATTTCTTAAACAGGTCTTAAACGCGAAATCCGCCACATGGGCCGCAAGCGATCGGCCAGAATTCACCTCCGATTCATCTTTCCGGTCCAGCATCATCGAAGAAATGCTGCATGGACGGCGGAGTCACAGTCATTGGACGTACGACGTACCGTGGAACCCAACGTGTCCGGAGGGCAGACGCCGCTCTGGTTGCGCCGGACCCTGCTGGCAGGCTTGCTCGGCGGCTTGCTGCTATTGGGTTTTATCGTCCTGCGGCCTTTCCTGGTGGCCATCGCCTGGGCAGCGATCCTGACTTACGCGTCGTGGCCGTTGCACCGGCGCGTAGTGGCGTGGCTGCGGGGACGCCGTTCTTGGGCTGCTGACCGCGTTCTTCCTGTTCCGTGACGGAGACCACCTGCTCGAACAGCTGCGCAGCATCCTACGCAGCCTTCTTGGGGATCGGGTGCAGGCCTATTTCACGGCGGTCGGCGCCACCACGCGTGCGGTCGTTTATGGCCTCTTGCTGGCGGCCTTTGCTCAAGGTCTGACGGCGGGTCTGGGTTACTGGGCGGCGGGCGTACGTGCTCCTGCCTTCTGGGGCGCGGCGACTTTCGTGGCGGCCCTCATTCCATTCGGCGCGCCGTTGCTCTGGGGTTCGATCGGCGTGTGGCTGCTTTACGCGATCATCCTCGGTGCGGAATGGCGGCATCGCATCAGCGCGCGGCGCGGAGCGTGGCGCGGATCTCCTCCGGATGGTGGCCGTAGTCGTCGACGACGAGGACCTGCCCCTCCTCCCCCTTCACCTCGAAACGCCGGTGGATGCCGCCGAACTCCTCGAGCGCGTGCGCCGCGATGCGGAACGGGATCTCGAGGTCGGCAGCGACCGCGAGCGCGGCGAGTGCGTTGAGCGCGTGATGACGGCCCGGCATGCGGAGCCGAACGGGACCCAGACGTCGCTCACCGCGCCATACCTCGAACACGGTCTCGAGCCCCTCGACGCGCAGCTCGCGCGCCTGCCAGTCGGCGTCCGGCGACGTCCCGTAGGTGACGAAGCGCTTGCGGATGTGCGGCACCAGCGCGCGCACGGTGACGTTGTCGAGGCAAAGGACCGCGAGACCGTAGAACGGCACGCGGTGGATGAACTGCAGGTACGCGTCGCGCACCCGGTCCATGTCGCGGTAGTAGTCGAGGTGCTCGCGGTCGATGTTGGTGACGACCGCGATGATGGGCGAGAGCAGGAGGAAGGTGCCGTCGCTCTCGTCCGCCTCGGCGACCAGGAACTCGCCCTGGCCGAGCCGCGCGTTGGTACCGAGCGTCCGGAG